>Ga0116231_10012894_pt1 | contig 12023 bp, 11 predicted proteins | sample S1TSphgellanicum_2_FD_89695 | JGI IMG/M metagenome (GOLD analysis project Ga0116231, IMG submission 89695) | Host-associated microbial communities from peat moss isolated from Minnesota, USA - S1T2_Fd - Sphagnum magellanicum MG | ecosystem: Host-associated > Plants > Peat moss > Unclassified... | reverse complement strand
TGCGAAGTCACAAACACTCAAATCTCAGGAGCATTACAATAGACATACATACCAAACATACAGCAGAGAGGAAGTCTGATAGCACAGATCACATCATCCACTGCAAGACATTGCCAAAAGTAGAGACAACTTATGAATTATGTCCAGAAGAATCAGACAATTCAGTTAACCTTGCCACTTCCATATGATGTCTCAAAATGGTTAGCTAATCAATATGAACAATTCCTTTCTAGGTTAAGTTTTTTGATTCGATGAGCCATAACAACACATGATTGACATTTAGCATACAGAAAAAAACCTGACTATCGAACTTTGCTTTGAGAGATACAAAAGCAGCATCCATCATACTTTGGGTCCCCACTGCACATCACAAATACACATCACAACATTATAAAAGCCAACTGCACATTGCACACTTCTGCCGATTGGCTAACAGCCTGCTCCTCAGAGTCCTACTTAATAAACTGAGCAACATCTCCCTAGTTGGGATACACAGAGCAGATGGCATGACAGACAGTGTATGGTAGCAGGTCAGTACTGGATATTCACAGGAGACACAGTGATAGTGCTGTCTCCATCAAATACTATCAATCCTCTGACCCTTGCATCACCTCTTTGTAATCTGCAAACATTGACAGCAAGACATGGTGATGATAGTGATGTGCCCAAAGCATAAAGTCTGAGAAACACAAACCCCCCCCTTCACCAATCAAGTAAATACACTAAGTGATACAACTGACACGACAATTTTATTGGAATACACTTTGTTGCTGCAAGGGCATCTACCTTTCACCTTCCAGAGTACACTTCATACTTCTTACCTGTACTCCATCTTGCCAGTTGAGGGATCCAAAGTGAACCATCGTTGATTCCATTTCCGTAGCTACACAAGAAGAACAATGATCAGCAGCAAATGGATCTGTATCTCATACACTTCCCCCTCCCTCTTGCAAAGACCCTAGAACCCAGAAACATTTAGATAACATTCTGATTATGCTGTACTGCTCTAATTCAGAGATTCCCAGCTGATTACTCACATCCGCACTGTAAAATTGAGTCATGTCATGCTGCTTGCAGCAGCAATCCAATCATTACTTCAGCCGTCCTAACTTCAGTGCACAGCACCCTCTGATCATATGACATTGCTCTTAAACAGTCAGTCAGTCAGACAGTCGAGGTTGAAGAACTTGTCATATCCATGTTCCAAGCTCTTGCAAAAAATTATCCTTTTGTGGAGGGTTTCAGGAAAAATTGCATCTGCCAATAAGGGACATCTCACTGTTTCAGAACGCTTGAGCAGATGCCCTTGCAGAAGCACACTTGGTGATTGCGCGTTGAGCTGCATCTTCTTGCTTTTCTCAATATTCGCCTGTCTCTCCTCGTCTCCCACCTAAAACCTCCCAAAAAGAAAACAAAGCCACACCACTGAACCCTAGCCTTTGCTACCCAATTCTTTTTACGTCGTACAGAACCTTGCCCTACTCTGCCGACTGTCTCCGTTAGGGCATCCATAATCGGCGAGTAAGTCAAGGAATTCATTGAGCTGCGATGAGGTGAAGGAAAAAGTGCCAACCTGAGCCATAGCGAACCCAAATATTCAGACGGCACGCCTTTGAAGACACACGATTTTACAGCCACTGCCAGACTAGGAGCAAGGAAGAGGAGGAGGAGATGGCACAAGTATGAGACCACTCAGCGACGGCCTGCGACTCCAGAACTTATGGATCAATACGGTAGTGTGACGCCAATTCTTCGCTTCTCTCGCGCTTAGGATGGAGCGAGAACGACCTTCTACCCCGACCACCAAGCAACCACGTTTCCCGTAGAAACCAGGACCCGAGTCCAGAGGTACCTTGCTACTGTAGCTGCCCCTTCTTCCTTACCAAGTGTAGACTCGGGACTTAGAGAGAAAGTCCAATATTTTGCACTATAATTTACGTCCCAATCAAACATCATAAAAACCCCATTGTGATCCCCAATTGAATTGGAGAGGCTCATATTAGTAGTTACTAGTGTGGCATGTGCCGTTGGCCCAAGTGTTACCACGTCCTCAACTGATTTTTCCTTCCAAAACCTGCTTTTTGGAATTTATTTGCATTTTCAGCGGCAGAAATCACTTAAAAATAAATATCTCCCACATTCTGAATCCAAATCTTACCAGATAAATTCCATTAAATCCGCCCATCAAGATCTTTCCAACAACACCAAAGGCACATTCCAATTCCTCTGAAATTTTCAGCTACAATTTAATTTAATTTTCAGTGAAGAAATCATTCATATTCAAGAACTTTTGCACCACAATTCCAAACGTCAGGGAACCAAGCCCATGCACCCCTCCTTGTTGAGAACTTTCCAAAGAAAACATGGAGAACACGATCTGAAGCATCCTGGTTCGGTGGATCTCATAAGTACAAAACAAAACAAACTACCTTCCCTCATAGATAGATTAGTATCTATTTATCATTTATTGTGCAATGTTTTTCAATATACTTAAGAGTCCGTGGTTGAAAAGTTTTGGAATTTACCTCCAATCTATGGGAGAATAGAGATGATTAAAACATACATTTACAATGGTTGGAGTGAACCAGTAGCCACCAATGCACCAGTTGAGGATGAGGCCGTTGAAGTCGTTTTGGGGATGAACCAAAAACACATCCTCCCTTGCCCAAAGTTATTGTTTTTTTCAACCTTTTTTCTACCCCAAAATTTTTCCCTCCTACCTACCTCCCTCCCACCTACCTACCTCACCTGATTTTGCGTTCACTCCGTTGCTGGAGCTCGAGAGCTGTTGGAGCACGAACAAAGTTCGGAAGCGGTTGGAGCGAGAGCAATGCCACGATAACACAATTGAAGCAGGCCCATGAACTCCATTGTCAGAGCTTCAATTGTCAAAGCTCCAAAACATTGAAGCGAAACCCAAGCACGACCTAGAGCGGGAGCTTGAAGGTAAGTTCCCTCCTTTAAACCCTTTTCTTTGTAATTTTGGTGTAGTGAAGAAGGCGACGACAGCTTAGTGGTCGTCGCCTTCTTGTTTATTTGTTTGTTGCAATGAAAAAAGCGACGACAGTTTGGTTATTGTTGCCTTTTTGTTTATTTGTTTGTTGCAACGAAGAAGGCAATGATAATAAAGCTATCGTTGCCTTCTTGTTTTTTTTTGTTGTAACGAAGAAGGGGATAGCAGCAAAGCTATCGTCACCTTTTGTTTTGGTCTTGTTGCAGCAAAAAAGATGACGACAACAAAGCTACTGTCGCCTTTTTTTTGTTGTAGCAAAGAAGGTGACAATAGCTTTGTTGTTGTTGCCTTACGTTTTCATTTCGCTGCAGTGAAGAAGGTGACGATAGCAAAGCTGCTGTCGTCTTCTATTTTGGTCTTATTGTAGTAATTTTTTTTAATTTTTAATTTTTCTGTTTTGGTTTTGCTACAACAACGAAGGCGACAACAATGAACCATTGTCTTCTTCTGTGGTTTTGTTGTAGCGAAGAAGAAGAAGACAATAGCTTTTGTCACCTTCTTCGATGGTTTTGTTGCAAAAAAATGGCAATTTGTGCTTTTTTTGGTGGTTTTGCTGCGAAGAAGGTGATGGCAATAGGTGGTTTTTTTTTTTTTTTTTTTTGGTCCTTTTTGGTTTAATTGATTAGAATTGACAATTAATAATGAAATGGTGGTTTTTTTTTTTAATGTTGAAGGTTATAATGACTAGAGGAAGGTGATTGAAGAAAAGTGGTGGTGATTTGGAAGTTCACAAGAAAAATGTTGCTTCATTAGAACAAACAATTATTGAGCAAAATGTTGCTTCATCAGATTAGTCAATTGTTGAGCAAAATGTTGTTGCATTAGATTAAACAATTGTTGAGCAAAATGTTGTTGCATCAGATTAGGCAATTGCTAAACAAAATGTTGTTGCATTAGATTAGGCAATTGCTAAATAAAATGTTGCTCCATCGGAATTGAGACCTAAGGAGCAAAATGTTGCGTCATCAAAAATGAAAATTGAAAATTGATGTATCAAGTAATCTATGTGGATTAAAGTTGATAAGGATGACAATTTGTAATATAGATTGAGGATTTTGAACGAAAAATGATGGGTTAGATTGTTTTAAAATTTATGTACATTAAAGTAAATGCAGATAAAAAAATTGTACAAGTTTTTTTAAGTTTAATTATATTGGCACCTTCCATCATTTGATGGAAGGCGTAGGATTTTTTTTTGTCAAAATTTTTTTATTGTAATATTTGAAAATAGTTAAAGTTTGCAGGAGTTATATCTGATTATGTGATTTTATGTTTTGCAATACCTACATTCTGTTTTTTGAACTCTTTATGTGTAAGCTTTTAAGCTTAGGATTTTTTAATTACAAAGTAATGATTTACTTTTTGATATTTTTTGGTTTAAGTCCGGAATTTGAAACTGACCAGGTTTTTCAACCACTGGCACCCCCTTGTCCACCTAATTTGGTTCGGAAGGACAAAGAATGGACGAAGGTTGGGTCGAAATGGAAATGTAAAGTTGGCATTTGCATTGTCGCATATTGTGCCAAATGGTTGTTGACCAAACATTTGAAGGAGGTGCATGGCTTGGTGGCAAAAAAAGGCCAAACATGGGAGGCCTTCAACTTCTAAAGGAGGTCATCGACATCAAGACCATGTTAAAATGAGTGTTTGCATCTTGGGAAATGTCATGGTTGTGCAAAGGCGAAATGATCAAAAGGTTGCTAGTCGCACTCATGCCAAAGCACAACAAAAGTGGGATAAGTTGGTAAATGTTACAAAACAATTTCCACCATTCTCAAAATTAACTTTGGTCAAATTAACTTCAGAGTAACTGTTGTAGTGTTGGGTTTCAATGCTTGGGGTGTGAGACGCGTGCCTCGAGATACAACATCACGGATGGAGAAGGATGAAAATTTACAAGAGATGATTCGATCCACCTGTTGTATATATGCACGTTGATTGAAGATGGCATGGGATGTCAAAAATTGGGATCAAGAGTCTAATAAAGCAAGTTGGACAGAATAGTTGACAAATGTATTAGATTTTCATGAATTTAGAATGATTCATGGAAGGTAAACAACAATAATAATCATTGTTTTTTTATAATTTTGTTTCATCCAAAGTGTGTTAGGGTTTAATTTGGTGGTTTTTGGGTGTTTATAGGGTTAAGGAGACAACAAAGGAATAATTTATTATAAATGCAGTTCAGGGTTGAGATGCAATGTCGCCATTTTTACACTACTTATCATGCAGCAAGGGCTACAAATGCAGCAATTGCTTACTGAGCTAAACACGGGATTGTAGATACTGATATGGTTTAGGGTTTTCATTTTATATAGTTAGCTACGTTTTTTCAACCCTTTTATTTTTGGACTACCCAATTTTTGAACTTTGGTCTTATGATATGTTATGGAGAACCTTTTTTGTTTCATTGGGTTCTTTAACAATTTTTCATCCACCCATTTTTGTACATCTTTTATTAATATAATATTTTTTTTTAATCATTTTTGTTTGATGAGTATATGGTTAATCATATGTGTCTTCTTTGTCATAATTTTCTTAGTACTTAAGATTTTAGAACAAACCTTAAATAAACCCATATGAATAGGTAACATTAATTTGTTTAGGGTCTACAAAGATCAAAATGAACATTGTGTAATGCTTACATTTAATGTAATAAAATTCACATCACCTAAAGACTTTTAAAATAATACACACATTTTAAACATATAATACCTACATCATTTTCTATTATAAATTCCATAAGGCCATTTTCAAATATGCAATACCTGCATATGGGTCCCATAATAGTCATTGATTTTTTAAATTCATTGCAATACTCGCATATAGGATCTCATAATAGTCATTGGTTTTTTACATTCATTGTAATACTCGCATATAGGGTCCCATAATAGTCATTGATTTTTTACATTCATTGCAATACCCCATATGGGTCCCATAATAGTCATTGGTTTTTAACATTCATTGCAAAACCTGCATTTTGTCATAAATTTAATTCAGAATAATAATTGATTTAAGTATATAAAAAAACATATTTTGGGTACCCAAACCACTTATTAGTTATTTTGAAATGACGTTACATGCAGGTATTGCAATTAGGGTTGGGTTTTCACATAAGGTTTGCCTCAATCACCTATAGATTATTTTAGTATAAACTTGCATGTAGGTATTACATCTAGGCCTTGGTTTTCATTCAAAGGCCCACCCAAACTACATATTAGGTATTTCAAAGCGACCTTACATGTGGGTATTGCATTTAAAATTACCCTTTCACTATAAGTTTTACCTTAATCACCTACGAAATGAATTTGAATATAACTATTACATTTAGGGTTAAGGTTTCATATAATTTTACAATATCCACACATGTACTTATTTTCACCAATTACAAATTTAACCTTAATTTTATTAATAACTAAATAAAATTTGTAACAAAACACAAAAGGTATTGAAATATATATAAGTTATTGAAATCATTATTTAAAATAATTATTCCACATTATAGATCGCAAGTTCAACTTTTCCATGAAAAATTCCTACACCAAGATAAGCTTGATCACAATTGTCATTGTATTATTTGTGGAACAAATAATACAACCTCTTTTCAAATTCAATGAGACAAAGTAAGAATCATGGAACTCCCAATCAACAACCCCAACCTCTATACACACCTTTGTTAGCATACTATTTTGAAATCAACTAATTATTTTGGAATGACCCAAAATGCGGGTATTGCATTTAGGGTAGGATCTTCATTTAAAGAGGCTTAAACCCCACATGTGTAATTTTGTAGTGACCTTGAATGCAAGTATTGCATATAAGGTTGGGTTATTTCAAAATGATTTTGCGTATGGGTATTGTGTTTAGGGCTAGGTTTTCACTTAAGGGTATCCAAACCATTTAGATGGGTTTTTTTTAAGTGTGGGTATTGCATTTAAGGTTGATTATTCATTTAAACTTGCAATACCTAGACTTATACTTAACTCTACCAATTGGAATTTTGGGGTTTTGTTATAATACCTACATTCGTACTTACCTTTACCAATTGGAATTTTGGGGCTTTGCTGCAATACCTACACCCGTACTTGCCTCTACCAATTGGAATTTTGGGGCTTCGTTGCAATACCTACACCTATACTTGCCTCTACCAATTGGAATTTTGGGGTTTCGTTGCAATACCTACACCTGTACTTGCTTCGACCAACTGGAATTTTGGGGCTTTGTTGTAATACCTACATCCATATTTGCCTCTACTAACTAGAATTTTGGTGCTTTGTTGTAATACCTGCACCCATACTTACCTTTACCAATTGGAATTTTGGGGCCTAATTGCAATACTTGCACTTGTACTTCTACCAACTGGGATTTTGGGCCTAGTTACAATAGTTGCATTTAACACTAATATTATCGCTATCCTTGTGTTTTTGCATTGCACACTTTTTGTGATTATTACTTGGAAACAATAATAACCTTTGTGTCATATTAAACTTCATGTGTGTGTTGAATACATGATGTTCAAAGAATTTGGCTATGGTTTCTCCCATACAAAATTGAATATAAAACAAAATTCTTAATGCCAATGGCAATAATCTTGATTAGTAATTGATACATTTATTCATGACATTGTTTAATAAGTACATTTATGTGATTAAACATTGTTTCATGCTAATCTTTAAGTCATTTAATATTATTTCCCAATCCATTTCCTAAGCGGTGTAACACTAATCTTGGGTGTGAAACTGCATTTGCCTTTGAGAGGCGTATGTTACGAATATTACATGCCAATACTCTCATGTGTGAGGTGACATGTTCACAAAGTGTCACATCGCCTTTACATTCATTTGTGATTTCTTGCATTGTAATGACCAATTGTGCAAAAGCCCTTTCCATTGGGGTTAATGAATTTATTGTGTCATTAGACCCTATAGTGGCACCCATAGGGAGATCATTATGCTCCATGTTCATGAGCCCATCAAATTCCATGATCCCATCATCACCTTCAAGATGTTCATCTTCGTCATCATCATTAGACTCCATATCATTTGGAATATGTCATGGGTTCGCAAACATGTGACCCAACCTTCCATAATGTGATCCATACCATGTTCCACAATAATGAATGATATCATTTTGAGAAATGTTTGTGCTTGTGGGAATGATCACAATTTGGTGTTTACACATGTTCCTTCGCAATGCCCATTCACATGTGCAACAAAATATTTTGGTGAATGGGAATTTCATCATGTAAATAACATTGGGAAGGTGTTAGCTCCATACGCCTCAAGCTCCATCACTCTCAAGGGTTGGTTGGAACACATGGGTGAGTGGAATAAGGGTTGCCTTTTCCACATTTTGTGTAATAATGGATTCCATAACCTTGTTTTTTTATGAAACCTTTTTTTTTCATTTCCAATGTGTGCATGCAGTGGTGTGCAATGGTTGTTGTTAATAGCCACACCAACTAGTCAATCCTATGCCTTTTAAGGTCTTTTGTGTCAAGAGCAAGCTAATGTTTCAACGCACCATGATATGATTCAATGCTCGCTTGGGTGTTTTGGTTGGAATGGGGCACTCTTCGAACACCCACCATCCCTAATTTTGCAAACAAAAACACAATGCACAAGGATGAATAACATTATTACAAAAGAATTTTGAATACTAAACCATGATAAATATTATCACTTACCAAATTAATGGTAATAAGTCTGGAAATAATTTGTCCACGCATCACCAAGCTTATGTTTATGAAGGCTTTCTCTCACAACAACCCTCCCACATTCTTTAAAGTCAACATTTGTTTCTCCATGATTGATGGATATGTACATCACATCATGAAAGTCTTGGAGGATTCCACCCCTCACTTCCACATTTTTGATTTTTTTAATACCACGTAAGTGCCATGCTTTGAGAACATGCCAACAACAAAGGTAGATGGGAACCTTGTCCATACCCCATACGACCCTAATAAGGACACATATGCAATAAAATCTCCATGAGTGGATGGGGTTAGTACGCCATAAAATGCATTTGAAGTAATCAATAATTTTATGAAAGATATCAAAAAACATCTAAAGAAATAAATACAAAATGGGTACTAGGTATATAACTAAATGTGGCATTTGTGATAACATTTTATTTTTTGATGGTTTCAACTGTTCAATTAAATCCTAAATTGTTTGCTTATTTATAATGATCCAAGCTAAAGGGACACTTGTGCAATGATCATCAAACCCCATCAAGGTGAATAGATGGAATTTCATGTCATTTGTGCCAAATGTGGCATCAATAGAAATGGCACCATTGCGACCATATGATAACATGGACTCACATTGAGTTGGTGTTTGAATACCTATGGTGAATGGGACTTGAGTCCCATTGATTTCACCAACATCTTGGAAAAAGAACACATCTTTCGGATGTTGGAGAGCCCAAGACCGAATTGAAATTACAGGGTTGGTGTGTAAACACCAACTCCTTTTTTTATGTTTCCAATCCAAATATGCAATGTCTTGAAGCTAAATGAAATCATCTCGTGTCATGCTTTGACCCGCATTCACACGTTCCCACCAAATTGCTTTATGTTTATCATATATTTGTTTGGTTGTGTAACCTAAGCTTAGTTGGGCCCATATGTGGTCCTTTAATGCTTGTGACATGCGTGGAGCATAACAGGACATACGAGAAATGGATTCCGAGTCATGCTCACCATGTGCAAATGACCCATCAGTTCGTGTATGGGCCTTATGATAAATTGTTATTTCAACCACATCAGGTCGTGTGTATAAATATTTGATTGAGAATGACGCTAGTCATCCTTGTTTAATAAATCAAGTGTGGGTTGAGTTTACTTGATAGTCTTTTGGTCCATATGTACACTAATACCTAGACCAAATTTTTTTCAAAATGTAAATGATTACATTTTTGGTATATGAATTAAAGAAATAAAAAAGGTTAATGCCATAAATGTTTATCACGTATGCCCGAAGTGGTTTTTGATAGTTAGTTGCTTGATATCCATTTGGCTTGGAAAGTTTTTATAAACATTCCATTCCATAGGGGTTTTTGTATCCCCTCGTTTACCTTCCAAGAATTCCGAGATGTGAGCATATGGAACATAAGCATATTGAATGGTCATTTTGTTTTGCCTTCCATGGTGTATCTTGGACCTCCACACTAAGTCCTTGTTTGAGAAAGGGGACTCGGTGGGGTTTTGGACATGAATGGAATGGGATTTTGGAACCCTTCCCATAATTGAAGGAAGTAGGACAAATTCTTGCACTAAGATAATTTATAATTCTATAAACATTCATCATTGAACAAAAACCCAAAATGCAATACATACATGGTTCCTTTAAAATCAATGTTGTGAATTAGAATTCCCATTACAATACCCATATCATGATATAAAATACCTAATGTTCCAATGTACATAACATACAATACTTGCATTATGAACCCCTATACTAAACAAACTTTGGCAATACCCACATTGAACTATTAAACCTTCCATCATTGAAAATGTTCACATATGCAATACTCGGATTGTACCTTAAACCCACAATGTTTGAAAACCCCATGTAGCAATACCCATGTAATGATAATTAATGCACACTATTTGAGAGGTGCAAAATACAATACTTGCCTTGGGCCATAAAACCCATGTTGCTTGTGGGAAGTTAATGCATTATTCGCATATGGCTATGAAAAAATCAAATTACAAAGAGATATTGAGTATGAAATATCTGTGTAAAGGTATAAAACCTTTATTTATGGTTATATACTTAATGAAACTTGACGCCCTTTCTATATCTAATAACTAAAAAATGAAAAGAGGTTGAATTGTGAAAATTAAAAAAATAAAATAAAATAACAAGAGACAAATGCATACCTTTAAGAATAAAAGTTGACAACCTTCTACCAAAGTTTTTCGTCCTAATTGAAAATGCAACCCTAAATCATAACTCATACATTCTAATAACTATGGAACATATGGAAACAAAAGAGATTCTTAATTATGGTATAGATCTAAACAAATGTTACGATAAAAAACCAATAGAATGAGCAAAGTTTAGAGTATAAACCTTAGGCTTTGAAATATATGAACCAAATTCTTATACACTAAATCATAAAACATAACCCTAAAAATCCAAATGATATTTTGCCATAAGCCTTATTACAACCTTAACTATACAAACCCTAACAAAAAAAGAGTCATAGTGATATATGCATTAAACCCAATAAACTATACAAACTATACAAATTATATAATGCAAAATAAAAAAATTTAAAAGAACATAGGAAAAAAATTAGAAACCAAAATTTAAAGGTTTTAAACTATAAATGTTTATTGATTGAAAGAAAAATACTTTAATTTTTAAAAACAATCAAATAAATTTTGTACAAAACCAAAAGAGAAAATATGTCTTTTACCTTTGTGTGATCTATCCAACCTAATTTTTTCCACTTTCTTTGAAGAAAATATAGAATGCAATTGTATTATTTCACATATGTGTAAACCCTAAAAATTTCCCCCCAAATTTAGCCTACTTTAGGTTAATTACTATACATTTGTGAAAAACTTATTAATTAATTTATGTGTCCCAACCCTAGACTTAAACCATAATCCAATAGTACATACTTATAATCTAACTATATAAAAGAATCGGTGTGTGTCTGTCCGTCTAATATCCTATTGGCTGGAAAACTCAGGGTAATGGGTATCACTTAGTGTCAGGAAAAATCACTCAGTGTGATGGGTATCACTCAGTGTTTGGTTTGTTTGTGAGGAAAACAGGGTCCCTCAGTGCAATGGGTAAATTCTTGGGTGGGTTGTGAGAACTTTCGGTGAGAGGAAAAGTCACTCAGGGTATCGGTATCACTTAGTGTCACGGTGTCACTAAGTGTAATGGGTATCCTCTTGGGTGTGTCCGTAATGGGTATCACTCAGTGTAATGGGTATCCCTCAGTGTCAGGGTATCACTCAGTGTAATGGGTATCCTTCAGTGTCAGG
>Ga0116231_10012891_pt1 | contig 12027 bp, 10 predicted proteins | sample S1TSphgellanicum_2_FD_89695 | JGI IMG/M metagenome (GOLD analysis project Ga0116231, IMG submission 89695) | Host-associated microbial communities from peat moss isolated from Minnesota, USA - S1T2_Fd - Sphagnum magellanicum MG | ecosystem: Host-associated > Plants > Peat moss > Unclassified... | reverse complement strand
CGTTCGTCACGGGGCTCGTGGGTGCGTATCTGCTGCTCGGGTATACGGCGGGATGGCTCGGCTCGATTCGTGCCCTCGCGACGATCGTCGACGCGTCAATGGCGGCGGCACTCCTCGCCGCAGGAGCTGTGATGATCTGGCGCGCCGAGCCGGCTGAACACGAACGCTGTTCGCACCCATCGCGCGACCTCCCGGCGGGCGGTCCGCTGCTGCTTGGAGCAGCAAGTGCGTTCGTCGTGTCTCCGTGTTGCACGCCGATGCTTGCCGCAATCGTCGCGACGGCGTCCGAGCTCGGCCGCCCGCTCGCCGGTGCCGCGCTCCTGGGCTGCTTTGCCGTCGGTCACGCACTGCCGCTCTTTCTTGCCGGCACGCCCGGGGCATTCATCGGGCGATTCCGCTTGACCGGTGTGGCGGCACAAAGCCCGGCGGTTATCGGCGGTGCGCTCTTACTTTGCCTCGGGGCCTTTTACGGAGCGCTTGCATGAGATCGCTCTCGCGCGCTCGTCGATTCGCCTTGGCGGGCTCGTCACTTCTCGTTGCCGCAATCGTGTTTCGCGGACCGCTCTCCGAGGCACTCATAACCCGCGGTGACGATCAGCTCCGTTTCGGCGATCGGAACACGGCGATACGTTATTACGAGCGGGCGCTACGAATCGCGCCGGGAAATGGAACGGCCGCCGATCGGCTGGCGTTTACCATGGCGCTGCAGCACGATCGCCGGTCGCTCGAAGCCGCGCTTCGCGTGTCGACCGCCGCGCTTGCGTACGATCCGTCAAACCTCGCGCTCCGTGCCGACCGCGGATTCGCGGAGATGCGCTTAGGCCAGTCGCATGCGGCAGCGCTCGATTTCGCGACCGCCGGCATTCTGGGTCACGATACGCGGTATGCCAGTTTCGCAGCCCGGCTCGCACGAAAGAGCGGTGATCGCGCGCTCGCAATACACGAAACCGAAGAAGCATTGCGCGACGATCCGGCCTTTGCACCTGCGCGGTTCGAGCGGCGAAGGATGCAGGCGAGATGAAGCTTCCAGTTCTCTTTCGGCAGAACGCGACGGCGACGCTCCCGCTCGGCATCGATATCGGAACAACGCGCGTTCGCGCGGCGCTCATACAAATCGACGATGATGGTCCACGGCTCCTTGCCGTGGCGGCCCGCGATCGAAACGGAACGCCGGCGGAAACGCTGCGTGAAACGGTGGCCGATTTGGGAACGTCCGAACGTCGATGCGTTTTGAGCGTCACCGAACCCGACGGGCTCGTTCGTTCGGTCACGTTTCCACCGATGCCGGCCCGCGAACGCATGCAGGCGGCTCGATTCGAAGCCGACCGGTTCGTTCAAACCGAGGAGCCCGTCATCGTGCGCATCTTTCCGCTCGAGACGAACGTGCGGTTTGCCTTGGGTATCGCGAATCGCAGGATCGTCGACGACCGGATCCGTCTCGCTAGAGAAGCCGGGTTGACCTGCGTCGCGGTCGACAACGCCGCGTTCGCGTACGAACGGCTGGCGCGGCCGAGCGAAGCGGTGTTGGACATCGGCGCAAGCGCTGCGATGCTCTATCTCTTCGGCGATACCATTCCGTCGACGTCTCGTCTCGATATCGGCGGCGACCGCCTCACCGCCGCCCTCGCAGAATCACTCGCAATCGATATCGAGTCGGCCGAACGGCGAAAACGGACCCATGGCCTGGCCGGCACGGCAGGCTACACGGTGAACGCCTTCGTCGAAGCCGTCTCCGCGACGCTCGTCGGTGCGCGGTCGCGCGGCATGCGAATCGATCGTCTCGCGCTGGTGGGGAACGGAACGCGCCTGGACGATCTCATCCCGGCACTTTCGACCGCCACCGGCCTGTCCGTCGGCCGGCTCGACGGTCTGCCGATTGCATGCACGACCCTACCGATCGATGTCGTCCGTTCGGAGACCACCGATTGGGCCCTCGCCGTCGGACTCGCGCTGCGAGGAATCGCATGACGATCAACTTTGACCATCGTCCCCTTCAACCGCTCGAAGCCGCCGCTACGAGGATGCGAGCCGTGCGTCTTCCCGTCGCCGGATCGCGCGCGGTCGTTGCGTTGGCCGGCTCGCTTCTGCTCTCGGCGAGTGCAGGCGGTGTCCTCGCGATGCGCCTTCACACCACGCGGTCGCAGATCAGCAGAGACCTGGTGCGCCTCGATCAGACCGCCGTCACGGCCGCTCCCGCACAGACCATCGTACGCCGTATCGGCGCAATACGCGCGCTCGCGGACGAACTCGCCCAAGCACAGCGTTCGGGCGATCGCGCGGCCGACGAACTCGTCCGATTGGGCAACGCGGTCCCCTCGCACGTCTGGATCGCACGCTTCCGCCGGGACGGGAGCGCGTTGATCGTCGACGGCGGGGCAGCGAGCGTCGATGCGGTCGGACGTGCCTTGATTTCGCTGACCGGCGAAAACGCCCGTGCGCAACTCATAGCTCTCAAGGATGGCGGGCGGCCAGGCGCACCCAGCGACATCCGGTATAGTTTGCGGATCGACCGGCAATGAAGCGCAGCAATCCGTCGATCTGGGTCTTGAGCGTTGCGATTGTCGCCTCGAGCTCTGTCTTCATCGACCGGCCGCTCCAAGACCAGTTGACGCAGGCCGAGGAAGAGCACGATCACATCATCGCCGAGACCGACCGTAACGTAGCGATCGCGCACGACGCCGCCGCACTCGCTCATCAGCTTGCATCGCTGCGCGCAACGATGGCGACGGTGGATCTCTCTGACGATTCGGTGCGGCTGGTGGCAACCTTCGTCGGCGAGGCGACGGCGGTCGCACGCGCATGCCACGTCCGCATTACCGGATTCGACGGACGTCCGCTCACGAGAGCTGCGAGCATTCCGATCGACAAAACAAGCACCGAACACTCGGCGTTCTCCGCCACGGCGATCGAACTGACGCTTCAAGGCACCTACGCGAACGTCATACGATCGCTCCGTCGCCTTTCGCACGAACGCGTCCCGGTCCACGTCGAAGTCGTCGCGATCGACCGCACCGCGGATCCGCGAAACGACCGCGAGCCGCTGCTCGACACGCACGTCCGGGTCGACATTCTTCACCGTAGCAACCCGAAAGTCGCCGATGCCGCCCCTTCCTGATGCCGTCCGCCGGCTGTGTTCCGGTCTGGCCCTTGTTTCACTGGTGCTGGGAATTGCAACAATGCCGCTGAGCGTACGCAGCGCGGCAAATTCCTCGTTATTTCCCCGGACCGTTGCGAGCATCGCTCGAGGAAACGCGGTCTCAACCGTGGTCCCCATCCAGCGCAATCCATTCCAGAGCGATCCGACGCCGTTCGCGAGTCGAGCGCAAGCGTTCCCTCGCACCACCGCTCCGGTTACGAATCCCATGCCTTCACGCGGCTATACGCTGCCCACGGTATCCGCACTCGCAATCGGGACACATCCGTCCGCCGTGCTACTCGAAGAAAATGGCGTTTCCCGGATTCGCGGGATCGGAGACCGCGTCGGTTCGCACGCGATCGTCGCCATATCGCTCGACGGCGTACGGCTCGACGACGGTACGCTTCTCGTCATGACCAGCGGCGCCGAATCCCCCTCGCCGGCGCCGCGTGCCGACACGTTCCCAGCCATCCCGATCGGCGCTCAACCGCTACCCGACGTCCGAGGAGACACTCGATGAAGCGCGCGTTCGCGACCCTCTTCCTCTCCGTAGCCCTTATCGGCGCCACGGTAGCCGCCTCGACGAGTCCGCGGTTCTCCTTCGATTCGCATGACTCCGAGCTAACGGACGTGATCCGTCTCCTAGCGGTTCAAACGGGGATGAATCTTGTTCCCGACGATTCGATCAGGCCTCAGCGCGTCTCGCTGCGGCTGAACGACGTCTCATTTGACGAAGCACTTCAAACGCTTCGCGACGCGTACGGCCTTCAAATTCATCGGTCGGGACGGATTTACATCATCGGCACGGCGGCGGCGATGAGCCGCCGGTTTCCCGATGACGCCCTGGACGGCGGAACGACGACCGCGACATTGACGCCGGCACGCGGGGCACTGGATGACTTGCGCGGCGCGCTGATCGACGCACTGGCCGCGGGAACGGTCGTCGAAGCGAACAAACGCAGCGGATCGATCGTGGTCACCGGTAGCGCGGCGACCGTACAGCGAGCACGAGCGTTGCTCGCGGCCTTCGGTCCGGCAAGCGCCGGAACCGTCCCGACGGTCCAAACGACGACGGTTGCGCTGCGTAATCTACGCGCGTCCGAAGCCGTGAAGTTGCTCAAGGGCGCACTGCCCGACAATGTTCTGATCCCCGACGATCGACAGAACGCCGTCGTGATCAACGGTGACGCGGCACTTGCCGATCAAGCTCGCTCGCTCCTAGCGGCAATCGACAATCCCGGCAAACAGGTCATGTTCGAGGTGCGGGTCGCGGATGTCCAACCATTCAACGACTCATCGAACGTCGGGTTCGAATTCGGCGGAGCGAGCTACGGGGCGGGTGCACTTGGACAGTTTCCGTACACGTTGACAAAGTCATCGGTTACGGTGAACGCTCAACTAAACGCACTCATCCAAAACGGTCACGCATCGATTCTCGCCCAACCGCGGATCGCGACCATCAACAATCACGAAGCGACGCTACTGGTCGGCGAAACGTACCCCGTCGTAACGGTCAACCTGCAGACCGGCTTTCCATCCGTTACGAATATCGATGTGGGTGTGAAACTGCGATTGATACCCTCGATCGGCGCCGACGGCATGATCACCGCCGAGTTCCACCCCGAATTTTCCCAAATCACCGGATTTAATGCGACCTTTCCCATCGTCTCAAACCGCCGCGTCGACTCGACGCTTCGGCTTCACGACGGGGACACGATCATTCTCGGCGGACTCTTCTCCGATATTGACTCCGAGACGATTACGAAGTTTCCGATTCTCGGCGATATTCCGGGGCTTGGTGCCTTCTTCCGCAACAAAGAACGAACGCATAATAAAGACGAAGTCGTCTTCTACATTACGCCGCATATCATGTAGCGAAGCCTGCGATCGTTACCTGTTCGCTATGCGTGGCAACCACCGCCGAGGTCCGCAGCCGTTCGTCGAAGCGTTTGCTCGGGCCGACTTCCGCGACAAGCACCGCAATATCGTCCGTTGCCGGGCGGCCCATGAGGACGTGTTCGCAGAGCGCATGGGCTGGGTTTTCCGCGCTCGCTACGTCCGGATCAGCCAGCGCCGCATGCAGCCGGGCATACCCCTCGTCCATGTCGCGGGTCGCCTCGGTAAGGCCGTCCGTAAAGAAGACGAGCGTCGAGCCGGGATTCACGTCGATCGTGATCGTTTTCAGGGTCGTCCCGTGGCGAAGGCCGAGCATCGTCCCGGGTATGTCGAATTCTTCGATCCGGCCGTCGGGATGGCGCATCACCGGCGGCGGGTGACCGGCCGAGGCGAACGTGAACTGATGCGAACGCGGATCGAACACGCCGGCAAGCGCCGTCGCGTACGTTTCATCCGACTCCGAATTCACGGTGCGATCGGCGGCGTCCAGCATCGCGTTGGGTTCGGGCAGCAGCGTCGCAATCGCGCGCATCGATTGTCGTAGCCGCCCCATCGTGACGGCGGCCGCGAGGCCGTTGCCCAGCACGTCGCCGACCGTGATCGCCACGCGCCCGTCGTCGAGCGCGAAGGCATCGTACCAATCACCGCCGATCGTCGCTTCGCTCTTGCCGGGCCGGTAGTCGGCGGAGAGATAAAGATGATCGATGGTCGGCAGCGTCTTCGGCAACGAGGCCGCTTGCAGCGTGACCGCGATGCGGCGTTCGCGCTCGTAGGCCCGCGCGTTGTCGAACGCAAGGCCTGCCCGCACGGCGACTTCTTCGGCGAACCGGACGTCTTCTCGCGTATACTGAACGCGCGGATCGGAACCGGCGAGGATGCACGCAAGCGCGCCGCGGATCGCGCCGTCGTGCTGCGAGCGGATCGGGACGTAGATGACGGAGCGCATGTCGAGCGCGTCCATCTGCGATCCGAGCTCGTCGCGTTGCCCGTACGTGTCCCACCACGTGGAGGGCAGATCCTCGATGAGCGTGACCTCGCCGCCATGGATGGCCCGGACGATCGGATGGTCCGGATGGTGATTGCGCATCTCGGCGGCCCGCTCGATCAGCGGTACGAGCGACGGGTCCCGATGTGCGGCCGCGACGCTGCGGATTTCACCGCTTTCGTCAAGCGCTTCGACCGTACAGAACGACGCAAACGAGCCGACCACGGCGGCGGCGACGTTACGCATCGTGTTCTCGAAATCCAGCGACTCGTAGATCGCGGCGCCCGCCTCCGCCAGCGTGCGCAGGCCGACGTCGACGCGATACCGATCGCGCAGGTCGCGGCTAACCGTCGCGAGCGCGACGATCTCGCCGGCGTCGTCGTGCAGCGCGAACATGTTGTGCCACATCGGCACCGCCACGTTGCTATGCTGATTGCGCAGGCGCAGTTCGCCGCGCCAGCGGCCTTCATTCATCAACGCCGGCAGAATCACGGTTTTGACAAACGTGTGATCTTCTGGGAAAAAATAATCCCACATATCCGTCCGGCGGGCATGCTCGAGGCTCTCGGTTCCGAGCATTTGCTGGCCGGCTCGATTGACGTAGAGCAGCTTGCCGCTGGGATCGCCGAACGAGATGTAGTCGTCGCTCGCTTCCACGAGCCGTACGAACTGCTCGCGCTGCTCATCGGCACGTTTCTGCGCATCGATGTCGACGTTGACCCCGACCCAGCGCACGATCGCCCCGTCCTCGCTGCGTTGCGCGAGCGCACGCACGAGTTGCCAGCAATACGTGTCGTCAGGCATGCGCAACCGAAATTGCGCTTCGTACGGCGCGCCTGAAGCGACGGACTCCAGCCAACGCGCCCGCGTGCGCTCGCGGTCATCAGGATGGAGCGCATCGAGCCAGCGATCGCGCATTTCCTGGTCGATCGGTCCTTCATTGATTTTCTCGGATGCCGTAACGTGATCGAGCGTGCCGTCGGGCCTCGCCGACCAGACGACGCCGGGCAGCGCCTCGCCGATGAGGCGGTGGCGCTCTTCGCTGCGCGCGAGCTCGTGGTGCGCGCGCATGATCTGCGTGATGTCACGCGAGACGGCCAGGATCTGATCGGGGTTCCCCGCTTCATCGAGGATCGGCGTGACCGTCACGTCCCACCACTTGTCCTCGCCTTCGACCGCGTAGAGTCCCGTGAAACGCCCGCGGCCGCCGGCGCGTGCGGCTTCAACCGCAGCCTCCGCCGCGACACGATCGTCGCCGCTCCAGAACGAGAGCCACGCTTCGCCGCGGACCGTCTCGAAATCCGCGATCTTGAGCGCCTTCATGCCGTTCGGGCTGATCGAGACGAGCCGCGCGTCCAGATCGAGCACCTTCACGCAATCGTCGCTCGCGTCGAGCAGCCGCTCCGCGAAGTGCGAACGCTCCAAGGCTTCCCGCGCGGCGGCGAACGAGGCCTCTTGCGCCTGCCGCAAATCGCTGAGGTCGGTGATCGTCCCGATCCAGCCGCTGATCGCTCCGTCCTGCGCCGGCATCGGATCCGCTTTCGTCAGCACCCAGCGGTACGTACCATCAGCCAGCAGCAGACGAAATTCTTCCCGGTACGGCGTGCCCTCGAGCCGCGCGGCTGCCCACGAATCAGCGGTACGCTGCCGATCGTCGGGGTGCACGATCGTCGCTCGATTGGCGAAGCCTTCCTCGTGCGTGAATCCGGTAAACTCAACCCAGGCACGCGAAAGAAAGACCGGGCTTCCGTCCGGACGCACGATAAATGACACGATCGGAAGCTCGTCGAGAACCGCGGCATAGGAACGAACGCTATCGTGTGGCTCGACGGTGCGCATCAACGGGGACCGACAGTCATTCCGTCGGCTATCGTGCGCCGCCCGCAGCGGCTCCTGCCCGCGTCCCTGCTCGGCCACAGGGACGGGTCGCTCGTCTTACCCATCGCTTGCGATGCCTTCTTCCCGCGAAATCGCCGAACAAACCCTCGCCCGCGTGCCGAGGCCCAGGGGCACCGCGGCCCCCCGTCATAGGCAGGCGGATGGACTTCAGCACGCGTGCCATTCACGCCGGTCAAGACGCCGACCCCGCCACCGGGGCCACGATCGTCCCGGTTTACCAGACCTCGACCTACACGCAGACCGCGGTCGGCGAGACCAAGGGCTACGACTACAGCCGCACCGTGAATCCAACGCGCGTCGCGCTCGAAAAGCAACTCGCCTCACTCGAAGATGCCGCCTACGGCTCGGCGTTTTCGAGCGGCATGGCCGCGACCGCGGCGATCCTCAATCTGCTCTCCGCCGGCGATCATGCGATCGTGACGGACGATCTCTACGGCGGCACGTATCGTCTCTTCTCGAAGGTGCTCGTGCGCTACGGTCTCACATTCACGTATGTCGATATGAGCGACCTCGCCGCCGTGCGCGCGGCGATCCAGCCAAACACGAAACTCTTCTGGATCGAAACGCCGACGAACCCGCTGCTCAAACTGATCGACATCGCGGCGGTCGTCGGACTCAAATCGACCGGATCCGTCGTGGTGGTCGATAACACGTTCGCCTCACCCTATCTGCAATCACCGCTTGCGCTCGGCGCGGACATCGCGATGCATTCGACCACGAAGTACATCGGCGGCCACTCCGATGCCGTCGGCGGCGCCGTGCTCACCAACGACTCCGCGATTCACGATGTCGTCAAGTTCCACCAGAACGCCGTCGGCGGCGTGCCGGGGCCGATGGATGCCTGGCTCACCATGCGCGGCGCCAAGACGCTCGCGATCCGCATGCGCGAACATGAGAAAAACGCCCGCGCCATCGCGGATTTTCTCGTTTCACGCGACGATGTGGACAAGGTGTACTACCCCGGCCTTGCTCGTCACCCGCAACACGAACTTGCGAAGCGCCAGATGCGCGGCTTCGGCGGGATGGTCTCGTTCACGTTGCGCGGTCCGGAATCGCGGGCGCTCGAATTCGCCAAGCACACGAAACTCTTCAGCCTTGCCGAAAGCCTCGGCGGCGTGGAATCGCTGCTCTGCCACCCCGCGCGCATGACGCACGGCTCGATCCCGAAAGAAGAACGCGAACGCCGCGGTATCACCGACGGCCTGCTGCGTCTCTCCGTCGGCATCGAAGGCATCGACGACCTCATCGCCGACCTCACCGGCGCCCTCGACGCAACGATCGCGCTCAGCCGCGCGTAGGACGATCCCGGCCGGCGACATCATCGCGCGCCGGCCGTCACGAGTACCTCGACGATCTCCGCATTGCCGTTGCGCCGAGCGGAATCAAGTGCGGTGTGGCCGCTGTCTTGCTTTGCGTGCACGTCGGCACCCGCGGCGATCAGCAGCGATGCGACCAAGGGGTGATCGCCCGCGCAGGCACTCTGGAGCGGCGTGACGTTCCCGTTTAGCGATCGGGCGTCGACGACGGCGTGGCGACGGAGAAGCTCCCGCGCGATCTCGAGGTTCCCGAAGAAGGCGGCCAGATGCAGCGGGGTCCAGCCGTCCTCGGCGTACGCGCTCACGCGGCTGGGATCTTCTTCGCAGCGCTCGATGAGGGCCTCGAGCGCACCGAGTGCGGCGGCCTCGAAGACCGTCAGGTCGCGTTCTCGGGCGAGCGCGGCGGCGGCGGGACGGTTGCCGCGGTAGAGATGCTGCATAATGTCGCTGGGCATCGTCAACCTCGATCGAGTACGGCGGCGAGCGCCGGAAGCGAGACTTCGTAGCGGTAGCCCACGTTCCGATGGTCGTCGTCAAATTCCTCATGATGCACGTCGAGGCCGAGCGCGCGCACCCGCTGCGTGAAGATCCGCGCGCCGATGTCGAGACCGTACTCGTCGCGCCGGCCGCAATCGACGTAACGCAGCCGCAGCGCCGCGAGTTCGTCGCGCGAAGCCGCCACCCGTTCGATCGGATCGAACGCAAGCCAGCGGTCGAAGACGTCGGGGCGCAGTTCACCCGTTTTCAGGTCGAACGGCACGTCGATCGCGAACGCCTGTGCTGCGGAGGGCGAGTACGCGGCGCCGTAGCCGAGCATCTCCATCGTCGCGTACCAGGGCTGCGAACGCTTCGCTTTCGCCTCGAACGCCGCGACGAATGCTCCGATCGAATCGAAGTTCTCGAGGGTCCGCTGCACGTCGGGAAAAGAACGTGGGTGGGCGTACCGGAAATACAGGTCACCACTGTGCGAGGCGAACGCCGCGAACGCTCCCGGATACCTCATCGTCAGATGCAAGGCACCGAAGCCGCCCGACGACTTGCCCAGGACCGCGCGACCGCCCGCGTGCGCGACCGTACGATACGACGTATCGACATGACCGATGACGTCGCGCACCACGTACGTGGCGTAGTCGCCGTTGTGGATCGAATTGACGTATTGCGAACCGCCGAGGCGCGTGTACCCGTCGACGATGACGAGGATCGCCGGCGGCATCGTGCCGGCTACGATGAGCCGGTCCATCCATTGCACGACGTTCGTCTCCCACGGCCGGGCGGAGACGAGCGCTGCGGCATCCCCCGTATAGCCGTGCAGACAATACAGCACGGGATAGCGCGTCGACCCTTCCGGATCGTAGCCCGGCGGCAGATAGACCGGCAGCGGCCGATCCGCCGGATCGCCGAGCGGGTTTCCGGCCAGCGCCGCGCTCTCGATACGATCCACGCGCAGCTGCCCCGCGATGCGAAGAAGATAGTTCAAGTCGCTCACCCGGCGAGTCGTGCGCGCTCGCGAGACGCTTCCCTGCCGCGAGGGTTCTGCGACGCAAGGCTAAAGGCTGCGCTCGATGCGTCGACTCGGCTGGCTCGTTCTCGCGGTGTTCCTCGGGCTGGTTGCGCCCGTACCGGCGCGAGCGGCGTCCTTCACGCACGCGATGGTCGTCACGCGCGACGGAACGCCGCAGCTGCTCGTCGACGGCAAACCGTTCTTTTTCTGGGGCGCCGCGTTCTTCTACGAACGCATCCCGCCCGAACGCTGGAAGCCCTCGCTGGACGCGCTGCGCGCGATGGGCTTCAACACGCTCGATCTCTACGTTCCGTGGAACTGGCACGAAACCGCCGACGGCGCGTTCGACTTCGACGGCAGCACGAACCCGCGTCGCAATCTGCGCGCGCTGCTCGCGCTCGCACGCGACGACGGCTTCTTCTTCATCGTGCGGCCCGGACCGGTGATCCGCAACGAATGGCGCAACGGCGGTTATCCCGCGTGGCTCTTGGAACGCCCGGCCTACGGGATGCCCGAACACGACATCCTCGAAGGCCGCTATCCCGCGACGGCAACGCTGCAAAACGCGAACTCCGACGACGCCGCCGCACAGTGGCTGGGCAACGCGACCCATCTTCTCTACGCACGGCGCTGGCTCACGCGCGCGCTGCGTGAATTCGCGCCCGTTGCCGATCGGGTGATCGCCGTCGCGCTCGACGACGATCAGGGCGCGTACATCGACAATCAAACCTGGCCTGCGCCGCACCTCCAGCGCTACCTCGGTTGGCTGGAGCGTAGCGTGCGCGGTGTGACCGGCCCGCAGTTGCCGGTCTTCATCAACACCTATGAAATGAAAGTAACGGCGTCGTCGCCCGTTTGGGCGATGGGCAACTGGTATCAAAGCGATGCGTACGCGATCGGCGAACACGACCGGAGCTCGCTTGAATTCAGCACCGGGCTCTTGCAGACGCAAAACCGCTATCCGGTTGCGATCAGCGAGTTTCAAGCCGGCTGGCTCGCGCCGCCCGAGGATCCCACCCCGCGACCGGCCGCGCCGGAGAATACGACGCTCGCGCTGCACACCGTGCTCGATTTCGGCGCGCACGGCGTGATCGATTTTCCGCCGCTCGATACGATCAACCCCGACGGCTGGGAAGCGCCGTTCGCGAATGCGGATTATTTTTGGGACGCGGCGCTCGACACGCAGCTTCGTCCCTCCGCGCGCTGGCAGCCGACCGCCGAGTTCGGCGCACTCGTCGCCGCACACGGCAGCGAACTCGCCGCTGCGCACCGCGTCGCCGACGGTGCGATCGCG
>Ga0116231_10012890_pt1 | contig 12029 bp, 8 predicted proteins | sample S1TSphgellanicum_2_FD_89695 | JGI IMG/M metagenome (GOLD analysis project Ga0116231, IMG submission 89695) | Host-associated microbial communities from peat moss isolated from Minnesota, USA - S1T2_Fd - Sphagnum magellanicum MG | ecosystem: Host-associated > Plants > Peat moss > Unclassified... | reverse complement strand
GGAGGGGGGGGGAGGAGGGGGGGGGGGAGAGGGGGGGGGGAGGGGGGGGGAGGGGAGGGGGGGGGGGGGGGGGGGGGCGCGGGTTGTGGGGGGGGGGGGGGGGGGGGGGGGGGGGACAGCCGGGACTTGTTCGGGTCGGTTTTCTTTCGCTTTGGTTTCTTCGGGTCGACGGACTAGGGAACCGCTGGTTCTCAGTCAACGAGGTCGATCAACCGGTCAACGCACTGCCGACATCCCCAACAACAATGCTGGGCAGGAACCCGTATTGGCGGGTTACCACCGGCCATTCTTAGAAGTATGGACATGTACCCGCCGGTTATCAACTGGGTATATACTACTTACCCGTCAGGCAACGCACTGCCAACATCCCTAAGCTGAGGTCTACAACAATGTTGGGCAGGAAACCCGCTTTGGTGGGTAAGAACTAATGTCGAGCGATTCCTAGAATAGGGACACACATCCGCCGGTTATCAACCTGGGTATGTACCTCTTACCCACTGGTTCTCAAAATATCCAAAGAACTGGTTTTTGTATATAACCGTGGTATGATTGTTTTTTGGGTCAGATTCTTTAAGGTTTTTGAAATAACTAAAGCCAATGGTTCTTTGATTCTGGAATAGTTAAAGAACTGGAACAGACAGTTCTTTAGAAATTTGAAGATTCACACAACAATGGTCAGAACTTCTGATCCAAATTGGGTCTGATTTTTTAAATTGGAAAATGATTTTATTTCTCGTAGAATCAGAGGTGGAACTAGGTTTGCCAGTTCCTGGAACTAATATTTTTGAAAAAAAATGTTTTAATAAAACACGTGACTAGAAACAGAGGTTAATGACAGTTAACCATTAGTTCCAGTCTGCGTTAGTAAGAACTGGACTCAAACCAGGTCTAATTTTCAAAACTGAAATTTTTTTGGGGGGGAAGAACCAGACCTCTGACCAGATTCCTAGTTCCAAATTTATGTGTGAAATTAGAACTGAGATACTTCTTCTTCTTTTTTTAAGAACAGAACCTAAGGTTCTTAGTTAAAGTAAAGAACCGGCCAACACTGGTCTACAACTGGCAAGTTACTAGTGAAAAGTAAATACAGGTAACTTTGGGATGAACAAAAACAGTTAGTAACTTAGAACTAGATGTGTTAGGAAAAAGTTACATTTGGTTCTCTCTTTGTGGTCATTCTGTACTACAGAAAAGGCCATGAACGGCAGATTCTGCTAGGTATGCCCTCACTAGGAGCGTCCACTTATAGGGAGGCAATGAAGCCAGTTATTCCTTCTGGAATTCTCAGGGCTTCAACGCACCAAGCTGTACCAAGCTCATCAAAACTAAAGAATACCCTAATTCTGGTATCCTTAGTACAATAGTCACCAATACTTAATTTGTACATTACACAATTTTGATTTGTTAAGCCTCTTGCTACCCGCTTTCTGATTCACATATTCTCTGCCATACTAAGTGTACATAACAAATCACTTCTTGTCAATTGGAACATGAAGCAGCAGTCATTTTACAAGCACTTCAAAAAACTTCTATAAACTTTGAAGAGTTGCATCATGGTGATCTTGAATTATTACAGTGAGATGATTAGCCAGAATTATTGTTCCATAACTCACCAGTATTTTACATTTTCAGGAAGTTTTTTGGTGACTACTGATCTTCTTTTCTGTGGAATTTGAACTGTATATTGGAAGATATCTCTATCTTTGCTTTGAATTTCTTCCTTCAATCTTGGCCTTGCTGCTGTTATTAAAACTGAAGCCTTCAGAGGTAGTGAAATAGTTATATGTTTTGTCACTTTTTGTTCAAGGTGGATAGTGGGAATGCAAGTTAGCGCCAGGTTATGAGGTGAAAATAATGAACAATAAAAGAAGGCCATTGCATTATGTAGCAAACTAGATTTTTTATTTAACTACTTGTTTAGTCCTGAAGCAACTGATGTGAGCAGGTTATTTTCTTTTAGTGTGTTAGAATCCACCATTCAAGGCCTATTCTCTAGGGGTGTTCAAACCCAGGGAATAATGGCTGAATTATCTAATTTTTCATATTCAGATAGGCTATCAAATCCCTGCCCGAATATGGATATGAGCATGGGGGTTTTAGGTTTAGGGTGTAAGCAGGCTTGTAGGATGTTTGAGGAAAGATAAAAAGAAGTGGCATTCATCTAAACTTAAAATAACCCTAAAAACAGAATAGAACAGGCCCAAGCTCCTGCTCAGGCTCGACATCATGTTCTTTTCTCATCTTCTTCTCTTGTTGTATCTTGTTATCTGGAGTGTTGGTATATCTGGTGGATATTAATGTTGGCGGATATCCATCCATATTGAAATCTGATATTAGATTTTTTAATTATTTTTGACAACCTATCAGGATATTAGGGGTGACAAAAATAAAAATAAACACCAAACCGATGGATAACAAATTGGGAGATAACCGGAACTGATGGATATTGAAAAAATCTTATAATCACCCAACACTGGTGGTAACGTCTTGATTTGGCATCCTAAGTCAGGTACAGTAGAGCCTGAATAGAACCTCCCCTGCTTGCAACCAGAAAAGTTCGAGGCTGGGACCTGGGGAGCTAATAGGCTAGTGGGCTAGTAGGCATTGGGGAACTTTGGGAATTAGGCCACAAAGTTGGTAGGTCAAGTTTGTAGAGATTGGGGGAACCGATTATGATGTTTTTGAGTCTTCTTTGCCTTGTTAAAGATTTTATTGAGGGTTTATTAAAGCCCCAATTGCAACACCTTAAAATTGGGTGGGATATTGACTAGTGGACATGGAGGTGAATTCTTGTCTAATGATGTTGTTAGGTTGTTTTTGCTAGCTTTTTAATGCCAGATTCATTTTATTTTATGGAATTGCAGTGAGACAAATCACTTTTACTCAGTTCACAAGGTTTAATTCTGCTTTGCACCAATTTGATTTTCTGAGTCCCATTCTGATTCTGCTTGTGCTAGGGGTTACATTTTGGGTTCATATATATGAATTATACCATGAGAAAAGGTAATCCATTAAAATAAAAGATTATTTTTTTCACTTAATACCTTTCTTTCAAAATTGAGCTTGATTTTGCACTTAAACCAATGTTACAAGTTTCTCAAGTGATTGTTGATTGTTGGTAAATTTTTCATTGGTTAACATTGAAATATGCACATACAATGTTTCCTTTGCATGTTAAATATTCTAACAAGTTTGATTTTTGTGAATCTAATTATAATGGGAAAAAAAAACTTATGCCCGAACCAAAGTTTAAATGTGTATTAAAATTTTGGTCACTTTAACCTTCAGTTGTTTGGACAAAGCAAACAAAATAATTTCTCAAATGCACTTGCATATTCAAGAATATAACATTGAGTAATGTCAAATTTCAACACCAAATTAGTGGCATTATAATAGTGTGTTGAGATGATACATCAAGTCTTGCTATTCAACATTCTAGTATAAGTCTTCTAGCAAACATGTAATTATGGCAAGTAGCCAGCCGATTAGCACCATCAAATGACCACTATGTTGTCAGTAGATTACTGTTGTCCACATGGTTCAACTTTGTGTTGCCAGTAATTTGCACCCATCTTGTTGCTTGGTTGTAATTAATTTGGCAACTGCATGGTATGAGATGGGGCAGTTTCTACCATTTATTTAAGTGGATAGTCATGTTACAATTTCCAAGTCTCAAAATATATTTTATTTTAATGAATTCTAGTTTTTTTAAGTTCAAATTTCATATTCTTGTATATTTTATGAAGCATTAAAAAACCAACCATTTGCTTCAAGTAAATGAACAAAGAATACTATAGTAAAAACAAAAAGGTGGGTAAGTTGAAAAGACCTTGAATGGTTGCTTTTTATGATGACAAGGATAGTGTACAGTCCTTTGAACCATGATTCATTTCAAGCACTCACCTTAATATCTTTTGTTTTCACCCTCAAAGTAAATCTAATACTAACCTAATAATGAGAATTGGCTAAGAATCAAAACAAGTATATCTCAAAACCCATTCCTATGTCATGGGTAGTATATTTTGTCCTTTGAAAGTTGGAATTGTCATGACTCATGAAAACTACAAATTACTATTAATATGAAAACTTGTGGTGGACATAGACATCAACTTTTGCAGATGGAAACCTTGCAAGGAAGAAATGAGCTTGAAGGCATTGGAATAAGAAGGTAGCTCATCTACTTGAACAAAACTGCTGAGACTTTAGTTTTGCATTTATTTGCATCATTTGAGGATGGTTTATTATATTGTTTGGTAAAAATATATGTACATCATTTCTGAGTAAACAGCCAATAGAATTTTCTAGTTTAATTCCAGAGGGCACCTTACCATCTGTAAGATGTCTCATTCAAAAGAGGATGGCACCTTATGTGTAAGGTTCCCCAAAATGACAAACCTTACACAGCATCAGGTTCATCCATTCATTGTCTCCTATCCTACTTGATTTGCCTTTCCATGTGAAAGTTATCTTTCCAACAACATATATTACACAGAGTATAATGATGTGGCACATAAATGAACCACAGCCATCCGGTATAAAAGAAAAAAAAATCTCCCATTCCTTTTTGTCAGATAAGGACCCCAAAGAGAGCCACTCTAAATTTAAGAAAAGACTCATGGGTTGCCGAGTTTTTGCCCCATTTTCTCTAATTGAAAAGACACATGAATAGCCAAATTTTTATCCCATATCCTATATAGTTCCATGACTAGCCAAGTTGTCATCATATTTACTCTAGTTCAAAAGACCCATAATTAGCCAAGTTTTATCCCATATACTCTACATTAAAAGACCCATGTTGTAGCCAAGTTTCTTTCTCATGGACTCTAGTTTGAAAGACCCAGGATTGGTGTAATTTTAATTCCATTTACTCTTGTTTCGTTAATATTAAACATGAACATTTGACCCATTCAAGTATAACCAATCTAATCATGTTGCAAATATAGGTTTGAAGTTTGAACCCATCTCAAGTTGTGCACCAACCAGCATTTTTTTTGTGGTGAATTTTCACCATTTGGTAAAATGTTCTTCAAAAAAAGAATTATTTCAAATATTCCTTTTTTTGTAATCATCAGAAATTGATAAATTTTTCTAAAAAATCACCATGTTTTTACACATTGTTCAAGCAAGTAGCCAAGATATAAAAGGATTTTAATAAAAAAATTCTTTCATAGCTGGTCTATAGCCAAACACAGCTAAATCTCCAAGTGGATGATCGCCAATGTAGCAACATCACAAAATTGAAAAAACACACACTACCACCAACTAGACAACAAGTTAGTAGTCACCTAAAAACCTCTGTACTTTGCATCAGTGTATGCCTTACATGCCATAATCAAATGTTAGCAATGAATGGACAATTCCAAAAGAGAAACACCCACCTCTATGGGCATTTCAGTTTTCAAAGTGTCCACCTAACTCTTTTTCAAAAGAATTTAAGGTGACCCCCAGTGGGGTACCTGGCCTTGGATCACAGCACAAAATGTAAAAATAAAAATGGTGTGTTGGTTTTTACAGCATGTAAGGGCAGAGGTTGTGAGCATTATTGGAATTGGGCCCACCTCAGCTCCACCTCACATGGGCCCTTATTCCAGTAATGCCTGGAGCATTACCCAACACTAAAATACCCCTTTGCAAACTGCAACTCTTACCTTGTTTACCTCTCAAGTTTCTTCCCCTGATTTCATGCAAGTTTGACATAGTCCATAACTATGACAATCTAAATGTGGATTGTGGAAATTAATGATGTTCATGGCTAATAGTACCCTGTTGTGGCTCAAACATTGGATTCTTCTTCACCACACAAATGTAAAGTACTACAAGGTTTTTTCAAACGTAAAGTACTCCAAGTTTTTTCTTTGTACTTGAAAGTGCCTCCCAACACAGAGACGTGTTTGTTAATCAACCTTTTGCTACTCGTCTGCAAACCTTTCACCGTCCATGTTAAAACCATTGTTGTACTGATATATAGGGTGCAACCTGGGTATAGTACTGGAATGAGTATCCCCTCTACATAATGCAATAAGCCCAAATTATTTGCGGTTGCTAACTAGGCCTTTAATCATCAAACTAGAAAGCCAATCCAATTTCTAGTTTGGTTCATGTAACCATAACCATCTTTTCAAAGACATCGTGACATTTGTAATCAAAGATTTGCATCCCCAAATGAACTCCCCTTCCAAATTGTGCAACCAGTTCTTAAATCTTTCGATATATAGGGTTTAGATGTCCAATGTTGGCTGATTAATAGGAAGTCATCAATACATCTGGTGCAGGTTTTCCTCTATTATTACATTTAGTACAGGGTTTGTCCTGCTTATTAAAACTCTCATGTACATGTACTACATTGAAATAACAATGCAAATTGACAATTGCTTCTCATGGAAGTTAATAAAAGGATGATGCATCCAAGAAAGCTTGCTTTCCACCAATTATGCATCTACCTAGCAATGGCAACTCTCACTTGTGGCCTACAAACATGTTCAAATGGTTATTCTGAGGTGTTTGGACGAGTGTTGTCCAATTATTTGAAATTTTTAAAGAACCATGATTACATACAAGAACCAATTATTTGATGTGACAGTCACATTCTAAATTTTAAGAATCACCCAACATTGGTTAGGACCAATGTTGGCCAATTCTGATTTTTTTGTCAACAATTGTGTACCCAAATGAATCAAGCTTGTGCATGAGCATGGAGCCTAGAGCTAGAACTTGGCGCATGAAAAGAATATTCTTTCTATAATTTCCAAATTTTGACCTATATTTTAGGTGCTACTAGATGAATAATGGATGAATGTTTATGGATGAATGATTAGATACATTCATCTTATTTATGGATGAAATTTTGAAAATGCATCATATCAATATCTATGGGCAATGCACATGAACTATAAATGAACATAAGCCCATGGTGTGATGGTCTTTGCAAACTGCAACCTAAAATCATATATTGTAGTGAATGGATATCATGTGTGTGATAAAAACCACATACTTGAAAAACAAGTTACATTGTGTGGCATAAACAATAACCAATTAATTCAATATAAGAATATCTCAATACATAGTTCAAAAAACTATATGAAGAAACTATATGTTTGGGGGATTACACAAATTTTAGTCCATCTGAGTCTCTCATTGTAATCGCTTCTTAACTTTGTTGATACTTAATGTAGGTTGGTTTATGAAATCATCTATGTTATGATCACAAAACATCTTAACTTTATAAATGAAATACATGTGCTTACAAGGGATGGATTTTCCTCTCTTCTTCAAACTTGTCAACATAGACACAAAATCAAGACGAGTGCAATTGGTTATCACCCCAATTGTCACTTCATAAGTCACAACCTTCACTCCACCATGAAATTCAAGTGAGTAAACATGCCCATATCCAAGATTAAGAACATTTTTCACTCGCAAAATAATAGTTGTTAAGTTTTTTCCAAATAGCCAATTATTATTATGTTCTTTTCCACGTGGAACACGATGTACCGTTTTGTTGTCATGTTTTGAAATTGGAATGTTATCTGCATTTGGATTTCCACCTCTGGCCTCCACTTGTGCACACCTAGGAAGATGAAATCCAGCCTCCTCCAATGATGCCATTTCAATGCATGTGAATTTTGTGCTAATGAAAATTGGTCACACATTTGGAACTTGAGGTTTGCCCTTCACAAAACCTTGAACATCTCTTGACACACATTGATCCTTATCATCAAGGCAAAACCACATTGTTTTATACCTAGCCTTTTTATTTGTTGCAAGTTTGAACCACCCATAAAACATAGGCGCAAGGGTGCAAGATGAACATTTTGTTATTTTGGCTTCACATTTACGCCCTTTAGATTAGATGGTTGAATAATGAACTTGTGAATTTGCAATTGTCCATGCAATATGGAAGACCTCTTGATTATAGATAGTTTCAAAAATATCCAAGGCCTCATTACCATGGCCACTTAATCTTGATGGAATTCCACGCCGTACATGGGAGTTTAAAGATTCAAGTGTAGAGTTTTCTTGCATCCTTATGCTAGGATTTGATTATCATGGCACTAAAAAATTCACTTTGTTAAGTCGATGTGAGTTTTGAAGGAAACCAATCATAGAGTTGAGTTTTCTCTTGCAAAACCTTAATCTTTTTTCACCCTCCAAGCCAATTGATCTATTATGCATAGGACTACCAAACATAGAACTTGCAATTGTTTGTGCTATCTTTTTGGGGTCATCAGATCTATGTGCAACTTTCAAACATGATTTTGTATGTTTTGGCCCTATTCCTTCCAATCTACTCATTAAATGCATCCTATAATGAGATTGTTGTTAATGGATTGGGTACATGCAAGATGGGTCACTTTTTGCATCCTTATGGATTTTCTACATAATATACTCTATTCAAATGTCACAAATGCATTGTAAAATCATCAATTTGACAAAAACATTTCTAGATTAAATTACCAACTTGAATAAGAATATTTATTAAATATTCAATAAACATACATGAATCATATAGTAATGGACTTTCAAAGTGGACATAATATGGATTATAATCTAGGTTTTACATTACCATTCAAATGCATTTTTTGTTATGATTTTATCTTAATATTTTTTATAAGGATTCAATATATGATACATGTTGGAAAAAAATATGGATTGAAAAAAATTACAACGAAAACTTCAACCAACAAATAACTATGGACTTTTGAATGATCAGATTTGGGCCTTATTTTCAAAAGTCCCAATCTTGATCATTTTTTTTTGGATTGATATTTTTCCCTTAACATGTATAATAAAGAGTTTTTTAGATGGATAGCCATTCATATGGACTTCATTAGTTGATTAATCACCACATAAAGCCCATTCAACATTCATTTTTAATTTTTTTTCCATTCTAGTGTTTATTTTTCTTAATGGACTTTTGGGACTAGGACTCTTGCAATTTTTGAGCCACCATAGCTTGTATCTACCCAACCTTGATTAGATCGTCAATTGTGGCATCAAAAAGGTCTTTGCATTTTTTGCCAAATTGTTGTCCCCAAGTGTGGTGAATTGTTTCCGACAAATTTGAAATAAGCATGTTGGCATCCTTTTGAATTACCAAACCATACACATTTCAAACAAAATGAAATGTTTTAAAAAACATTTTTAACAACATGTTTAATTTTGCATGAACTTGCAAGATTCAATGAAAGGATGGAAATGTAGTAGTACCTCTCAAACAAAATTCCCCAATTTATGAAATTAAAAATGCCAAAAGGACAACCAATGGTTGAACTTTTCAAGGTCATTCCCTAATGTTGCTCTAGATGAATGCCACCGAAACCTTATAACCTCAAAATTGGCATTTGCTTCATCAAGTGTTTTGGAATTTCTGTTGTTGCTAGCTTCCAATTGTTTTGACACAGATGTGGCATTTAAATGAGCTTATTGGTGTGGATTTCCATGGACTAATCCCAATGGAAAAGACAAGTTTTTTTTGTTGTGCAATGGTTGGGAAAGGTCTCTTGATGGGCCAAACACAATGTGAACAACATTCCAATTGGCTTGAACATTATTAGCCATGAACCCCTTGAACTTTAACATTTGATTTCCTTTTGCTTTCATGACTTTTATAAGGGCCCTCCGCATAAAAACTTGGGACTCCACATCCTTTGATTACATGTCACATATTGCAATTATCATGACTCTAGCATAGTTTGGGTCATAGACATGGCATGCCATGGTAATCGAACCTAAAACACATTTACAATGGTCAAACATCAACCATGCTCCCTGTAAATCTCCACCTAGTGCATACATGCAACAAGATCACCTCCACTCACTAATAGAAATCATGTTGTTTGTAACTACAAATTTGATATTGTATAAGTTTTGGGTCATTTGGGTGTAAACAACATATAACGAGCCAATGTGTTTACTTTGCATTTATGACTATTGTCCTTTTTAGGGTCCTTTGCCAAAAAACATGTTTTTATAAAAAGGCATTTTCAAATGAAATGTTTTGAAACTTTTTATTTATTGTATTTATAGCTTCCAATATGTCATATGTTTGTTTACTATCAACTTTGAATAAATACAAAATTTTGAAAGTGCACAAATTTTGCCAAATTTTGTGTTTCATCCTTAAAAATTGTCATAATTTCAAATCATACCAAAACATGTTGACATTTTCAAGTTTAATTTGTATGTTATAAACTATAAATTTTTTTTAAACAACATATACATTGCATCACATTTACATGTCGTAAAGGACTCATGAACTTTTTAACATCCTTATTATTTAATAAACACAACTTTCCATGATTCACATGCCATTAAAGTGGCACCACATAGACAAATGTAATAAAAATTGTAAAATAATTGGCATTTTGACATCAATTTTGGCTCATTTGAGCTCATCCACACCCATACGATTGTGTGGGCAACTAACATGCGACTAAATGTGTATAACATGAACATGTGTCATAAAAATAACGGTCTAAACTAATACATACTTAAATTAATATACTTAATATATATACATAGGCTATGTATAATAATATTATGTATTTCTAGTACTAAGGTTAAACCCATGCTAACTGAAGCTAGCCTAAACTAACCATGGCTAAATTAATTAAAAAACTATATTATCCATGGCTAAACTAACCTAAACTAAATTAATTAAAAGGTTAAATTAACCATGGTTTTACTAAGTTAAAAAGGCTAAACTAACCATGGCAAAATTAAGTTAAGTTAAACTAATTGTGGATAAATTAATTTAAGCTAAATTTAAATTACACTAAACTAACCATGACTAAATTAAGTTAGGCCAAATTAATTATGACTAAACTAACTAAACTAAACTAAATTAGGCTAAACTAACCATGGTTTAAATATGTATTACAAGTTTTCAAATTTTATTTGTCAAATACATTTAAATATATATTTTGGCAACTGTAACTTTTTTTATTTCATTTTATTTGGAATCTTTTTTAAAAATGTAAATTCGATTAAACAAAAAAATTCAGAATTAATTAATATGATAATATTATTACTTAAATATTATAAGTAATGGAAAAAGTAAATTAAGCTAAATTAATAGTTAATATTAATAAATATTTTTTAATTATTCAAAATTAATTCATATTATGATATTTAATTATAAATATATGTATATATATTCAATAAGTATGGGTGAAAGCATGGTAAAGTATATTAAAAAAGTTGACAAAAACATATCAAGTTTAAAAAGAGGTAATTTTTGAAAAAAACACAACAAATTATATTCAAATTTGTAAATGAACTACAAAATTTCAAAAAATTTGGATAATAAAAGTAGGGAATAAGTATGCTTGAAATCAACTAGTCAAAATGGTGTTCAAACTTACTTTTTCATTAAAAAATTTAGTGAAATATACATGTATGAAATATAACATAAATATTATTAAATATTCAAGGGCATCACCAAAAAAAATCTACTTTCTCTTTGGTAGAATAAACTTGACACATACTTGATCAAATCTTACACTATAGAGAGTAGCTTTTAAAAGCTACTTACATTTAGAAAAGTCTACTTGAAACTTAATTTTTCAATGCAAAATTTAAAAATTAGTGCATAATAATGAAGAGGTATCTTGTTATTTATCATTCAACTAAAAAGATTAAATGTATAACAATTTTGTGATGGGTTTTGATCTTACTTCTTATTCACTTGAGAAGTAGATTAACAAGTATTTTTAGCTATACACTTTACCATGTTTTCACCCATATTATATATTCAAATTTTATTATTTATGTTAAAATATTTATGGTAAATAAACTAGACTAGTTAACCTACAAGTACCCAAACATCCTAAACTAATTATTAATTTAAGCTAGGTAATAATATTAAAATAATATTTTCATTATAAGTAATGATTATTAAAAATATTTTATAATCATCTTTGAAGTGCAAAGGAAAATGAATAATGAAAAATTAACAAGAAAAAAAAAAAAAAAAAAATTTTCCAAATTACACAATTTTTTTTTTTTTTTTTTTTTTTTTTTAACCCTTC
>Ga0116231_10012889_pt1 | contig 12029 bp, 10 predicted proteins | sample S1TSphgellanicum_2_FD_89695 | JGI IMG/M metagenome (GOLD analysis project Ga0116231, IMG submission 89695) | Host-associated microbial communities from peat moss isolated from Minnesota, USA - S1T2_Fd - Sphagnum magellanicum MG | ecosystem: Host-associated > Plants > Peat moss > Unclassified... | reverse complement strand
TGAAGGAGCCGTATGTTGATGTTCAATCCAATGTCACGCTTGATGGTTGGAACCCTTCCGTTCCATTTGTCATAACATCTACATATAACCTCCTAATCTAACATGCATTGAATTTTTGGAAAGTTAATATAAAAGAAGCCATGTTACAAAATCTCATAAGTTTTTATTTTTTATTTTTATTTTTAGATCAAGAATTAAGCTTGAACTAGAAACCACTTTGCTTAAATTGAAAGAAAAAACAGACAATTCAACCCCCTCTACTTCCAACAAGTGTAGCTCCCTTATAGCAATTTCGATGATGCTGAATTTTGAGGAGAACCTTCTACGCCTCTCAAACTAAGACTGATTTAAATTTGACACAAATCCAACTGTGGATTTGAGAAGAACAATTAATTGAAATAAAAATCCAAAGGCCTTGTCATGGAAATCCTCCCATGAACTCCACTACAACACCCTTTACTTCCAACTAGTGTAGTTCCCTCACAGCAAACCCGATGATGCTGAAAATTGGGGAGAACTTTCTACACCTTCCAAACTAAAACCGATTTCATTTTGACACAAATCCAATGATGGATTTAGGGAGAACAACCAATTGAACCAAAAATCCAGAGGCTTTGCTACAAGTACTTGTTACACACAACTTCCTTCCATGTTTGATTCTTGCACACACCTTTTCCATGAACACCTTTCCACACATAAGAACTAAAAAATCTTCCTCGCACCTCCTCCTCTTTCTTTCTTTTCCACATACACACAATACCCTCTCCCTTGGTAAGCCTCCATGACCTTCCTTGAGCTTGTTCCCTTTGTCCAATGAAAACTTTGAAATCCTTTGTTCTAATCAATGGCCTCCTCATCCTTCTAGAGCCAATGAGAATTGAAAATAAATTACCATCCAATTGAGTTTAGGATGAGAATTCTTGGGCCCAATGAGACACAAGAAATATTCCATCCTCCAATCAAATAGGATGACAATCCTCATGACTAATGGGATTAAAAGATTCATCCCTTCCTTTATCTTAGATATCTTGATGAGGCCTCTTGAGCTAAATCCTTATCCTTTCCGTCCGTTGACCTTCACATCCTACTTCTTCATCCTAATTACTTCAAGTAACTAACTACTAGGATAGTTTATCGGTATTAACAAGTAACGTCCTTAAATTTTTACTTGATTAATTCAATGGTTGAACTAACATTTCCGTGTATCATTTACTCTTTTGATATCCCCTACTTATTTATTTTACCATGCATTAGTTAACTATGTAGTACATAGTAAATTGGAAGTAAAATTTGCATCACAAAAAAACCCCACATACTTCTAGATCCATCATCGAAATTAGGGTTTGATGAATCCATTAGATCTAGGATGTTCGAGTTTTCATGAGGTTCCGCCGTCACTCCCACACCTTATGCCTACCCTAATTTGTTAAATAAAAAGGCCTCGACCCCTTTTGAACGCAAGTACCACATTGTTTGTACTAACTTCTTGGTTTTTGTTGATGTAAGTGAGAACTAGTCATGGCGGATGATGTCACTACACCTTTGAATCCTCTAGTTGCACCAATAGAATAGGAAGAGCTTGAAGAAGCACCGCTCGACGTGATTATTTATCAATGGCCGTGCGAAGAAGAACCGCCTAGGCGAGTGGTGGGCACTCGAGTCGATCATTCGGCATGGGATCATCGACTGTCTCCTAACCCACATGCTTTAGCAATATATTTAAAATTTGTTCCTGCTCATGGAACCGCGCCAGAAACGTTTGAAGAGTGTCAATGCGAAGATGATGATGTCCGTCTCCATTGTCGAACGTGGGTTCTCGATGATGGCCATTATCATTGGCTACGAGGGCCAATCAACCCCCTTCCCATGGAACACCGAGCCGAGTACCTCGCTCGCACCATTCGTCGCATTCTAAATTTTTTGCAATTGTGATCTATCCTTTAAGTCGGTTATAAAGTTGTAATTCACCTGAGGCTACTCAGGCGGAAATGTTAATACTTAAGTTTAATTTGATTCTATTTAAAAGTTTGATAGAAGTGAACTAAATAAATATGTATTAGGACTACATCCTAAAAATCTTACAAATATATCATTAGTGCTTGAAAATTCTTCTACAGACTAACTTAACCTTGTCATGGCGAAATGCTATTATTAATTATGGGCTTATATTCCCTATATATCAATAAATCACATCTAATTCTACATCCCCTTTCCCTTTTCTACAACATAAATGGAATAATGTACTTTAAAAGGTTTACTAGGTGCTTAACTGATTAAACACTACATCAACTAAAATAAAGAAGTACTATATGCGTAAAAATATCACAAAAGCTGATTCAACTATTAATAATCATTACTTGGAGGCTTATAAACATTCAAATCATCAGTACTAAGGAAAATTACGGAACTAAAGTTTAACTAATTGTTGAGCTATAATCCATGGCTCGCACATGGCCCGGACTCGGGGGAAGCCACCACCTTCCCCCATATAGTATTCTCTACAACTCTCTGCCGCACTTGCATCCAAATGGTTTTTTTTCCCGGGACTCCCAAAGTGGAGTCCCGAAACTGTCCCGGTTTGGACTCCCGAGACTTTGGACGCTTATAACTCCTTGCCCCAAACTCGGATCGGGACGAGGTTTAAACCAAAGTTGTAGCTCTCCTCGAAAGCTTTCCAATAGTGTGTCGCATTTCACCTGCACGCACCGAAATCGGGTCGATTCCTGACTTTTAGTGGTCGGGAATCAAATTGCCAATTTGACTCCCGACCCTTCTTTCGACCATAACTTGTACTGCATATGTCCAAATGGCTCATGCGAGGCCATTTTGGACATGTACACTTCAAGACCTTTCCAATGGTATAAAGAACACTGTAATCGTGCTCTGAGTTTTCGGGAGTCCCGGAAGATTCCCAAGTCCCATTTTCGGGAGTGTGAGTGGCGACCTCACACTTCCCTCAAAATGGGGTTGCGACATGTAGATACATAGGTAGGTGGGGTGTTGGGGTAGGATTGTCTATGTTCATATCAAATGACTTGTAGTCATTTTTTAATCATTGTAATGACAATTAGACATCCATGTCACTTTGTCATCAATCATGGATGCCATATAGATGAAATAAAAATGATGAAAACTAACATCCCCCATCTTGTTACCACCTCATCATCTACTAGTCAAATGCCCCATGAATATATGATTATGGCTTTTTACACATAGGATGCAAAGTGATAGTTTATGATTAAAGTTATACATATAATCATTTAAAACTTGTAGTCATAGATTTCTTGGTTGCAAAGGACAAATTTTGTTTCAGTGAAATCCAATTTTTTTTTTTTTCAAATGAATGTACTTTTGATGAACTTTTTTTTTGGTAAGTATATTTTCATAAGTTCAATAGAAATCCATGATGATTTTAAAACTATACTTCCATTCACTTTGATGCTAGTTACATGTTTTTATATGCATAACACATATAAAGTGATAAACAAATATTTTTATGCTCACTTTACCATGCTTCCACCCCTCACCAGGCTAATTCCATAATACATGATGTATATAAACAAAGTCCAAATGTAGGTTTCTAACTAAAATCACTATTGAATGGTGTTGAGAAGTAATTGGCCCCAATATTTTGAAAGAACAATAAAGATAAAAAGGCTAGAAAAATGAAGGTCACAAAATAAAGATTTGTACAAAATACTTCACTTTTCTTCCACCATGCCAAGAAGGCCAGAAAATGAAGGTCACACAATAAGGATTTGTACAAAGTTCTATATTTTTATTCAACCGTGCCTTTATGTAAAGCTAAAAAACGAAGGTCACGCAGTAAGGATTTGTACAAAATACTACACCTTTATTCCACCATTCCTTTATGCAAGGCTAAAAAATGAAGGGCCACATATAAGGATTCATACAAAGTATTACACCTCTATTACATCATGCCTTTATCCAAGGTTAAAAAATGAAGGTCACAAAATAAATGCAACATGTTAACAAGGTTGTCCATTTGGATCCGACAATTTGTTCAACAATAGGTTTCACCTTCAATGATCATTCAATCATTAAAAAATTAGTTGCAAATCTTGTTTAGTGGGGTTTTGAAGCATTAGGTGGGTCTTGTAATGATAATAGATTACAAGTGGCACATGGTGTTGCCATATGAAAAAAACAATGGTTAAATTGCCCTTTTCACAAATTGCTTCATGCAAGTTTTTTTCCCCCAATATTCCAATAGTGAATCCAAACAATAAATTGCATGGCCTTGAAAGTAAAAGCTTAAAAAACAATGAATCAAAAGGTCAACTACATTCTGCATGTTTAAAACACTTTTGTATAAATTTGTACAATGTTGTCCACTTTAATGGTTTCAATGTATCCAACCAAGGTGTTACATATGTAGTGGGCGTCTTTATGTTCCTTCACTATGTTGATGGCACATAAGAATACATCCCCACTAGTACAAGTAAACATCATGCTCAACAATGGACACTTTACAACATTGTCCCAACCATCAAAGCAAATGGTGACTCCATACTTGTGAATGGAATTTGACGTCCTCTTAGCAACATGTTTAGACACATTGACCAACATGTTTAAACACATCGACCTTGGATTACTTTAATAAATATGTTCACAATCCATGGTAAGATGTCGTTTTATAATAAATTTGGGACAAAAGGTTACTTTCACAACTTCTATGAATGTCGAATGTTACACATTATTGAAAGGGATGATTGTTTTGCAAAAGAAAGTTGCTAACTTCTTATCCAATTCCTTCTTTTTGTTAAATTCAATCTCTTTTATAATGAAACTTGTCAAAAGGTTTGAGTGGTGTTATTTGTGGAATTAATCGATTAAGACCTCTTGTGCTCATTGTTATTCATAGGTGGGGTGCAAATTTGATCCCCTTTCACTTGAGACATCAAAGATGATTTTCATTCCATTGAAGGGTTTGACATTTCAATGGCCACATTATCTACTAGCCCATCAAAGGCTAGTACAACCATGTCTATAATGGTCAAGGAACAATTTCCCCACAAGTGGCAAATAATGCCTTGATTTGTGTCCATGCCTTTGAACACATTGAAATACCAGCTCTTCCATTGGCATTGTATTAATAGCCCAAATGGAAAAAAATTATATTCTTGTGATATGAAATGACATTGTTGTAAAACTTGAACCTTACTTAGCTTGTCTGGAATCATCAAGTATTCATCATGACACCATTTTCACATGATGAATGGATTTCATTTATATGGATGTTCATTTATGACTTTTAGTTAATTTTAATTCACTCCTATTAACTTGCATTTCACTTCTAATTAATTTTTAATTCACTTATATTTAATTCACAATTCACCTTTAGTTAATTTGTGATTCATTTTTAATTAACTCGTGGTTCATTTCTAATTAATTCCTAGTTCACCTCTGGTCCATGTTCAATTAATCTTTAGTTGATTCATAGTTAACTCTTAATTCATTCTTAATTAAATCTTAATTAACTTATAATTCACTTGTACTTAAGAAGCCTTTTAAAAAGCTTCCCTAGTCCATGGGCACATGAAAAGCTTCATGAAAGCTTCCTTGAAATAGTTCTCCAAAAGGGTGTAAATAAAAGTAGGATCCCTCATTCCTTTTAGTCTATTTGACACCAATTTGAAGTGTGATTTTACACCATAGCTTTATTCTATTCTTTTCATGTTTACATTTTTTTACTTCATCACATTAAAGATTTGTTTATATTTTGGTCTTGCACACTTTGTGTTTTTGGTTTTAGCTTTTGTGTTTTTATTTTAATTCCCTTGTTTCATCTTTTGAATTTAGACTTAGACCTATCCTTTCATCTTCTATCTTTGTAATTTTCGTGCATGTGAAAATACCATGGCTCCCACATGTTCCACCTACCTTCCATGAAAAAACACAAATAAAAAAATTAGATTTAATTAAAAAATAAAATATATAACAATACTTGATCCAATTGCACCTTAAAAGTTACACAATGAAATTTAACAACAATTACAAATGTAATATGATAATTTGAAACTTCATACACCCATAAAGGTTTCACCTTTATCAAGCCTAACTTTAAACTTGCCCAAATGGCCCAAATTTGGTGGCCAAATCAACAGTGAAAATCGATCCACCGTTGATCAACTAATTGAAATTTATTTTGCTCATCACAAATTAAATGGGTATTGGTTGTTGAACCTTCTGTGACAAAAATGCGATGGCTAAGAACTTTCAATTATAAAAATTGTGATGATCGAAAAGTTTTGGTTGCCCAAAATTGGGTCAATAAGTTGAAAATATGATAATTGAATTTGTTTTCAGTCACCAACATCTAGGTGCAAACTTAGTGAAAAAAATGGTTTACATTTGACTTAACAAATGAAACCAATGTAACCAAATAGTCCTTGACATGACAACAAATGCAAAATGGGCATGTCACGTCATTTCCAACAACCTTGACTCAACTGGAAGTTGTCGAGAGTTTACTATGTGTAGGAATGATTATGTTTAAATTTTACATTAAGTAAATTGAGGTACGATTCCTTGGAACCATTTATAATGTGAACACAATTCCAATTATTTTGGTGTTTGGAAATTGGGATATAAACCCATGATTTTCAAATGCAATTTCACTTGAAAATAAATTTTCGAACATTTGTCATCATTTTTTAACCTCATTGATTTGGGGAAAAAATCCATGATTTCCACCTTGTAAAAATTTCCATCTCAAATATTAAATGTAAAATTAACATATATATATATTTCAAATTGTCAAATTGAGCAAAATTAAGTTAATGCATGGCACATGGATTCATGTCAATAAATTGATTAATTAAAAATCATGGCCACTTTTTAGACAGTTAAAAATGAAATGCACCAAACTAGATGATTATGCTAGAGGGTCCTAAAAGCACCCATAAAAATTGTAATATAATTTTTTCACATAATGGATTGAAAAGGTTGAATCAATCCATTACTTTCATTTACAACAAGCCTTGCATACAAATCCTTATAGTAGGGTAGAAACACCCATCACCAAACACCCATGATTGAACAAACACTTAGACAATTCAAAAGATGGCTTGGTAGTAAACATTGTCCAACTGGTAACTGTTTTGTGATACCTTATAATCAAATGGTTAGTTCTTCAAACTTGTGGTTGGTGTTTTTAAACCCTCCATTCAAAGATGGAGTTTTTGTGATTGCCAAGGATTCAAAACTTTCATATGCCAAAACATTTCACCTATTTATTTATTTCTTTGTGTTTGGCCATGGGTAATCACTTCTAACAAATCAACAATTTTTAATGTTGGTCATTTTTATCACTTAATTTTCACTTTTTGAATGCAAAAGGTTTATGTGGAAATGTGTTCATTGCTGTAAATGGAGTTTGTTTGGAACAAAGTCCACATCATTTGGTAATATAAGGGATATTGTTTGTGTTTGAAATCTTGAATGTTCAATTATATGATGCACTTTAGTTGCACATGGTTCACAAGAGGCTAGACTATTTTATTTTAACACTCAACCCCCCCTTTTGAGAGGTTTTATCTCGTTCATCTCAAACCCAAATGAAGGTGTGGAAAAAGGCTAAAGGGGTGTAAGGTGAAAGGCTACTTAGAACCTTTTAACCTTTAAGGTTGAATGTGATGGGAAAGTGAACACATAGTCTATGAGATGAAAGCTTAAATGTTCTCACTCATAGCCTATTTACCCTAACACACATTTTTAAAAACCTAAAACTTGTATTAAAAACCCCAATTAAGCCTTTGATCAAGGTGTAAATTTCTAAAAGTTTACAAGTCAATTTTGGTTTTCAATATTGAACATATCTTTTAAAACATTAAGTGGTTTGCTTTTGGTTTTGTGAAATGGTTGCACTAGTCCTAGTTATGTATAAAATTGTAATAGGCTTGGCAAATGACATTCCCATGCAACATTGGTACACATTTATCATCAACCCCACATTTATTTTGTCCCTTGTGCAAAGCCATGTTGTCCATAATGCGATATAGGGGATTAATTAAACAAGTGCAAGAAATGCTTAATATTTTTGGCATTGGAGTTTGATTGAAATATTTTGGATTGTATATTTTGTTTTGACCGAAGCAAATATTTTCTTATTGTCAACAATGTATGTTTTGACACTACATTTGTAGATGTAGATTGGGCCTTCTGAATTTAGGCAAATAAGTGTTTGAAAAATGACTAGATATGCATGCAAGATTCTTAACAAGGCTTTGTTATCTAATAACATTTTTACATTTTGTGTTAATATTAAATATCATAAAACCATTTCAGGTTTAACAATAATTAAAATATTTTTTAACATGTCACTTTTTTTCAAAATTATCTATTTGAAATCTCAAAATTTAAGAAAATTACAAAGGGAAAAAAATACAAAAATTATTGGAAACCTAGGAAGTTCATGCTTTAGGGCCAGTCCACCATTGTGAATGAAATACACCCAATAATTGACAACATTATGTTTTTTCTTTATCCTATTGGTGGAACATTATGTCTCCCCATTTTTGCAGGAGAAAAAAATAATACAAAATGTTGTAAAAATATTAGGGTAAAATCGCCCATCATTGAACATGTATTTATCATCAAACATTTCCCAATATTTCTTCATTCCTTAGCAAAATTGAATGATTTTTGTATCATTGGACATGGAAACTAGAAGGCTACAAATGTTCTTTAAGCATTAAAAATAACATAGCAATGCAAAAAATAAAAGAAGATGAATGATAATTTGTTTCAATTTTTTTGAAAAAATAACTATAGATATCTCTCTATTCCAACCCCATTTCTTCTTCAATTTTAGTCCATTTTGAATGATTTAAAACTTGATAGGTGCACCAATTAAAGCTTTACCAAACGTTTTTGTATTTTAAAGGCAAAGATGCAATGATCCAAAATTTAAACTTGAAATCCTAATCTGTTTTTATTCACCCATCACCAAACATTGAGCCCCTTTCCACCAAACACCCCATATGTTCTTGATTTGTTTATCAAATTAAGAAGTTTTTACAACATTGGAAGTCCTAGGTGGAGGGTTATGAATGTTTTTTGGGCTTCAAAAGCATAGGAAAGATGTATGAAAACACAACCTCTTTCAAGGGGTGTAAGCAAAATAAAGTGAACAATTTGATTACCTTGTCAAAATTGGAACAACATTTAAAATAACAACAAAACCCATTATAGAATTGTGGAACATTGAATGTTTTCATTTCAATGACTAAATATGATATATGTTTACCTTAATGTGCATTGATTTTCATATTTCAAATTGTAAAAGTAGGTTTTTCAAAATACAAGTAATTTTTGACATTTACTTTTCACTGTAGGCTTTTGGTTTCAAGTAGGTGTCAAATAGGTTCTTACAAAAAGGAAATAGACTCTTTTTTTTTTATGATTTACTAAAACATATGTTGATCTTCATTTTCTAAGTTATTACATATCAATTTCATTAATTTTTCTAATAAAAAAATAAGTTTGAACACATTTTTTCAATTGATTTCAAATGTACTTTTTACTTACTTTTTAAATTCATTTGCTTTTAATGATTCTTATAAACTTAATAGAGCCAACTAATGTTACTTGACACATACTTTCACCCTATTCAATGCTAATTTATGGTAGTTATATGAGAGGCATAGAATTAAAATAGAGATGGCTACATTTTTGGTATACTTTATCTTATTTTGACTTTTTGAATTTTTAAATGTTCACTAGTTGGCGTCTCTACCCCCAAACATTTAGAGTTTAGAAAAACTACGCAAGAAGTTGTCTATATTTGTTGCTGAAATTTCATAAAATATACTTTTTATTGTTGAAGAGAATTTCCAAAAGTAAAATAATTATTCCAGACTCAAGTGATGAACTTGAATAGGTTGTACTGCAGTTAACTAGTTACGCATCTACAAATACTGAACCTGAACAAGTACTAGTGGAGTTAACTCGTTACCCTTATACAATACTGAACCTGAACAGGTACTAGTGGAGTTAACTAGTTATCCTTATACAAATACTGAACCCAAACACATACTACTGGAGTTAACTAATTACCCTTATACAAATACTGAACCTGAATAGGTACTACTACAGTTAAATAGGTACCCTTATATAAATACTGAACCTGAATAGGTACCACTGAAGTTAACTAGGCACCCTTATAAAAATGCTTGGGCAACCGAGGCTTGCAAACAACCTGCAGAGGATTTTGACGAGGCATAGTAACTCCGAACTTTTCAGTCATGTCCAAGGTGGTTGGGTCTTGGCCATTGGGCAAAGCAAAATCAAAACTTTGCATGAGGCGAGCTAAACCAACTTGCACAAATAAGAGAGCTAACAACATTCCTGGGCATTGCCTCCTACCTGTTCCAAATGGTATGAATTGAAAATGGCTTCCTAATGGATTGATTTCTGGGTTTTTCATGAATCTTTCTGGATCAAATTCCAAAGGTCTTTCCCACCACTTTGGGTCTCTTTGGATGGCATAGATGTTGACACACAATCGTGTACCCGCAACAAAGTCAAAGCCTCCTACTGTGGTGTCTTCAAGTGCCACATGTGTAACACTTAAAGGGGCTGCTGGGCGTAGGCGAAGGACCTCTTTCACCACAGCATTTAGATATGGAAGGTTAGGAATATCACTCTCGGTCACAATCCTGTCTTTTCCGACAACTTCATCCAGCTCTGTTTGTAATTTCTTCGCACAATGGGGATGGCGTAAAAGCTCTGCAATTGCCCATTCAACCGTGTTTGCTGATGTATCTGTCCCAGCAAGAAGCATATCCTACAATCAAAATAACACAACCAACAAAATTATACATCTTTCATTAACTAATTCCAAATTCATTAACAAAGACAATGAAAGAACTGAGTCTCAAAATTCCAACTGTTTTAGCTGTCAAAGTTTGATCTAATGTGATTCAACAAGAGGTAGGGTGGACATGGTTTTTGTTGTTCACCTGGATCACAGCTTTGATACTGTTGTCAGAAAGATGGCCGGTTCCGTCTTCTGCAGGTTGGGCCATTAATATATCAACAAAGTCCTCACAATGCACATCATCATTTTTCACGTTGATGAACTTTCCATTCTTTTTCACTTCAAGAAACTCTTGAAGCACAACATCAGCCCTTGCCTTCACCTTCATCATGCGGCTTTTAAGACCTGATACAATGATGACCCACTTCAACCATGGGACAAAATCACCAATACTCCTTGTTGCAGACAACTTGAAAATATTGAATGTCAGTTCCTTGAACTTGTAAGCCTCCTGTTGTGCTGATGCATCAACCCCATAAAATCTGCAATATTCACACATTTTGGCCCACCCCTTCCCCTATTTTAACAAAAAAGGGTTTCAAATAACTCAAAGATTTCAAGATTCTAAGACTAAGAAAGTTATATTAACTAAGGAATGTATTGTATACCTAAACAAAGGCCACCCTCAAAAAGGGACAACATTATGTACTTCAATTAAAAAGGTGGTGTTTTTAATCATGGTAACTACATACACACATCTAACAAGGAAACTCATGCTCAAGTTGATTTGATGAATGAAAGAAATTTCAATTCAAACACCAATTCATGCAAGAATACATAAATTGTGATTACCTTTTGTTCAACAACATGCGAGTGATATTGTTCATGGCAACATGGCTAAGCTTCATAGCTAGATCCACAATCTTTCCTTCTTCAACATCATCCATGATGGATTTGATCATTTGGTTGAATTCATCAGTTCGTGGAGGACGAAATGATTCCAAACGTTTGGCAGTGAAAAGCTCCATGGTGCAAATCTTGCGCAAATGGCGCCAGTAAGGTCCATATGGTGCCCCCCCAATGTTCAAATGGTTGTACGTGATGATATCTTGACCTGTTATATTTTCTCTTCCAGCCCAAACTTTATCTTGGACCTTGACAAATTCTCGTGCAGCTTCAGCACTAGAAGCAACAACAAGACCCTGGGAGCCCAATCTAAGGTACATAATGGGACCATACTTCTTTG
>Ga0116231_10012888_pt1 | contig 12030 bp, 10 predicted proteins | sample S1TSphgellanicum_2_FD_89695 | JGI IMG/M metagenome (GOLD analysis project Ga0116231, IMG submission 89695) | Host-associated microbial communities from peat moss isolated from Minnesota, USA - S1T2_Fd - Sphagnum magellanicum MG | ecosystem: Host-associated > Plants > Peat moss > Unclassified... | reverse complement strand
TCACTCGTTCAATGCCTTGTTGAAGACGTTCGAAGAACCACCGCCGCACGTCAAGTTCTTGCTCGCGACGACTGATCCGCAGAAGGTTCCGGTCACCGTGCTGTCGCGCTGCCTGCAATTCAGTCTGAAACGCCTGTCGGCCGCCCTGATCGGCGATCGTCTCAAGTTCATTGCCTCCGCCGAGCAGCTCGTGTTCGAGCCGCCCGCGCTCGCCCTCGTGGCGCGAGCTGCCGAGGGCAGCATGCGCGATGCCTTGAGTTTGATGGATCAGCTCATCGCATTCGGGGCGGGCGCTTTGAGCGAGGCGAACGCGCGTGCCATGCTCGGAACGATCGACCGCGGCCACGTCGGCCGCCTGCTCGACGCGCTCGGACGCAATGACGGCGCGGCGCTGCTCGCCGAGGTGGCAACCCTGGACCGCGACGCGCCGGACTATGACCGCGCTCTGATCGAGGTGGCGACCTTTCTGCAGCGCATCGCGATCGTACAGATCGTGCCCGAGGCCGCCGAACAGGATGAAGAGTTCGACGCGGAGGATCTGCGTCGGCTGGCGGCGGCACTCGCCCCCGAGGACGTACAGTTGTACTACCAGATTGCGCTTGGTGGCCGTCGCGATCTCGCGATGTCGCCCGAACCGCGGCTCGGGTTCGAGATGACCTTGCTGCGCATGCTCGCTTTCCGGCCCGAACCTCTTCTCGAATCCACCCCGGCCACTGCACGCCCCGGGGTCCCCGTGCATTCGCGCTCATCGGCCGCCGCACGCTCCCAAGCGGCAAGCAGCTCCGCCGCAGCCGCGCGCATCGCGACAGCCCCGGTGCCCGCCGCAGCGGCCAAACCTCCGGCAGCTGCCACTGCCGCCGCCGCGCCGACGACGGCTGCCGCGCCAACGACGGCTGCGCCCGCCGCGCTCGCGACGGCGCCGCCCGTCGACTCGGTTGATTCCGGCAATTGGCCCGCGGTCGTCGATGCCGCGCAATTGAGCGGGATGGTTCGGCAATTCGCCCTCAACTGCATTCCTGCGAGCTTCGAGAACGGCTCTTTGGTCCTGCGCCTCGATGCCGCCGCGGCGGATCGACGTACCAAGCAGATTGACGACAAACTCGTTCAGGCCTTGTCCAAGTATTTTGGACGCGATATTCGCGTGACCCTCGAAGCGGCGGTCGCCGAACCCGCGCCCCCGGCGCGACAGCGGGCGCTCGCGGAGCAGGAGCGTACGAATATCGCGACGGCGAGCTTTGAGCTCGATTCGGCGGTCACCGGGCTGCGCGAGCGTTTCGGGGCCGAGATCGACGCAGGTTCGGTCAAGCCGGCACCTTAAAGAGGGGAGTGAGCTTTCATGATGAAGGGTGGCATTGGCAATCTGCTTAGGCAGGCGCAACAAATGCAGGAGACCATGCAGAAGGCGCAGGCCGAGCTTGCTGACATCGAAGTCACGGGCGAGGCGGGCGCCGGAATGGTCAAGCTCGTGCTCAATGGCCGACATGAAGCCAAGAGCATCGCGATCGAGCCCAAATTGCTCGGCGAAGACAAGGACATGCTCGAAGACCTCGTCGTGGCCGCGATCAACGATGCGGTACGCAAGGTGGCGGCCCGCACGCAGGAGAAATACTCCGGTCTCATGTCCGGACTGAACCTGCCGCCCGGCATGAAGTTGCCGTTCTGAAATACACCCCCGTACTCGCTCGCTTGATCGAGGCGCTGCGCTGTTTGCCGGGCGTCGGTCCGAAATCGGCCCAGCGCATGGCATTTCACCTGCTCGAGCGTGACCGCGAGGGCGGCCGTCTGCTCGGCGCCGCTTTGGCCGAGGCGCTCGCGAGCATCGGCCACTGCAAGCGCTGCCGCATGTTGACTGAGAGCGAGCTCTGCGTGATTTGCGCCTCGCCGCAGCGCAACGTCGCCCAGCTCTGTGTCGTCGAATCGCCGGCCGATGTCGTCGCGATCGAACAATCCGGCAGTTTTCGCGGCCGCTATTTCGTGCTCATGGGGCACCTCTCGCCGCTCGACGGCGTGGGCCCGGCGGAACTCGGGCTCGATGAATTCGAACAATTGCTCGGCGGCGGTGACGTCACCGAGGTGATTCTCGCGACCAATCCGACGGTCGAGGGTGAGGCGACCGCGCACTACTTGGGCGAACTCGCGCTGCGCCTGGGCATCAAGGCGTCACGCATCGCGCACGGGGTACCGGTCGGCGGCGAGCTCGAGTACGTCGACGGAGGCACGCTCGCGCATGCGCTCGCGGGGCGCACCGCGGTTTCCTGAGGTTCGCTAGCCGGCAAAACCCTCGTACAGCCGTGCGAGGCGCCGATAGCTCTCGTACCGCCGTGGCGCGATTCGCAAGGCCTCCACGTCGGCACGCACGCCGCAACCCGGTTCATCGAAGTGACGGCAGTCGTTGAAGCGGCAACGCACGCTGGCCGCATGGATCTCTATGAAGCCGCGCTCGGCGGCGCGCACGATGTGCGCCGGTGGGGCGAAGTCGCGAACACCCGGTGCATCGATGATCGCGGTCTCGGCGTCCAGCCGGTATCGGCGCGCCGTCGTCGTCGTGTGTCGCCCCTCGGCATCGCGCGTGAGTTCAGCGGTCTGTGCGGCCGCCTCCGGCGCGAGCGCGTTGACGATCGAGGACTTGCCGACGCCGGATTGCCCGACGAACAGCGTGACGGAGCCGGCGAGCAGGCCGTGCAGTTCGGCTATGCCGTCGCCCGTCCGACAGACCAGCTCGCGGCACGGCAGGCCGAGGTCGCGATAGATCGCGAGCTGCGGTTCGAGTGCGTCCCGGCCGAGGTCGCATTTGTTGATGAGCAGTAGCGCCTCGATGTCGGCGTGCCGTGCACCCGCCCAGTAGCGATCGACGAGAAACCAGTCCGGGGCGGGCTCCGGCGCAATCACGATCGCGAGCCGGTCGATGTTGGCGGCGACCGCCTCCGGACGGCCGCGTGCATCGATACGTTCGATGACGTTGCGACGCGGCTCGGCCGAGAGCACGGACGGCCCATCGGCCTCGGGCAAGTGTTGCCAACGAACTCGGTCCCCGCAAACGAGGCGCAGTTTGCGGCCAATCAGTCCACAGTGCATGGCTTCGCCGTCGACGTCTTGGACCAGGGCGCCACGGCCATAGCTCGCGAGGACGACGCCCGATCCTTGTGCTTGCTCTGCTACCATAAGGCCGTGATTCCGTCAGAAAATTTGATCTGGATCGATCTCGAGATGACCGGTTTGCGGCCGGAAGCCGATTTCATCATCGAAATCGCGACGATCGTAACCGACAAACACCTCGAAGTGCTCGCGGAAGGTCCCGTGATTGCCGTTCACCAGAGCGATGCGATCTTAGGGACCATGGACGACTGGAACCAAAAGCAGCATGGTGGCTCCGGTCTGACCGCGCGCGTGCGCACGAGTGCCATCGATACGGCGCATGCCGAGCGGCAAACGCTCGAGTTCCTGCGCGCGTGGGTCGAGCCCGGGCGCTCGCCGATGTGCGGCAACAGCATTTGTCAGGACCGGCGCTTCCTCGCGCGCCACATGCCCGCGCTCGAAAAATACTTTCACTACCGCAATCTCGACGTCAGTACGCTCAAGGAGCTCGCGCAGCGCTGGGCGCCGCACATCGCGCAGGCCTTCCAGAAGAGCTCGACTCACCTCGCGCTCGATGACGTACGCGAGTCGATCCGAGAGCTAGCCTACTATCGCGAGCGTTTGCTACGTCCGTTCGCTCGCTAGGAACAGCCACGTTTCGACGACGGTGTCGGGGTTCAACGAGAGGCTGTCGATGCCCTGCTCGAGCAGCCAGCGCGCGAGGTCGGGATGGTCCGAAGGCCCCTGTCCGCAGATCCCGATGTACTTGTCCCGGCGTTTGCAGGCCTTGATCGCCATCGCCATGAGCAGCTTGACGGCCTCATCGCGTTCGTCGAACAGCTTGGCGATCACGGCGGAATCCCGGTCGAGTCCGAGAGCGAGTTGCGTCATGTCGTTCGAACCGATCGACATGCCGTCGAAGTAGTCCAGATAGCGATCCGCGAGCACGGCGTTCGTCGGCAGCTCGCACATCATGATGTGCTTCAAGCCGTGGTCGCCGCGGCGCAGACCGTTCTCGGCAAGCATGTCCGTGACCGCTTTCGCCTCGGCGAGCGTGCGCACGAACGGCACCATGACCTGGACGTTCGTGAGCCCCATATCGTCACGTACGCGCTTCAGGGCGCGGCATTCCAGGTCGAAGCACGGTCGGAACACCGGGTCGATGTAGCGCGAGGCGCCGCGGAAGCCGAGCATCGGATTTTCCTCGTGCGGTTCGTAGGCCTTGCCGCCGATCAAATTCGCATACTCGTTCGACTTGAAATCGGACAGCCGCACGATGACCGGCTCGGGCGCGAAGGCCGCCGCAATCTGCGCGATGCCCTCGGTGAGTTTCTCGACGTAGAAGGAAACCGGGTCGGCGTAGCCCGCCATTTGCTTGCTGATCGCGTCCTTGATCTCGGCGCTTTGCTTGTCGTATTCGAGGAGCGCGCGCGGATGCACGCCGATCATGCGGTTGATGATGAACTCGAGGCGCGCGAGCCCGACGCCGCGATTGGGTATCCCGGCAAAATCGAAGGCCCGATCCGGGTTGCCGACGTTCATCATGATGCGGACCGGGATCGGCGGCAGCGAGTCCAGTTCGATGCTGTGCTGATCGAAGTCGAGCATGCCGTCGTAGACGTGTCCGATATCCCCCTCGGCACACGAGACCGTCACGGGCTGGTCCTCCGCGATGGCGAGCGTCGCCGTGCCACAGCCGACCACGGCGGGAATGCCGAGCTCGCGCGCAATGATCGCCGCGTGGCAGGTTCTGCCGCCGCGATTGGTGACGATCGCGGCGGCGCGCTTCATGACGGGTTCCCAATCCGGATCGGTCATGTCGGCGACCAGCACGTCTCCGGCCCGGACGCGCGCCATGTCCTTGACGTCCTTGATGACGCGAGCATGACCGGCGCCGATGCGCTGCCCGATGCTGCGGCCCGTGACCAGGACCTGCGAGCGGGCGTTCAGCGTGTAGCGTTGAATGACACGGCCTGCGCGGCTTTGCACGGTCTCGGGCCGCGCCTGAAGTATGTAGATCTTGCCGGTGTCACCGTCCTTGCCCCACTCGATGTCCATCGGCGCGCCATAGTGTTCTTCGATGATCAGCGCCTGGCGGGCGAGACTCGCGATGTCGGCCGCATCGAGACAGAAACGCATGCGGTCGCGCGATTCCACTTCGACGGTCCGCACGCGGGCTTGCGAGCCGGGTTCCGCATACACCATCTTGATCGCCTTGCCGCCGAGGTTGCGCCGGAGCACGGCTTCGCGTCCGGCGCGCAGTGCCGGTTTGTATACGTAGAACTCATCCGGATTCACGGCTCCCTGCACGACGGTTTCGCCGAGTCCGTAAGCCGCCGTGATGAACACGACATCACGGAAACCCGAGTCCGTATCGAGAGTGAACATGACGCCGGAGCTGCCGAGGTCGCTGCGCACCATGTACTGAACCCCGACGGACAGCGCCACGGCCGCATGGTCGAAACCGTTGTGCACGCGATACGCGATGGCCCGATCGTTGAACAGAGAGGCGTACACCTCGTGCACGCAGCGCAGGAGATGCGTTTCTCCGCGCACGTTCAAGAAAGTTTCCTGCTGGCCCGCGAACGAGGCTTCAGGAAGGTCCTCGGCGGTCGCGGAAGATCGCACGGCGACCGCGAACTGAGGACCTTGACCCATCTTGCGCCAGGCCTCCACGAGTTCACTCTGCAGCCGCTCCGGGAACGGCGTCGCGAGCATCCAGGCGCGGATCTGTGCGCCGACCGCGGAAAGCTGGGCGATGTCGTCGACGTCGAGGGGGTCGAGGGCGGCGCAAATGCGTTCGTCAAGCCCCCCTTGGGCCAAGAAATCGCGGTAGGCGAATGAAGTCGTGGCAAACCCGCCGGGCACCGACACACCGAGTTTCGCGAGGCTCGAAATCATCTCGCCGATCGAGGCGTTCTTGCCGCCGACGAGTTCGACATCGCTATTCTTGAGTTTTTCAAACGGTACGATGTACGGCTTCATCGAATACTTCTTGTGAAGAGTGGTCCAAGGATGAAAGACTGCCACGGAACGGCCGCACCGAACCGCGCGGCGAGACGCGCCGCACCGGCACGTCGAGGGGTCCAATCGAGAGGTGCTGTGTGCTCAGGCGAACCGTGTTCTTTGTTTCGGATCAAACCGGTGTCACCGCGGAAACGATGGGGCACAGCCTCATGACGCAGTTCGATGGCATCGATTTTCGTCAAGTCACTGTGCCATTTATCTCAACCGTTGACAAGGCAATCGAGGCGGTGCGCAAGATCGATCTCGTCGCCGCTCAAGAGGGCGTTCGTCCGATCGTCTTCAGCACGCTCGTACAGGAGGACGTGCGCAACGTCGTGCGCGGCAGCAAGGGATTCTTTCTCGACTTCTTCGATCCGTTCTTGGCGCCGCTCGAAAAGGAACTGAACATACAGTCCCATCACATCGCGGGCCGCGCGCATCGCATGGCCGACACGCACGCCTACGCGCTGCGCATCGACGCGACGAATTTTGCGCTCGCGAACGACGATGGGTCGCTCGTTCGCGACTACGATCGCGCGGACGTCATTCTCGTCGGTGTGTCACGCTCCGGTAAGACGCCGACCTGTCTGTATCTCGCGATGCAATACGGCGTGTTCGCGGCCAATTATCCGCTGGTTGACCAGGATCTCGAATCACGCCGATTGCCGCGCGCGCTCGAGTCGCATCAACGTAAACTATTCGGCTTGACGATCAAAGCCGAGCGGCTCCAGCAGATCCGCAATGAGCGCCGGCCGGACAGCCAGTACGCTTCGGCCGCGCAAGTGGCTTTCGAGGTGCGGGCCGCGGAATCCTTTTTCGAGCGACACGGCGTGCCCTTCATCGACGCGACCGAATGTTCGATCGAAGAAATGTCCAGCCGCATCTTGGATCGCACCGGCGTGGAACGACGTTTGCGTCCCTGAAAAGCAATACTTGCGTGTTATAGTCGTGCACATGATAGCGGACCAATTGTGCGCGACGTCGTGGCAGGCCGAAGCGGGCAGCTTCGTGAGCTTGATGACGCTCTACGAAAGTAATTTCGTGCGCTTGGGCTGGATCGTTCGCGATCTGAAGGCGATCGGCACCTCTCTGGTGTCGCGCGTCGTGTCGGACTGCGACCTGCATCTCACACCGCTGGAGCTCAGCCGCTACACGAGCGTCTTCAAACTCAGCTACGAGTTCGATCTCGATGGCGCCGCGGTCAGGGACCCGGACCTCGAAGTCTGCGTCTACCATGACGCGCGACTTGCCGAAGTTCGCAGTTTTCGCGGCTTCCAGCGCCATCCGCAGCTGGCGCGCCTCCAATCGGGACTCAAGCGTGAACTGGATCAGCGCTGGGCCCGCAACATGATGTTAAACAAGTGGCTCGAATATTGCGCCGAGCGAGGACATCGCTTCTGACCGGCATTGGATGCCTCGTGATGTCCGTCGCCTCCTTTGAATCTGGGGCGGGACATTGATCGATAAGCTGAGTTTCTTGAAAGTCGGGCAGGATGCCGCGAGCGCGAGCGCGGAAGAAGAGCGCCTCATGCAGCTCTTCCAGAATCGCGCCGGGCTCAAGAAAGCCTATGCCGACCTCAAGGACGAATTTCACCTATTGCGCGATCGCCTGAAGCAGCAGGAGGGCGCGACCATCCGCGTCCAGGAACAGCTCGACGCGCTCGGCGAGTTGTTGGCCGATCCCGCGACGGGCTTCGGTGCTCTCGTGTTCTATCAGCTGCGTGCGCTCTGGAAGACCTGCCATCAGCAGATTGCCGGATTCGCCACCGAGCTCACGAAACAGCAGGAAGCGCGCGAGCTCGCCAAGCACAAGGAGGAAGTCGAGGCGGAGCGCAGCGCGCGGCGCGGCGCGGCCGATGCACGCTTGCAGGCTGCCGCCGTCGAGGCGGATGAAAAGCGCGAAGCGATTGCGGCCATCGAGGCGCAGCTCCAGCGGCATCGCGCGTTCTGGCATTATTTCAAGCGGCGCACGCTGCAAAAAACATTGGAAGCGGCGCGCCACGAGCTGTCGGCCGCGGAGGCGGTCGTCGGCCACCTGCACGCCGAGCGTAGTGCGATCGACGCCGAGGTGCCGCCGCCGTTCCCCGGCATTTCCTTGGGCGCCCGGCGCAACATCAACCTGGCGATCATCAGCTACGCGGAGATCGTCTGCGAGAAGGTCGATGCCTTCCAATTGACGGCGCGGACCAAGGAGGCCATGGCGCGCCGCGTGCACGAAATGACCTTCGGCAGCCGCGCGGACTGCGAGAGCTACATGAACCGCGTGCAAAAGGCGATCGCGGTCGTCTCCAATCCGAAGCACGTCAATTCCGCGGTCAAATTGAAGATGGACCGGCTGCGTGCCCATTGCGAATTTCGCAATTCGGCCGACACCGTGCCTACCGCCGATTCGCTCGCCTACGGCCCGAACGCCACGACCGGCGGCGGCAGGACCACGGCGCCCTCGCCGTGGAACGTGCTCGCCGAGGACTATTGGGACCTCTACACGCTGCTGCTGCGCTGAGGCACGAAGCAGGCGAGACCACGCGGGCAACCGCGCAGCCCGCCCGCCTTAAGTTCGGCGTCAGTGCGCGTCGATGCGCTTAGCCTGCGTCGTCACGGCGCCATGATGCGCCGACTGAACCGCGAAATCGGCCGCAATCTGTGTGGTCTCGTCCAAGATGATGCCGGCGGCCGCGTCATCCTTGAGATCCTCGAGCGATTTGAGCGGCGGTTGATCGTGGGCCGCGCGCAGCGCGTTCTCGCGCGCAAGCCGGTCCGCATCCTGACGTTCGCGCTCCGCCTGGCGCACCTTGATCGAGAGCGACAGCGTTTTCTCGCTTCGGACCGCGTCTAGCGCGGCGATATCCTCCTTGAGATAGAGGAAGTCCGGGCTGCCCTTGGTGCGCTCCTCGTGCTCCTTTTGCAGCACGGCCGTGATGGGCTTCAAGTCCCCTTCGGTCTTGAATTCCGCGGGACTGATGTGGTCCCACGGCAAGGCGCGATCGCGCGTGCTCTCGCCGACCTCGTTCGCGTCGATCAATGAGGGCAGCACGATATCCGGCGTGACACCGCGATCCTGGGTGCTCTCACCCGTGATCCGGTAGTACTTGCCGATCGTCACGTTGAGCTGGCCGAGTTCGGGTTTGCGACCGAAAATCGTGTAGTTGAGCGGATGCGCGTTCTGCACCGTGCCCTTGCCGTAAGTCTGCTGTCCGACGATGAGGCCGCGCCCGTAGTCCTGAATCGCACCCGCGAAGATCTCGGAAGCCGAGGCGCTGAAGCGATCCACCAATACGATCAGCGGGCCGCTGTAGAAAATCGACGGTTCCGGATCGTCGTCCACCTCGATTCGACCGGTCGTGTCGCGCAGCTGCACCACCGGTCCGCGATCGATGAACAGGCCGGTCAAGGATTCCGCCTCCGGTAGGTAACCGCCGCCGTTGGCGCGCAGATCCATGATCAAAACTTCGGCGCCGTCCTTGCGCAGTTCTTCGATGAGGCGCTGAACGTCGCGGGTCGTGCTGCGAAAGTCTTTCGCGCCGGCGCGACTCGCATCGTAATCCTGGTAGAAGCTCGGCACCGTGATGATGCCGACCTTGATGTCACGACCGTTGCGCTGGATCACGCGCATCGCCTTGTGGGAGGCCTGTGCCTCGAGCGACACGCGATTGCGCGTGAAGTCGACCACCTTCTGGGCCGATCCGGGCGCCGCGCCCGCCGGTAGGATCTGCAGCCGCACGACCGTGCCGCCGGGACCGCGGATCTTTTGCACGACGTCATCGAGACGCCAACCGATGACATCGACCAATTCGCCGGTCTTGCCTTCGCCCACCGCCGTGACGCGATCGTTCGCCGCGAGCTTGCCGCTGGCCGCCGCCGGACCGCCCGGGATCACGTCGACGACCGTCACGTAATCGTCCGTGAGATTCAGCGAGGCGCCGATGCCCTCGTAGCTCAGGCTCATCTGGATGTTGTATTCCTCGGAATTGCGCGGCGAGAAATAGTTGGAATGCGGATCGAGGGACAACACGTAGGCGTTCATGAACGCCTCGAACACGTCCTCCGGTTTGCTCTGGTCCATGCGCTTCTCGACGTGTTCGTAGCGTTTGCGCAGCACGTCGACGACGTCGGGCCATTGCTTGCCGGCGATCACGAGCGACAACTCGTCGTTCTTGACGCGCTTGCGCCACAGCTCGTTCATCTCCGCGGTGTTCGCCGGCCACGGCTCCTTCTCGCGATCGAAATTGAACGACTCGTCGATGTCGAAGTCGGGTTTCTTCGCGAGCAGTTCGATCGCGTAATTCATGCGTTCGCGGTTGCGCTGTTGGAAACGGCGGAAGATCACGAAGGCCGGTTCCATGTCGCCGGCCTTGATCGCATCGTCGAGCTCGTAGCGATATTTCTCGAACTCGGCGATGTCGCTCGCGTAGAAATAGCTGCGGCCGCCGTCGATGGCGTCGAGGTAGCGGTCGAGGATCAGACTCGAAAGGCGATCGTCGAGCGGGGCGCGACGGTAGTGTTCACGCGCCACGATGTCGGCGACGCGGCGCGCGACATAGTCCTCCTGCTCGGTCGGCGCGAGCTGAGCATTCGCCGTGACCGCGGGCGGCGTCGTCATCGCGGCTCCGAGAAGCGCGGCGAGCCCGACCGCACCCGCACAAACGGCTATTCCCGTGATCCAGCGCGAGCGCGAGCCCAACGGCCTAATTGTCATCACCTGTATCGATCTCCTGTAAACTCGATGTCAATCCAACCTTTCAAGGCTAGACACGTCTTGAGCACGTCGCAAGTGTATATGAGCAGCCGTTCATGCGTCCGTTCACGGTTTTGCTAGGGATCTTGCTCGGGTCCGCCGCCTCGATCACTTTCGGACTCGGCGCCGTGGCGATCATATTCGTGATCATCGTGCGCCTGCATCCGGACTTGTCGCCGGATCTATCGCCGGAATTGCCCCGCTTGAGCGTCAGTTTGCTCGTGTTCGCCATTCTGACCGCGTTCAGTGCGAGTAGTTTCCTCGGCCAGTTGCGCGCGCGCGCCTGGGCGTTCTGGGCTCACCTCGCGACCGCCACGTGCTTGATCGGTATCTTCATGCTGTACTGGCCACGCCGTGCTTGAGGCGCCGCAAGCATCGCCGCCCGCGACACGGCGCCGTTGCCGCCTGGGCGCGCGCAGCGCAGCTGCGGGCGGTCTGCTGCTCGTGCTTTTGGCGGGTTGCAGCGTCACCCCGCGGGCTCCGCCGCCTTCCACCGATATCGACGAGGACGCATACCGTGCGGACGTACGCCGCCTCGCTTCGGACGAATTCGAGGGACGGCGCCCCGGCACGGTCGGCGAAGACAAGACCGCGGCCTTTCTCGTGGCCAGGTTCCGCGCGCTCGGCTTGAAGCCGGGTAACGGCGACAGCTTCCTGCAGGCCGTGCCTTTGCTCGAGGCGCAACCCACGAGCGCGCCGACTTTGACCATCGCCGCGGCCGCGCCTGCCGGTGCGGTGCGGCCGCTCGTGTTCGGTAAGGACATGGTGGTCTGGACCCAGCGCCGGACGCCCGAAGTCACGTTGGCGAGCAGCGAACTCGTCTTCGTCGGCTACGGCATCGTCGCGCCGGAATATGACTGGAACGACTATGCCGGCATCGACGTCCACGGCAAGACCGTCGTCGTGCTGCTGAGCGACCCCGGCGCCGTCGGCGCCGATTCCAAGCTGTTTCGGGGTCGTAGCTTGAGCTATTACGGGTATCCGACTTACAAGCTCGAGGAAGCGGCGCGCCAGGGCGCGAGCGGCGTGCTGTTGATCCACGAGGCGGACGTCGTGGGCTATCCCTGGGACGCCGTTGTGAACACCTATGGCGGAGCGCGCTTACAGCTGGCGGCCGAACCGACCGGCCCTCGCCAGCCCGAGATCGAAGGCTGGCTCGAAGGCACGGCCGCGCGTTCGCTGTTTGCGGCTGCCAGTCTGGATTACAAGGCGCT
>Ga0116231_10012887_pt1 | contig 12032 bp, 10 predicted proteins | sample S1TSphgellanicum_2_FD_89695 | JGI IMG/M metagenome (GOLD analysis project Ga0116231, IMG submission 89695) | Host-associated microbial communities from peat moss isolated from Minnesota, USA - S1T2_Fd - Sphagnum magellanicum MG | ecosystem: Host-associated > Plants > Peat moss > Unclassified... | reverse complement strand
TGGTCATGTTCTGCGGCAACGCCTGCCCATTGCAAAACGGCCAATGCGCCCCGCACCCGTCGCCCGAATACGAAACGCGCACAAACGCGCCCCACAAAATCACTGGAATATTAAACGCCAGCACCGCCCAGGCAAACCAGGCAAAGCGCCTCTGCATAGTCATGTAATAACCCATTATCGCGCCGCTGAGTGGGGCGGATCTCCCGCTTGGGCCCTGGCCTCCCGGCCAGCTACTGCTTCCTACCGCCGCCGCCGGTCCACCATCAAAATCGCCGCCACACTGCAAACCTCTGTAATCCGCCCATCCATCACCATCCGCACCGCCTCCGCAAACGGCTTCCACTCCACCACAATATCCCCCTCCTCCGGGTCCAAATGCATCGCCGTCTCCGTTAACTCCGTCGCCAGAAACAAGCTCTGCACATCATTGGCAACCCCATTGCAAACATCCACCGGCCCCAGCAATTCCCACTTCGCCGCCTTCACCCCCGCCTCTTCCGCCAGCTCCCGCTGCGCCGTCGCCAGCATGTCCGTCTCGCCCGCAAACGACCCTCCGCGCGGAACCTCCCACGCATGCCGGTTCAGCGCATAGCGCCACTGCCCCACCAGCACCACCTCATCCCGCGCATTCAGCGCCACAATCCCCACCGACGGCCGAATCTCCACCACGCCATAAATCCCCGGCTTCCCATCCGGCCGAATCACCTGGTCTTCGCGCACCCGAATCCACGCATTCTCATACGCCGTCCGGCTCGAAACCGTCTTCCATGGATTATTAACGACGGGATTCTTATCCACGCGAACAAATCTCGCCCAATACGTCCATATCCACGTTGCCTCCCGAAAGCATCACGCCCACCTTCGTCAAACCCGCCGGCAATTTCCGATGCAGCGCCGCCGCCGCGCCCACCGCGCCGCTCGGCTCGGTCAAAATCTTCATCCGCGACAGCAAGAAACGCATCGTGTGCCGAATCTCGTCTTCCGTCACCAGAATCACCCCCGCGCTCAGCGCCCGCACAATCGGAAACGTCACCTCACCCGGAATACCGGTCCGCAGCCCATCCGCAATCGTCGCGGGAGGAGCAATGCCCACCCGCTTCCCCGCCTGCAATGACAAATGCCAGTCATTCGCCAGCTCCGGTTCCACACCAAAAACCTTCGCCCGCGGCTGCAGCGCGCGCGCCACAATCGCCGTTCCCGCCAAAAATCCGCCGCCGCCCAGGCACACCAGAATCGCATCCAAATCCGGCTGCTCACGAATCAATTCCAGCGCCGCCGTCCCCTGTCCCGCCACAATCCACGGATGGTCATACGAAGGAACAATCGTCATCCCCGTTTCCTCCGCAATGCGGCCCGCAATCTCCTCGCGGTTCTCTTTGAAGCGGTCGAAAAAAATAATCTCCGGCTCAAACCGCCGCGTCGATTCCACCTTCGCCTTCGGCGCATCCAGCGGCATCACAATCGTCGCCTTCACCCCCAGATGCGCGGCCGCCATCGCCACCGCCTGCGCATGATTGCCCGACGAATACGTCACCACGCCGCGCTTCCGCTCCGCCTCATTCAGCGACAGCAAAAAATTCGCCGCGCCCCGAATCTTGAACGCCCCGCCGCTCTGCAGGTTCTCGCATTTGAAAAACGTGCTGACTCCGCTCGCTTCATCAAACAAATGCGAACTCATCACCGGAGTCTGCCGCGCCAGCGGCTGAATCCGCTCAGCCGCCGCAACCACATCATCCAGCGTGACCGCAAACGTCCGCTCCGCCACCGCCATTTAGTAACCCGCTTTCTTGTCCACCACGTTCTCCAGCGCCTCGCCCTTCTGATATCGGTGAAAATTCGCCGCAAACAACTGCATGCTCAAATCCAGCCAGTCCGGGTCCACCGTTCGGTCCGTGCAATGCGGCGAAATCAGCACGTTCTCCATATCCCAAAGCGGCGAACTCTCCGGCAGCGGTTCCGCTTCAAACACATCCAGCGCCGCCCCGGCAATCTCTTTGCTCTGCAAAGCCCGCACCAGCGCCGCTTCGTCAATCACCGGCCCGCGCCCCACGTTAATCACCAGCGAACTCGCCTTCATCGCCTTGAATTCGGCGTCGCTGATCATGTGATGCGTCTCCGGCGTCAGCGGCGCGGCGCACACCAGCACATCAATCTCCGCCAGCATCTCATGCAATTCTTCAATCTGGAAAACCCGCTCCAGAATCGGATCGCCCGCCGACCGCTGCGGATTCCGCCGCACCGCATGAATCTTCAGGCCAATGCCCTTGGCCAAAATCGCGCACTCGCGCCCAATCTCGCCATAACCCACCACGCCCATCACCCTCTCATTCGCGAAATGCACGCTGAAGTTGTCCCACTTATGCGCCCGCTGATTCTCCACCAGCAGCCGGACTCTCTTGTAGTGGTAAAGCATGCCCAGCACCGCGAACTCCGCCAGCGACCGCTTAAAAACCCCGCGCGCATTGGTCACCGGAACATCGCTCTCAATCAGTTCCGCGAACAGCATCTTCTCCACGCCCGCCGACAGCGAATGCACCCAGCGCACGGCCTTCGTATGTTTCCACACCGCATGAAAATTCACGGCCTTCCCCGTCAGGCCGGAATACAAAATCACCTCCGCCTCGGGAGCCAGTCTCTCCAGCTCCGCTTCATCGTTGCTGACCGAGATATCGGCCAAATCCTTCAGCGGCGCAAGGTTGCGCAGCGAGTAATGATCCGGCGGGCAAATCACCAAAACTTTAGTCTTCGGCATGGCGTCTTCTTTGTCAGTTTAAATGCTGCCGCACGGCATTCCACTCCCAACCCTCTAAACTGGAATTGTGGAACAGCGTTGTACCTGCGGAGCCTTGCTCCCTCCCGATGCCCGGTTCTGCCACAAATGTGGCATGCCGCAGTACGCGGAGGATATTGAACGGATCGCGGCTCAGGAAGCCGAAGCCGCGCCCAAGCCCGTCATCCCGCCCGCCGTGCCGCAGACGGGCACAAGTGTCCCGCCGCTTCTGCCCGACGCCGGCGTCGGCAACCTGAGAGCCATCGGTGTCAGCGTGGCCGCCGCCGCCGTGGCCCTGCTCGGCATTCTCATCGTCGGACGTTTTATCCCGCCCGCCGTGCCGCTCATCCTGTGCGCCGCCGGTTTTGCCGCCGCGCGCTTTTACGGAGCAAAACGCGCCATCAGCGCCTTGAACGGTGCCATCCTCGGCACCATGACCGGCCTTTGGCTCTTCTTCGTCTTCGCCATTTGCCTGGGCACCGCCAGCATCGCCTTCTCCACTCCAGAAGGCCAAGCCGTCATCAAGGGACTGCCGCAGCAGGAGCAGGTAATCCGTCTTCTCCAGGACCCGCACCAGATGGTCACTGGCTTCCTTCTCCCGGTTTTTTTCTTCCTGATTGTTTCATCCGCATTTGGCGGTCTGCTCGCCGTCTCCACGCGCCGCCCCAGCCGCTAATTTACCTTGCCGCAGGTTGTTACGCTGGTAAGTCCACACCTGAGTTCTCGTTGTTATTTCTTGATGAGTGAAAAGATCCTAACCCTGACCGTGAACCCCGCCCTCGACCGAATCGTCACGGTCGACCGCCTCGTCTTTGAGGACCGCGCCTATATCGAATCCACCACCGAAATGGCCGGCGGCCGCGGCATCAACGCCGCACGCGTGCTGGTAAACTTCGGCGTCGAAACCGTCGCCGTCACCACCTCCGGCCGCGAAACCGGCCGCAAAATGGAAGAGCTTCTCCAGAAAGACACCTTCGAAAAAGACGTCGTCAAAATCCGCAACACCATCCGCACCAATCTCACTATTTCCGACCGTCAGGGCCTGTCGATAAAACTCAACGAAATCGGCCCGTCCATTTCAAAGCTCGAACAGAAACGCATCGCCCAGGCCGTGGAAAAGCGTCTGCCCGAGGCATCCTGGCTCATGGTGTGCGGCAGCCTTCCGCCTGACATCGACCTGCACTTCTACTCCAAGCTCCTGAAACTCGCCGCCAAACACAAGGTGCAGACCCTGCTCGACACCGACGGCGATCCGCTACTGCACGCCATGGAAGGCGGCCCCACCATCGTCAAGCCCAACCAATCGGAAGCCGAGCGCCTGCTCAACACCGCGCTCATCACGCGCACCCAGTTAATTGACGCCGTCCAGAAAATCAAAAGCCTCGGCGCAAAATCTGTCGTTCTTTCGCTCGGAAGCCGCGGTGTCATCGCCGCCACATTTACCGAAGGCATCGTCGAAGTCATCCCGCCCGCCATCGACGCAGTCTGTCCCATCGGAGCTGGCGACGCCATGTCAGCCGCCATCGTCTGGTCGCTCAGCAAAGGCAATTCTTTCAGCGAATCCCTGCGCTGGGGCGTCGCCGCCGGAACCGCCTCCTCCAAGCTCCCCGGCATCACCATGGCCAATCTGGAGCAGACCAAGGAAATCTACCCGCACACCCAGATCACCAAGGTGGTTGTCTAACGTGGTTGTCTAAGGTGGCTGTCTAAACCCGAAATCACCGCATAATCATGAAAGTAAGCGTGGTGGTGTGCGTGATGCCTCCGCCCGTGGCCGTTATCGTGATCGGGTAAGTCCCGACCGGCGCGCTTCTGGAAACCGTCAGGTTCATATCAGACGTGCCCGAACCCGGCGCGGAGATCGAAGCAGGGCTGAAACTGACCGTAACACCGGACGGCTCGCCTGTAGCTGAAAGCGCAATAGCGGAACTGAAACCGCCCGACACCGCAGTCGTGACAACCGCATAGCCGCTCTGTCCTTGCAGCAGGTATCCGGAACTCGGCGAGACGGAAACGGTGAAAGCGCCAGCCGTCGCCGCCGTGACGGTCAGCGAAACAGTGGCCGTGTGCGTGATGTTGTCGCCCGATCCGGTAACGGTAATGGTGTAAGTTCCGGCGGCAACGGTAGAGGCAACGGTCAGTGTCAAAGTCGATGTGCCCGAACCCGGCGCTGCAATCGACGTGGGGCTGAAGCTGTAAGTGACTCCTGTCGGCTCACCCGACAAGCTCAGGGCAATGGCCGAGCTAAATCCGCCCGAAACCGCCGTGGTGATCGTCGCTGTGCCGCTATGGCCCTGCACCACCGATACGGAAGAAGCAGAAATGCTGAAGCCGGGAGTCGTCGTGGTCGTGCCGCCCAGAGCGCTGATCAGCGACGGCGTTGGACTGCCCCAGCCGGTCACCAGATCATAACCGGTAACGGCCGAATAGCTGCCCGACGTGCCGCTGGTAATGTCGTGAAAGTTCGTGCCATAGCTGCCGGTTATGTTTTGCGGATAAATCGTCGGGTTGATGAAACCCGCCGGCGATTTTCCCTTCGCCGCCAGTTGCTGATTCGCCAGCGCCACATAAGCCGCCCACATGGGAGCCGCAAAGCTGGTGCCGCCATATTCATTAGCGGTGCAAGTGGTTTGATCGGCGCAAACGTAGTAGGAAAAATTGGCGTTGGCCGATACGTCCGGGCCATTCCGGTAAACGGTCGAGCCTTTATTGCTGGAGTTAATCACACCCGAAAGCTGCTGCCAGGATGGAATCGCGATTTTGTCCGGCGAGATCCCGCCGCCGCTGTCCAGCCACGCCGTCTCCGATTTCCACGCCCCGCCCGCGCTCGCCGTCACCAGATCCGTGCCGCCCACCGAAACGATATTGGCATCGTCCGCCGGCCACGCCTCGTTGCTCGAAGACCACGTCGATGAGTCGCCCGATGCCGCAAAAAACGTCTGCCCTTGCGCCGTCATCCGCTCAAAGTACGGGTCCAGCGTGCTGGGATCGTCCGGCGTCCAGCCCCACGAACAGCCAATCGTCGTCGGCAAAGGGTTATGCGACGTCATGGCACTGATAATGGCGGTGTCGGTGGAGCCGATGTACACCACCAGGCTCGCCAATCCCGGCGCCATGCCCAGCGCCTGCGTCATATCGAGCGTTTGCTCAGTGTCGTCACAGTCGCCGCCCGCCCTGCTGTCGACGCAGGAAGTGCTGGTTCCGTCGGTGGAAAGCAGCGTAATCGGCACGTTATTCGTCTGGCCCACGTTCTTGTAATAAGTCGTTAAATCGGCCAGATCGGTCCCGTAATACTCAAAAAGCCCCAGATTCTGTCCGGCGCCAGTCAAAGCCGTTCCGCCGTAATAGGCGGCGCGCATGTCACTGCCCAGGAAGGAAGCCGAAGGCCCGGAGCCGGTTGTGGCATGTGTCACCAGCGATTCCGGACTCACGCCGTGCGCGGCGGCATAATCGTTCTTGTTCACCAGCCGGGGTTTGGGAATAGAGAAATTGTCCAGCCCCGAAATATGCCAAAGCGGGAAGGGAAGCGCGGTGGTCGGTTCGCGATCCGGCGCGTAAAAAAGTCGGTTCTCCGTGGGGTGCTGATAAGTGCCCAGAGAAATATGAAAAGCATTTTGAACCGCCAGCACGGAACCCTGAACCAGAACATTCATGCCGTCCAGCGAACCGCCGGTGACCGTCAGACCGTTCGCTTTCGCAAAACTCACCACGGCGTCATAATCCTGCTGGCTGGGTCCAAACTGCGCGGTAAATTCCGACACCGTCAAATAGTGGCGATACAGCGGGCTTGCAGGATTTGTGAGCGCCTGCAGGAACGCCTCCAGCCCCGCCGGATTGCTCAACGGCAGCACAATGTTGAGCGTCATTACCTGATTCAGGGGAAGCTGCCCCACCGGTTTCGCTTCTCCATTAAGAACCGCCGCTCGCACATGACGGGTCAAAGCGGGCCTCGACTGAACTTGGCCCTGCGCCGGGATAAAACCTCCGGCAACTATCCAAAAACAAGCAATTGTCGGCAGTAAACGGTTCAAGAATCGAATCATTAAGTACCTCGTGGCTTGACGGGTAGTGTATCACTGCTACAGCTGATTTTTCCGGCTGAATCAAGCACGCACTTTATGCCGCTCCACCGCCCGTTCCACCAGATCGGCGGGGTTCAAAAGATGCTCCGGCCGGTAATGCTGAGTAGACCATTTGCAGCCCTCCGCCAGTTCTACGCCCAGAAAGAATCCCAGGCCCTCGAAACGACAGTAGCGAACCGAGCCGAACAACTCGCCGTCGCCGTAGCGCACCGACACTGGAGTGCCGGTGGGAATGGAGCCTTCTATTTGAAGGCAAACGCCGGATAGCGATATGTCTTCCAGGTTTGCCACACGCCGGTGCTCGCGCCCGCTCGCATCCAGCCAGCAGAGCTCAACCAGCTCCGCGCACAGGAGACGATCCGTATCCCGGCGGTTTTGTGTTTCTTGCATACCAGACTTATCGGATTATAGTTCGGAGATACTTAGGGGGGCAGTCATTCTTTCATGCTGCCTTTGTAATGATGGATCTCCAGGACAACACCCCTAACCCCTTCGAAGACGCTGGCCCTCCGGCGGACGTCTGGGGCAACCGGTCGGCACGAGACGAAGCCCGAAATTTGGATAAGTGGGGTGTCCTTCTCCGGCTAGGGTTCTTCGTTTTTCTCTTCATCGCCTCCGAATATCTGGCGCCCCTGCTGAACTGGGCCTTCGGAAAGCTCGTCGCCGGAACGGTCGGCTTATGCCTCGGCGGCCTCGTCGCCAACACCCTCACCATGCGCATCTTCGACCGCCGCCCTCTCTCCGATATCGGCCTCGAAGGCAGCCGCCTGTCGGCGCGCAACTTCTTCACCGGCACGGTCTTCGGCGGAGGCACCGCCGCCCTCATGCTCATCACCCCTATCCTCGGCGGCGTCGGCCGCATCGTTCCCAAGCCCCATTCCGATTTTCAGTGGGCCAGCCTGCTCTTCTACCTGCTCATGATTCTGCTCGCCGCCGCCGGCGAGGAAATGATCTTTCGCGGCTACGCCTTCCAGATCCTCATCGAAAAACTTGGCGCTTATTCCACCCTGCTGCCCATGGCCGTCCTGTTCGGCCTGCTGCACGGCGCTAACCCCAACGCCACTCCGCTCGCCGTCTTCAACACCATCCTCTGGGGCGTCATCCTCGGCTACGCCTTCCTGCGCAGCCGCGACTTGTGGCTGCCCATCGGCCTGCACTTCGGCTGGAATGCCGTCCTGCCCCTGTTCGGCGTCAATTTGAGCGGATTTACAATTGATTTGACGAGGTACTCTTACCAATGGGATCTTCTCCCTCTTTGGAGTGGCGGCGATTACGGTCCGGAAGGCGGTCTGCTGACAACCATCTTCGCGGTCGCTGTCTTCTTCGCGCTGCTGCGCACCCCCATCAAGCCGCAAACCGCCCGCATCGCCCTCAGCCTGAACGAACCAGACCCGTTGCTTTTGCCCTGATCGCCCTGCTCGTGTTCACCACCCTCGCCCAAGCCGACAAGCTCAGCTTCGACGAACGCATGGAAATCGAGCGCGGCCTCACCGCCGAATTCGCCATCGCCAAAGTCACCCTCCCCAACAGCAAAAAACCGCTCGTGGTGAAAAGCGACGGCACCTACGACAAATCCGCCTGGGCCGAAGCCCTGCGCGACAACGGCCCCTCCGCCCGCCTTGGCGACCAGGTCCAAGTCACCAAAGTCACCATCGAATCCAACAAGATCCTGCTCGAAATCAACGGCGGCGGCCGCCGCGGCGGCAGTTGGAAAGACCACGTCCAGGTCGGCATCGGCGGCATGTCGCCCGTCAACACCCAGCAAAACACCTCCGCCCCCGGCGGCGCGCGCATGGCGCTCGTCTTCCCCGGCCCCGTGCCCTCCGTCAAATCGGCCGAACTGCGCCGCATGCTCGCCTCCGTCCTCGATTTCGAAAAACACTCCGCTTCCCAGCAATACGTCGACTCCCTTCCCGAACCCGTCAAGAAGGCCATCAAAGACAAATACGCCATCGTCGGCATGGACAAGGAACAGGTCATGACCGCCATGGGCCGCCCCAGCAACAAAAGCCGCGAAACCAACGCCGACGGCGACGAACTGGAAGACTGGGTCTACGGCAACCCGCCCGGCAAAATGACCTTCATCCGGTTCAAAGAAGGCAAAGTCACCGACGTCCACGATTCCTACGCCAACGTCGGCGGCACCACCGCCCCGCCGCTAGACCCGCCTCGTTAATGCCCCGTTCTTCTACTAGGTAATAAAACCCCTAGCAGCACACAAGGTACTAACGCCCCTATTCCTTTAGTATTAGTCGTGATAAGATCCCCTCACGAACTCGGATCACGATTTACCTAAAGGAGGGCTCATTTCCAAATGAGTACAAAGCTTTTTTCTCTGGCCCTGTTGTCCACGGCACTTCTTTCAACAGCAGCCTTCTCATCCACCATCAACATGGGCTACGTCTCTTTCGACGTGACTAATCCGCCTCTAGCTCAAGTGGATATCGTTAACCTGACCGGCGCAAACTCAGCTCCGCCGGATTTTCCCGTTTCCACATCCGTTAGCTTGACTGATCTGAACCTGACGGTTTCCTTCAGCACCGGCCCCGCGGAGACCTTCTCTTCATCCAGCGGCTATTTTTCTCTTGATCCTGACGGCCTGTCGTTTGACGGCGAAGATATTTTCAACACCACCACCGACCCGGTCACCAGCATCACGCTCACCGGCAATTACGCCACCACCAGCATCACCAGCGGCGGCGCGCCGGTCACCATTGAACCGGGATTCAGCGCCACCATTACCGATCCGTCCGGAACCCTGGCCGATGGTGATTTTGCCTTGCTGACCGCCACCACAGCCGCCACCGGCACCATCGCGCCCGAGCCTGGCAGCATTTTGCTGTTCAGCCTGGGTCTCATTGCTCTGGCGGCTCTGGCGTCAAAGCGTCTCGGCAGCTTGGTCAAACTGGCCAAGGCCGGCAAAGTAAGCTTGCTGCTGGCAATAGCCTGCGTCGGACTCTTTGCATCCGCCGTGGCGCCGGTCAAGCTCGCCTCCAACACCTCGCCCTCCAGCGGCACATCCGGCAGCACCCAGGTCTGGGTCACGGGAAGCGGATTCCCCAGCGGATCTTTCGTCAGCGTCACCGCCACCCTGGCCACCACCTGTGGAGGCACGGGAACCGCCGCTCCTGGTGTCTCGGAAGTGGCCATCGTGGGAACCACGGAAAAAGTGGAGTTTCTGGTGCCCGCTTCCCTGGCATCCGGCCTCTACTACGTCAGCATCGCCGGTTCCACCACCGGCGGCGCTTTTAACAGCGGATCCAGTTGCTCTGCCATTCAAGTCACTCACACCAGCACCGTGTTGGCATCCTGCAATCCTGGCAGTTCCATGGGCATTCTGGCCTACAATCCAACCGGCGCAGCCGCCACACCCATTACCGCTTATGTTCCCAACGGCTACTGGGAAGGCGGCGACACCGGCGTCCAGGTGGTTCCCTTGGAAGGTAGCGGTTCGCCCGCAACCATCACCACCGCCCAGTCCGTCAATTCCTGTTCCTCGAACTCCGAAACCGGCGAAACGGTTTGCATCGACAACTACACCGACATTTATCTGATTAACGGCACAACCCTGTCCGCCACCCTGAACTCCGCTGCCAACACGTACGCCAGCTTCTCCGGCGGCGATTGTGAGAACTGCACCGTGGCCGTGAACGAAGCAGCCGGCACCAAGGGCCAAGCCGTCATCGGCATCGGTTATTCCAGCGCCCCCGGCGGCAGCGCCCTCCAGTTTCTGGATTTGGCCACCAACACCCTCGGCCCGCCCGTCCTGATGAACTATCTCACCTCGGAAGACATTCTCTGGGACCCGTTTCTAAACACCGTCCTGTCTCCCGATGAAGAAGGCTCCTACAATCTCTACTCAGTGACCGGCAGCGGCGTTCCCGGCCCCGCATCCGTGACGGAACTCTCCAACTACCAGGGCAATTATTTTGACTCCGCCGCCGAGGATTGCACCACCCACATTGCTTTATCCTCCATAGAAGCCTATCCCACCGGTTTCTATATCACCGATCTCACCCAGAAGACCGTTTCCAACGGAACTTACACCTCGCCCGGGCAGTATTTTTCCGCGCCTGAATTTCAGCAATTTTCCGCCGCCACCGACGGAATTGCCGTCGCCCCCGGCAGCACCCATCTCGCTGTGATCACCGGCGAATTTGGCGGCAATCAGTTCGGCGCAATTTCACTTCCCGCCACCTCCGGCACCGGAACCCCAGCGCCTGCCGACTATGTGGCTGCCGTTCTGCCATCCAGTCCCGACGGCTGCGGCTATTCCTCCGGTTACGATCCCCACACCACCACCGCCTACACCAGCCCCAACAATGGCAAGGCCTATGGCGTGCTCGCCGATTGGCAAACCGGTTCGCCCGACTATTTGGCCGTCGTGGATCTGGCCGCGCTCTTAGCTGCGCCCCGCGTCTCCGGCATTTATCCCGATGGCTCGTACTGTCCCAACTGCACAAACGTCGTCAATCCCGCCTATGACCTGGTGGCCAACGGCGTCGTGAAATACATCCCCACTGGCAATCCCAACTGCTCCGTTGCTTACGCCGACAGGGCCGCGAAGGATTCCGCCGCCAAACCAAAGCCAGCCAACAAAATGCCGGGCCCCAAATAGAAACGGAAACCGCACACAACGGGGCGCGGGCAATATCCCCGCCCCGCTTTTGCGCTTCTATGCCCAAATTACTCGCGCTTGCTCTTTTAACCTTCGTCTCGCTTGCTTCCGCCAGCCAGACCCGAACTTACTACATAGCCGCCGACAATGTGGAGTGGAACTACGCGCCCAATCCCTTGCCGCTGGTGCCCAGGGGCGACACTGATCTGCTGCATCTGCCCCGCATCAGCCTCAAGACTTTCGTCAAAGCCGTCTACCGCGAATATACCGACGCCACGTTCCAGACTTTGAAGCCACAGCCTCCCGAATGGCAGCATCTTGGCATGCTCGGGCCCCTCATTCGCGCCGAAGTGGGCGACACCGTCAAAGTGGTCTTCAAAAACAACACTGGCCTCATCTGCACCATGCATCCGCACGGCCTTTCTTACGACAAAGCGTCCGAAGGCGCTTATTACGTGCAGGACGGCAAAACCCCCGAGCAAAAGCCCGGCGATGCCGTGCGCCCGCACACCGTCTACACCTACACCTGGCAGGTTCCCGAAAGCGCGGGGCCCGGTCCCAT
>Ga0116231_10012886_pt1 | contig 12032 bp, 3 predicted proteins | sample S1TSphgellanicum_2_FD_89695 | JGI IMG/M metagenome (GOLD analysis project Ga0116231, IMG submission 89695) | Host-associated microbial communities from peat moss isolated from Minnesota, USA - S1T2_Fd - Sphagnum magellanicum MG | ecosystem: Host-associated > Plants > Peat moss > Unclassified... | reverse complement strand
TGGTTTAGTTTAATTTAATTTAACATAATTTAGTTTAACAATAATTAATTTAACCTAACTTAATTTAACCATTGTCAATTTTAGCCTAATTTAGTTTAACCATAAATATTTTAGCATAATTTAATTTAACCATATTTATTTTATCCTAATTTAATTTTTCTTAATTTGGTTTAGCCATAATAAATATAGTCTAATTTAAATTAGCCATAATTAATATAATATAATATAATTTAGCCTAACTTGATTAAGCCATAATTAGTTTGGCGTAACTTAATAGAGCCATAATTAATTTAAACTAATTTAATTTAGCCATAATCGGTTTAATCTAATAAATTTAACCATGGTTAGTTTAGGTTAGCCTAAGTTAGCATGGGGTTAACCTTAGTACTAGAGGTACATAATATTATTTTATATAGCCTATATAGATATATTAAGTATAGTATTTAAGTATGTATAAGTTTGGGCAATTATTTTTATGACACATGTCCATGTTGTACACATTTAGTTGCATGTTAGTTGCACACACAATCGTATGGCTCAAAAATTATACAATACCAAATTTGTAATTGCAAACATGACCAAGATAGTTACAAACGACAACCAGTTGCATGCTAGTTGCATAGTGATTGGTTGCAAATGACAAGATTTCTAATAGTGATGGTGCTTAAGCAAATTGCTAAGTAAAGGCCAAAGAAACACCACCAATTCAAGGAATTTTAACCAACCCTAAACCCTAAACCTTTACTAATCAACCCCAAGAAAATAAATTCATGGCAAGATCATCCATCATAATCCGTTGGTGTCTGAAATTTCAAGTGATGAAAGATTTGGCAAAGGTTGGTGCACAAGCCCAACTTTTGTGGATTATGTGACCCAACATCCATTGAAAACTTGATAAGTTTCAATTCCAGGTGAACCATTACATTTGAATCATTAAGGTTCCACCTTGGTAACCTATCATGTAAACCTTCATTTCCTTTTCACAATATTTAGGTACCTACCTATGTAAGTGGATACATATCATAATTAAATAAATAATAAATTTAAATGTTGAATATCACTAGTACAAAAATGGGGTGCAGTTCACTAGCCTAAATCACTATGGGACTTTATAAATGAAATAGGTTCATTGCATTTTAATGATTTCACTCTTGATAAAATTATTTCACTATAAGGTTACCATGTAAAAGTCATGTTTCATTAGTAGTTGACATAATTTACTATTATAATTTACTACGATAAATAGGTTTATTTTTATGTTGTTATTTTATATACCCCAAGTTATTTTAAATTATACCTTAAATTATTATAAGCTATTATAGGTTATTATACCTTAAGGTATCATAGGTTATATTTTAATTTATTATAGGTTTTTTACTTTATGTTAATTTAAGCTAAACTATTTAACTAACCCTAGGCTATATTTTAAGTTATTCAAAATCATTATCTTATATGTTATTATAGATTATTTTATCCTAACTTAAAATAATTAAAAAACCTATAGTAAAATAACAAAAAAACATAAACTAGAATAATTAAAAATAATTAAAAAAAACTATGATAGAATAACGAATTGAATAACTAATAGTTTACAATAGAATAACCAAAAACAATCAATGATAGAATAACCAATAATAACCAAAATTAACTTATGATGAATAACCTATAATAACCAACAATAGCTAACAATATAATAACCCAAAATAACCTATGGTAAATAATCTAGAATAATCGACAATAACCTATGGTAAATAATGTAAAATAATTAACAATAACCAACAATGAAATAACCAATAATATCCTATGATATAACAGTAAAAAATAACCAATATTAACTTATGATAAATAACCAACAATAGTTTACAATAAAATAACAAAAAAAATCCTATGGTAAATAGTTTATAATTGCTAGCAATAACTTACGATAAAATAACCAAAAATAGCCTAGGGTTAAAATAACTTAAAACAACCAAAAATAACATATAGTAAAATAACAAAAAATAGCCTAGGGTAAAATAATCTGAAATAAACAATAATAGCCTATGATAGAATATCCAAAAATAACTTATGATAAAATAGCCTAAAATAACCATCAATAACCTATGATAAAATAACCAAAATAATTTTAAATGACCAACAATAAGTTATGATAGAATAACCAAAACTATTTTAAAGTTAAATAGCTTGGAATAGTGCAAAATAACTTAAGATAAAATAACCAAAAGTATCTTAAGGTAAAATAACCTAATAAAATGTACAATAGTTTAGGATAAAATAACCCAAAAATATCCTAAAATAAAATAGCTTGGAATAGTGCATTATAGCCTAGGATAAAATAATTAAAAATATCTTGAGATAAACTAGCCTAGAATAATGCACAATAGCCTAAGATAGAATAACTAAAAATATATTAAGGTAAAATAGCCTAGAATAGTGCATAATAACCTAGGATATAATAACTAAAAAATATGCTAAGATAAAATAGCCTAAAATAGTCAATAATAGTTTACGATAGAATAACCAATAATAGCCAATGGTAAATAACCTAGAATAACCAATAATGACGTATATAACATAACCAGAAAATAACTTAAAATATGCAACAATAGTTAATAGGGTGAAAATCCTTTAAGGTGTATCACACAAGACAAAAAAAACTTAGTCTTTATAATAATCCTTTCTAACCTTATGTTTTGATCCTCATAGAAAATAATGAGTCAAAAGTTGTCAAAATTTTCAGAAAGATTATACTTCAGATTAATACAATTTTAGATTTCATCATAATCATCCATAAATGTGTTTTTCCATGGTAAAAAAAATAGAAAAGGGTGACATTGTGATAAGATTTTGGTACATTTGAAAAAATTTGGACCCAATAATAAAATAACCAAAAATGGCCTATGGTATATAGTCAAAAATATGTAATAATAGTCAATAATAATAAAAAGGGCAATAGTAAATATCTTAGAATAACCAATAATAGCCTATGGTAAATAACTCTCAGAATAGCCTATAATTAAATAACCCAAAATAACCTATGGTAAATAGTTGAGAATAGGTAACAATAGTCAATAATAAAATAACCAAAAATGGCCTATGGTACATAACTTAGAATAACTAATAATAGCCTATGGTAAATAACTTAGAATAGTCAATAATAACCTATAATAAACTTTTTAACAATAGTTTATGGTAAATAATTTAAAATAGTTAAGAATAGCTTATGATAAAATAATTTAGAATAGCCTATGGTAAAATAGCCAAGAATTGCCAAGAATTGCTTACCGTAAAAAGAATGTGCATAATAATATGTGATGACAAATAAATATCATTCATTTAAATAATGGTTCAATGTTTAGGGACTTGTTCCTTGAACATGGTGGTGAAAAAAGGTGAAAGGTTCAAACTTTCACACTTGCATTGTAGGTTGATGGGTTAAGTGTTTAAGTGGGTTAGGTTGTTAATGTAGGGTATGTAACCTAGTGAAACTTCCTAATAAACACTTTAAATATTAATAAACTTGATTAACTATTGATGAATTCAATTAGTTATTTATGAATTCCTTTATTCGTAACAACTAGTCCTTGTTTATTAAAGGGTTGGCCAATTTCACCATTGTAAATTTTGTCCAATTTCATCAAAATCTAATGAAACACATAATGAACTTGAATGCATATTGGTGTACTATATGTAGATTATAAGCCATTTGGTGGATAATATTATTAATTAGTTAGGTGCATGTGGATGGTTCTAGTACATGGCTAACCACTATGATTAGCTATAGGGTCCAACACTATAATGAAAAAGTTTTTCCTATCCACACACCATCCATCTTACATGGGGTGTTGGTTCATTCTTGCCAACATTAATTGTCATTTAATATACATTTTGCTCATTATTAATTATATTGTTATAGAGGTACATGTTATTTTCGAATGTTGAACACATAATGGCAACATACTAAACACCTTAGAAATTAGGTTCAATATTGTACGAATATTAGAATATGCCACATATGTCCATTGGTTATCAATTTGGATATAGCTTGCTTACTTGATAGGGGCGAAAAAATTAGTGTTGGTATAAAACCTTGGTTCTTAATTTTTTAATGTCAATTTTTTGTTGGTTTTTTCATGAAAATTGCTAGTTCTTTGATGTTTAGGAATTAATTAGGACTAAAAGTTTGTTAATTTTGAAAAATTTAAGGAGTCAAAACTATTTTAATTACTTTAAAAATCAAAATAACCACATGTATAGCACTGATTAAAACCAATCTTGGGAAATTCTTGAACGCCCACTTAGTTTTTAACCCAATTGTTGGCTTGGTTTTCATAATGAAAAACAACTTCAAGTTTTCACATGAATGAGAACTAATAACAAGAATCGGTTTTAATTTTCAAATATTATTTGGGAGAATTGGATGGGTTCTTTTTTTAAACTTATATCTTGTTCTCAGAGTCTTGTTGCTAGTTGGTGTTGTTGTTTTTTTTTTGGTTCTTATAGTGTGGTGTTGCAACTTTTCTTGTGTTGGTGCTATTGTTATTCTTATGTGGTACATTATTGCTTTTTTCACATTAGTGGTGCTATTCTTCTCTTGTTTTTTTCATGTGATGTTGTGGCTTTTTTTGCATTGGTGTTATTGCTCTTCTTGCATGGTGTTATTGTTTTTCTCGTGTTGGTGTTGCTATTTTTCTCCTATTGTTGTTGCTTTTCTCACGTGGTGTTGCAGTTTTTCTCGTTTTTGTGCTACTACTTTTCTTGCATGGTGCCATTGTTTTTTTTGTGTTGGTGTTGTTGTTCTCCTATTAATATTGGTTTTCTTGTGTTAATGCTATTGCTCTTTTCGCATGGTGTTGTTGTTCTTCTTGCTTGGTGACGTTGTTTTTTTCGCATTGGTGTTGTTATTTTTTTCTCATTAGTGCTACTATTCTTTTCGCATGGTGCTATTGTTATTCTTGCATTAGTGTTGTTGCTCATCTTACATTGGTGCTATTGCTCTTCTTGTGTGGTGCTGTTGTTTTTTTCCTATTGTTGTCGCTTTTCTCACATGGTGCTCTTGTTCTTTTTACGTGATGAAGTAAGTAATTAATTAATTATTAAAATTGATTTTAAATTAATGGAAAATTCAACAACTGGGTTGTGAAAACAGGATGTGAAAACCAATTGGTATTGTGTATGTGAGAACTGCCCTATCTAAGTACCGCGTGAGTTTGAAAAAATTAAAAATATTGATACCCTGATCAGTTCTCACCAGCCCAAAAAAAGTTATTAAAGAACTGATCAGGTTCTCATAACATCATGTTCAAACTGGACCCAGCTGGTTCTCACAAAAAAGTGAGAACTGGCCAACACTGGTTACAACTCAGGAAAAAAAAACTAATCAACAACTATATCAACAACTAATCAAAATCTCTGTTTGTTTTGGGCACAAATTGTGCAGAGAGTAGATGTGGTGTCATGTAGAACACGTTACAGCAACAACACATGGCTGATGAAGACTTGGAACACAAAATGGAGACACTATAAGCTGGTCTAGGCTTGGTATTGACTTTTCACCATACCATCCTGGTCCTGGGTCCCTTATAGAACTTTCATATCAGCTAGGTACTATATGTGAGTGTTTGTGGAGCTTCAAAGTTGATAATAGACTCATATGTACATTTTGATCAATGCATTTTTGTTCAGACATGACATTGATAGAAGTATTTCAATGAGCAATACAAGGAGGTACCAAGTATTGAATATCACTTCACTAAAATATTCTTTTCACCAGGTTGATATAAGAACCATGTACCATTAATTTGTCCTGATTTGGCTAATTTTTTTGTGGTGTAGCCAAAGTGGCATTCATTCAGGAAGAATAGCCAATTTTGGCTTTAAACCAGGTATGAAATTGAAATAATGTGAAGGCTCTTCTATATTTCTGGCCACCAACTAGAAGGTCTATTGAAAAAATCTGGCCATGTGCAATTATTTTCTCAAAATCTGTTGAATTTCGGTCAAATTTTTCATGAAAAGTCCCTTGTAGGGGTTGGAAAGCAGATTTTCAGGCCCAAAATAAAGTCTTTGGCTTCGTGTGCATTTACAGGTATGAATATGTATGAATACTAGGGTTTCCATTGTCCAAATAGAAAGGGGAAAAAGTATCTCAAATTTAGCACTAGTTGCCAAATTTCAGTTGCTATTAATTTGTATAAGAATTATATGAATCTGCAAAATTCCACAGATTTGAAGGGCAAGGTTTTAATTCATTCACCCTAATGCAAAACCATGCTAAATCATCGAAAGAGAACAAACAATAGAAAAAGTGCAAAGTACTGGTAAGTATCAGCAATTTTTTTGGTGGCGAATTTTTGCCATTTTGTGAAAACTATTTTCAAAAAATAATATTCTGACATAAATTCTCTGTTTAATTTTTTTGCCAAAAGTCTCCACAGTTTCCTACAATATGATGGAATACTTCAGATCTTATACTTTCATATTTTGAATATTGCCAAATTCGGCTAAATATGCTGTGGACTATTGCCACTTGAGCAACATCATGAAATAGTAAAAAAAACATTGGTAAGTATGATGCTGGTATCAGTTAAAGGATTGCCAAAAAAACTTATATAGTGCTGATATTGCCTCCCCTTATGCAGTGTAATTTAAATTGGCAAAATGTGGCCAAATTTCTTCCCTGAAATGGGTCTACCAACCATTACACCTAAATTTGAGGGTGGTTTTAATGGCCTGGAGACTAGTTCACTCAAAATTTGGGGGTGGTTTTAGGGCAAAGTCACAAGACGGTCAGGAAGCTGGACTCCTCCTTCACCAAACTCATTGCACACTGTAACACTCTTTTGTGTGTATAGCCCACATACAGAGAGTCCTCCAATGTGTTCTTAGCAGTGTTCAGTAAAAATCACCGTTCCAGCTAGTGAGAACCAAACCATATCCGGTTCTGATTTTCACGACCAGAATGGGAACTGGAATTTATTTTGTTAAGAACTGGACCTGGGTTCTCAATTCTATTTATTTGTGGAAAATAAATTGAGATACATGTTTTAAAACAAAAGTGACTAGAATTAGGGGGTCAATTGAAGGTTAACTGGTAGTCAATCACCAGTTCCAGTCCAGGGCAATAAGAACCAAACCAGAACTGGGTCGGATGTTCAGAACCAGATTGCCAGTTCCATTTATGTGTAGAACTGGAACCAAGAGAGAACTAAGATAGTTCTACTCCTACAGTCACCATTAAGGTGATTTGTCAGAATGAGGAAAGAAAACACTGGAGTACCCTCTCAGGCCAATGTTGTAATTTCCTTGATATACCTATGTAGACCCATGGTAAGTTCCAGGCCATCCATCCCCTATAGAGTAGACCAACACGGCTCCGTACTCCATACCTTACTAAATGCAGCACATGATGAACGTTTCCCTCCCCAACTCCTGCCCCCAACATCTGTATGAGAGTTACCTTGTACACCAGGTCAAGGAATTGGTGTACAGGATGTGTATGAGAGTTGCATTGTACACAAGGTCAAGGGATTGGTGTACTGCTCTACTGGGTGACTACAAAAAAAAGAAAAGTATTTATGGTATGGCAGTTTTCTAGGTTGTCAATAGTTGGCCTTTGCAGCTGGCACCTGTCAGGTCCGACTGGTGATGCTTTGACCCAGCTTTTGCCCTTTTGTTTTTGGCAATCTGTCTTTTGCTGCCGCCACCAACCATGTCCATGCAGTAGCTGGCTGGCCATGCACTGGCAACTGCCTTGTAATTAAGTACCACAACTGCAAGGGGGCGTCTCTTATGTAAACACTAGGATTCCTTTCTGGTGGAAGAAGAATATAGATTTGATTACAGCTTTTTTCACATTGGTTTTGTATACAGGGGTCAGAGAAAATGGAAGAGAAATCCCACTTGTTGGCCAAAATCATGTGAGGGTCTGGTACAGATTTCAAGCAAGTATTCCGAGTGGGCTTGTAGCTGACGAGACAAATTGACAAAGAATAATGCCTACATTTGAGTGGGGATATATGCACATACAAGTTAGATAGTGAGAAATCCGTGTACTATAATGAAATACAATCTAGTAGTACTGAGAAACTACTGGGTTTCGCAGTTTCTGATTTTCTGAACCCATTGGAAAAAAAAATTCGAACAGAAAGATGGTTCCAGGAATTCAGTCTAGGTTCTGTCAGTATATACACTCATAGTTCATGCCCCTGTCGTTAACCTAGGCTTTAAATGGCAAAGCACACAGGAAGGGGAGAAAAAATTCTTGCATCCAATGAGGTGAGGCAGCATCCACTCAGGGGGCCCAGGGTTTTTTTTCTTTCTGCGGAATGTGGGGGTGTTGTATTTTTGTTGTTCCCAATGTGTTCTCAGTTAATTCAAAATGAGTTCCCCAAGTTCCCAATCTGATCCACAACATCTTCCCAACAGCTCCACACTCCATATCCATTGCCCTTAGTTCTACTCTTGTAACCTATATAAGCAGCCCGGAGGAGGAGATTACAACAGATCTATTTTGGGACTGTCTAAACATTGATTACCTTAGTATCTCAATGATTTCGGCATAAATTATATTATTATTGTTTTTGCCAAATTTTTGAAAAATTATTTAATTCATGTGCCGAAATTTTTATAAAATTAGAAATATGCACAAAACTTCAAACTGTCAAGGTTTGAAACTTCAAACCTCAGACCTTACAGATTAAGACCTTTAAACTAAGACAGTTTAGACCACTGGACTGCCCCCATATACTTAAGGCAATGCTTGTTATTTATTATAACCATTAGCTGCCGAAATTTTCAGAATTAAAAAACCAAGTGTAGAAGTTATGATTTAAAATGTAATTAATTATACGGCAGTTTTGTTGCCGAATCCAATCAGGGAGTATGATAATTACTTTTTTGATTGGCCAATGAAAGCTGCCCATCACAAAAGAGAAAAATTGACTTTGGGGGTTTCATAATGTACTACCTTAGCACCGTGTACAATGAAATGCAGTCAATGCTTTTCATTATGGACACTCCCTTGTATGCCTAAGTTAGAAAGTAAGATTTGGTTATAGGTGGCAGGATGTAGGATTTTTCAATCCAGAGTTTTGCTAAAGTGACAATGGGATTAAGGGTTAGGTTTTAAACATCAACAAAAGGGAAAAAACTTTGAAGGGGAGAAGTTTGTATGGGGGCTATTGTCATAATGCTGTACTCCTGACATTTACTGGGAAACTATCACATGAGTGGTTAGCTTTTGAAGGCTCTGTAATATGTATGGGGTGTCTTTGGCATAACATCCACAACAAGCGAGACAAAGTGTTGGTGACATTAAAGTTATCTGAAAGTCACCTTGTCTTTGGTCCCTAGCTTGACCCTGTAATCCCTGTTTCATTGGCAGTTTGAGTGTAATCAGAAAGTGAGTTTCGTGTACAGTGTGGATTGATCACTCCATTTGGTTTACCAACCGTTTTCGGGACCACAGTGAACCAGCACCCACTGGCTCACCACGAGATATGGATGCTAAGTGGTCAGGAAACAGTTCTCTGTTGGGTTCCAACTCCCTAGCTAACCATGGTGGTTAGCTCAGTTGCTTTTTTCACTATCTACTCACTAACAACCCACAAGCAGGTTGTTAGTAGGTAGGTAGTAAAAACAGCCTTCACCTGCGTATAAACCATCTACTTACTTAGTAGTCAGCTATTTTCCTACCTATCTACCTACATATGAGACCTATTTCTTTCAGAAATAATTACCAAGGTGAAACCAAATATTAACTCAGTTGAGGTTCATCCACAACAGAGTAATAACAGACATCCAGTGGATGGTGCGATGGTGGGTGCTGGTTCAACATGCCCCCATTTTGGTTTCTTCCATGGTAATAAGCTGAGGTGTGGGAATCAGTTCAGCTTTCCCTCTTTGTACACTAACATGCTCACCTTAATTATCTAAGGCTGTAATTGGGTGTGATTATACTATAAAGGTTGAAGGAAAAATAAATGTAAGGGTATCATGATTCTACCCCACAATAAATGCAAAGGTTAAGCTATACATTGATGCTAATGCTTTAAATTGAATATATTACAGCATGCAAAAGTTCAATTATATAACTAGTACAGCGATAATTTTACCCTTCGAGTTTGTAGTAATACTGGTTTCCTCTGTATGATCTGTGTACTTTACATTCTAATCTACCTCAATTATGGACTGCAATGTCCTCTCCTATGAAATCAAAGCTCAATTGCCATGTTTGATTCAGTAAAACAAGTAAGATAGTTTATCAGAGCTGGTACTCTAATTTGGTAACTTATCATTCTTCTAATTTCTAAAGCCTATGGAACAATGGAAGTATTACAAAGTACAAAAGTTTTGCAATGCTCACCAGATCCAAGAAACAAAACCGAACATGTATTGCTCATAAAAACTCAAAGAAAATTAAATAAAGCTCAAAATATTGTCCCTGCCATTGGTCTGGGGTTCCAGGTTCCAACCTTCTGTATAAACTAATTCAACATTAAACTAGTTCAGTAACTAGTCAGTATAACCCTAGTCTGCACTTTCGGCCAATATGCTGGCTAAAATTCAGCAGTACATAAAGCGCTCTGCACTTTGCAACAGTGTAAATGGAGGGTACCTTATATACTGTCATCAGGTGTCAGCAGTGAGTGCTTTTCGAAAAGCGAAATGCCCTCATTTCCCTTTCCCCTTTTTGAAATGTCCACTTTACTTTTTACCATGATACCCAGTGGGTACCAGCTGAATATCATAGTGATAAAAAAGTGAGTTAAGTTTTACGCTGGCTAATGCCGTTAGCCTGGGGGCGTTACCCAGTACACAACCAGTAACCTCTAGTAACCTAACACAAACCTGGACTTAACAATAGCATTTTCTTCTTTGATTATCAAACTTAGATTCATTTTTGAGCTTATCTGATAATCCTGACTAAATTAATTGTAGTTGCTGAAGCTTCAGAACTTAAGGTCTACTTTGGTAGGGTCAATTGCAGTGTTGGGTGGTTTCACATTTTTGGGTATCTAAAAAAATTATAAATTATTTCAGCCAATTCTTAAGTTATCAATTCTCACAAATTTAAAAAAATCAATTATTTTCTACAGTTCTCACAAATCAATTATTGAATTTATTCTACTCAAATTATAATGTGTGCATGTGCACTTAAGAATGAGCACTCAAATGTTCTCCAATTTAGCACCATAGTTTGTTGCAGATTCTTTGCCCAAAAGTGTGGGCATATATTGTATACAGATGACTTAAGGGAAGTCTTCACACTAATATGTTGATACCAACACAGTGAGAAGCATTAAAAACAGTGACAATCAAAGTGATCCATGGAAATTAAAACGTTGAGCTTTAGGATGCACTCACATTATGATGCACCCACAACCTGATACAATCTTTTTTTGCATACTACCTATCCCTAAAATATGTAGCCTCTTAATCTAGCGTTGTTTTCTTTCCTTAAGAACCAGAGTTGGGGGTTATTCATATTTAACCATTTAAACTTTTTTATGACAACCCAGTTCTTTGTGAACTGGTTCTCTCAATTATGACACGTCACCCACCAGGTATCAACCCCGTTAGCACTCTCAATGATACCCAATCCATTCTTTTGAGAGAACCAGTTGATGCTCAGCCTTATTCTCAAATGGCAGTTTAATACCCACCCAAACTGTTGAATTGCCCATATCTGGCTTTGTTATGTATATAGCAATGTGTTATCTAGTGAGTATAATATGGTTAAATAAAAAGAGGGAATTTTGGTGAATATGGAGATGAAAATGTATTACAATTTTGAAAAAAGTTATACGTTGTTCAATTTTCCACTCCAGGATTGATGGACAGGGTAGCCAGGCCGGTAACCGAACACTTAATGTCTCAGAGGTCTGCGAATTTCTGGAGAGTGCTCCTTTGAAATTCGTGCTCAAAGAGGAATGGTAGCCCTACTATTTGCGCACCCACGGAAAGTTGAATCGTTGAAAAAGATGAAGAAATGAGTCAGACGTGACCCTCCAAAGTGGGGGGGGGGGGGG
>Ga0116231_10012885_pt1 | contig 12032 bp, 10 predicted proteins | sample S1TSphgellanicum_2_FD_89695 | JGI IMG/M metagenome (GOLD analysis project Ga0116231, IMG submission 89695) | Host-associated microbial communities from peat moss isolated from Minnesota, USA - S1T2_Fd - Sphagnum magellanicum MG | ecosystem: Host-associated > Plants > Peat moss > Unclassified... | reverse complement strand
TTTTGGTGTGTGGTTTTTTTTTTTTTAATTTTACCCCCCCCCCCCCCCCCCTTCTAGAAGAACACCAAGTTCTCGGAAACCCTTGGTGGGATTTGTGTTCGTTGTGGTAGCCTGGCGAACTAAATAGGTAGCTTATTTATAGTGGACTATGAGGTGGTGAACTTGGGGGGTGTTCGTGTTTACTTTGTAGCAAAGCGTTGACAGACTAGAAAATCAAAATCCATACTAGTGCGGAAACAAGTTTGACTTCGTTTCGCGGTGGAGCGAACGCTGTCGTATAATAAAGCTGTTCGCAGAGCTCTCTTTCTTAGGGCTTTGTCTGTGTTTTTTTTTTTTTAATTTTGTTTTTTGGTAGCTCAAACTTTTTTTGGGTTGTTGAAAGCAAGCAAGTTTATTTGTGTGCGGGAGATACGAATGCCAGAAGCTCCTCATCATCAACAACATCAGGGGAAGAAAAACTCGGGAATTTTTATTTTTATTTTCTTCATCGTTGGATTGTGCTCTTACAGATGTAGTGAAGAGGAGGGGTTATTTCTGTTTTTGTTTGTGGGACGCAAATGTAACTAGTTCGATTGGGGTGCTCTGAAGTTGGTGTCGTCAGAGAAGAGAAGAGAAGAGTAAGAGGGGGGTATTGTGAGTTGAGAACATGTGTTTTCCATCGGAAAACTCAGTTCCGGCGTTTGCGCCAGTGCGGGACTGGCGGGCGGAAGAGCGAGGATCGAAGCCATGGAGACCTTCGTACGTGCTCCGTGAGAGTGCGGAGAATTGGAGCGCGCTTGATGCATCAGGAGCTCAGGTAGATGCGAGCCCGTGTGACTGGGCAGCCAGGCTTTGTGCCACTGGTATCAGTCTGCCCTTGCAAGCACTGCATGTGGCCAGTACCGCGTATGAGAATACGAATGCATTTGATCCGGAGCATCCTTCCACCCCCCCGCGGTATGCAAAACCCCTCTTATTGTAGTTCCAGGGAGCTTTGATTCTCGACTTTGCTGTTTTGTTCCCTAGTCGCTTGGAAATTAGGGGTAATATGATATTGCATCATGGGCTTGGACATTAGGGGTAGTATGTTTGCTTTTGCATCATGAAGTGCTTCAGCTGGTAGGGTAAACAGTTCTATTGTGTGTGACCATGCCATTCCTGTGGAATCTCATCACGGCCAGAAGCACGACCTGATGAACACGGGCCGAGGATCATGTAATTTCGGCTTCTTCACGATGATGCAGCTCGTTTCTCAGATGCCTGAAACCATTGTAGCACATGTAAAAGCTCTCTGACAATGGTGATCCTTCTTCTTGCATCAGGGATGCAGGACTGGAGAGACGAGGGAGTCTTTCTCTGGTATCTGGAGGGCCTCTATACTTGCCTCTTGAGGTGGCCTCAGTTGGAGCTCGCAGGACAAATCAGGAGCAGCAGGGGTGTGCAGCGTGGCAGGAGCAGCAGATGTTTCTGAATCCAGATGTCTACATGAAGAACGAAGTTCCAGTTATTGCTGCTGGAGTGGAAATTGGTGCCTCTCTTAAACAGACCGACATTGAGCTTCCAATTCCTAAGCTTGATGATAAGCCTGTTGCAGACTTGGAGAAGCCAGAACTGGGGCTATGTGAAGGACAACCTGGGCTTAGAAGGCTTCCGCAACAGCCCAGTGGGGCTCCTGAGCTTGAAAGTATAGGGTCATTTGCAGCATGGTTTGACTGCATCACTAAGAATGATACAGAAATGGAAGAAACATCTTTGAGCGAAGAAAGGTGCACCAAGATAAGTTTTGAAGCAGAGACAAAACATGTGAAGAAGGCTCCTAAACTGACCAAAGCTCAGAAAAAAAACCAGAAAACAGCTGCTGCAGCGGTCCACAGCCATGAAGAGACTGAAGATGATATGTGCACTGATGATGATACAGAACCAGTTCTCATTGATGAAAAGAGGAAGAGAAGGTATTTTCTGATTACTCACTCCCCTTTGGGCACACTGTCAATCATCTTTTGATATCCCCAGTTGAATGCAAACTCTGAACTTAAGTAGTATGTCTGATCTTCCACTACGTTAGCTATTGAATCCTTTGTAGATGACAGGGAAATTCAGATTTCTTCTGCATCAAAAATCTTTGTAGATTTTTTATCTATTCCTAAGTACTTTGCTGAGCAAAGAGTTCGGATTATATCATGCTGTTTCACATCTGTTAATGGCCAGAGTTGATGTTGTCTGTCTAGATGATGCAGATGAGGCCCGTGTGGACTTTCATCAGCTAGAAGGCATAACATCACTAGTGTCTGTTGTTGGTTTCTTTCAAGCCATAATCATGGAAGACATATAATTGTATATCCATGAAGATTAAACCTTGATCTTTGTGATTGTGCTGTAGGAGTCACTGAACCTTTTAGCAGTTGACATGTTCTGATATCTGCAGTAGTTATCTGAAAAGCCATTGTGATGATCTCAGAGCACTTTGGTTGTGAATGTTACTTATTGTCTTTCCTGTTGGTTGCAACACCTCACCTGCACTTCATAAAGTGGATCCTGGTCTGACTGAAAGGTGTACAGGATGCTTTCCAATCGTGCATCAGCACAGCGGTCAAGGCAAAGGAGACAGGACCGTCTGGATCAGCTTGAGGTCTTGGTATGATCTCTTCTTTTCTTTCAAAGGACCTTGTGCTTCTGAATGCAGCATAAGATTTCTGTGCACCTATTGATTTTTAACCTTTTATAGGTCCAAGCTTGAGGTCTTCTTGATGTGATATTCTTTGAAACAGGGTGCGCAAGCTCATGTGATGCTGATGTCCTATATATGGATGTGGTTTGTTTTGTTAGACTGCTCAGTTAAGAGTGGAGAATGCATCGCTTTTGCGCAAGTCAAATCTTGCTGTACAACTTGCCAGGAAGTTTGAAGGCGAAAATAAAAAGCTCCTGGAAAAGGAAAAATATTTGTCCACGGAGCTACTTGCAGCTAGGAAGCCTGCCACACCAAAGCTGCATGAAGATTGTCATAGCAGCCCCAACACCTGCACTGACATCAGTGAGATTGTAAGCTACCATCCAGATCTTCAATTAAGATGGCATGTTATAGATGTCATGGCTGTCCCTCCAGCTAGGCTTAAGTTATGAAATTATCATCTCCGCTGCTTGAGCTTGGAATTGAACTGCCAATCTAATTTCAGTCTTTGTATGGCAACGAATGAATTTCCCCAAGTTGTGTATGGCAGTCAACCACTTATATTGATTGACCATGAACATAGCTCAAAAGACTGTGAGGATAAAAGCTTTCTTTTCAAGGGAAAAGACCGAGATATGGTTGTATCAAGCAATCTGGATCTAGAATTTGCCAGCTATTGATAGACTTGCTCAAATTTGTAGTGCTGTTCTAACACCTTACACATGTTACTCAATATATAATCTAGGTTGGAGAGGAAGATCTTTCACCAGAGGTTGAACTGAACCTTGAGAAAGTGCCAGATGATCAGAAGAAGCCTACTAAATCAACAGTAAGCAAAAGCTACATGACTGTGGATGATCAAATGGACATGGAGAACACAAGCAAAGATACTGACATGACAGCTAACTGTAGCAATGAGAAAGCAGAAAAATGTAAAACTGTCCAAGTTTCTGAAGTTCAAGGCACAGCAAGAAAGGTTAAGTGGGATATCCACAGATCACCAATAAGCTGCAAGACCAGTTCAAAAAACACCAAGGGTTTCTCACTCCCCACCAGCCTCCCTCAAGCAAGCCTGCTGAGCCCAGTGAAGGAGGTGCCAGTGACAATCCCAGATCTGGATTCACGCTACCTTCTTGACGAAATTTGTGACTTATTTGAGTCTGACAGTGCCAACGATCCTTATATCAACAATGACATCCTCAACGTGATGGACCAGAATTGGTTGGAGAGTTTTGCTGAATGTTTGAATGCTTGATATGTTTTGGTATTGTTGTCTTCAAGCTTCAAGATTTGAATGCTTAACACTCTTTGCATTATGGTTATCATCAAATTTAAAGGTTTGATGAATGGATAACTTAAAGCATGCAACGAGTGACATATTGTCAGACACACATCTCTGTATTTGCAGTGCCAGCATTGGTTGACAGGACCTGGTTTTCTTGCCCTTGAGTTTCTTAAGCATTATGTATCTTAATGGTTAAGCTCATGTGTTGCTTTATGGAGAAGAGCAATAACTGGATATGGTGCCAGATGACGAACATAGGGTTAGAACTTATTATTAGAATCTGATTGTTAATTAGCAGTAGATTTATGTTTGTGGCCCCGATGATTTCCCTTATGAGAAGCCCTACTACTGTATCTAAGAGGCATACCTGTGGATATTACACTAAGAAGTTCCTGTGAACTAGCTTGAGACAGGATGGCAGGTACTTCCAGTTTTCCTGCGAGTTATGAACTGGGAGATGTCCAGCCTGGGTTCCAACAGAGAGTCTGTGGAACAACTTTTGTCTGGGGCTGAACTGTCTTGATTCATGATGCAAGGTTCTGGCCAGTGCTGTTTGGCTGTAAACTCTGATTCTGGTGAAAAGAAAACCTGTGGCATGATGCACAGATTAGCTGATATATACTGGTGATACTAATATTTTGTAAATGTCTTGGAAAAGACAACTGGTGTTCTGTTACTTGTATTAGATGATATACTGGCAATATGAATGTTTTGTAAATGTCTTGGGTAGTTATGAATATTTGCATGCCACTTAATACATCTTGAAACTCTGTGATGTAAATATGCCTGCTTGTAATTGGTCTTCCCTCTGGTTATATTTTTGTCTGCACTAAAATTTTGTTGATTGTGGGATCTAGTTCTTAACCATTGTGTGTTAAAATACTGTTCAGAGTCTGAATTTTTTGCTAGTCCAAATTTTATGCTAAGGTTATGTTAGCTTGTGATACAGGTATTGTGAAATACTATACAAAGCCCTGCAAAAATGGTTCCATTATAATCAGAGGTGGAATGGAAGAATTGAACCATAATAATTTCATACACAGGAATAGACATTTACATGAATGTTTAAGAATGTTTTTCTCTTTCTTCCATCCACTGACAGTTTTGCACATCCACTCCAATTAGCTCAACCATCAATGCTCAGGGTCACGAATTTGAAACCAAGTGACTTTGTGTCAATCTGGGCAGATTTAATTTGCTGCATTCCAACTTCTTGTAACAATTGAAGTCAGAGATGGGCCGCGAGACACTGCAGGTGATAAGTGTGCCCATAGCTAGCAACTACAAGATCCTGACAATCGAACCACAAACAACAACATGAACATGATCCGCTAATTAATTAACCATCTCTCTTGTTCCATTGCATTGTAATCATGGTGTAAAATGAGACAGTTCAACAATGAAGGATGCATAGAATGTGGTAGCCTCTTGAGTATGGCCTCCCCATTGGGTTTGGAATTGAAATGGTTGCCATTGAGCAATTTGGACAACTCTGTGGGTTTTTATGTCATGATTGTGGAACTTGTGGAGTTCACAATAGTCATTATTTTCCTTGAGGTCAGCTTTGGTAATGAATGCTGATGTCATTGATTCCTAATTTGCCAAATCAACTAGAAAATTTGACAATATATCCTCACCAACTTCAACTCTTCTTCAAAATCAAACATTGTCTTGATCCTCTTAGAGCCTACATGTCAATTTCAATGTGATTTTGAACTTCCTCAATACCTCAAGAGCATGGGCAATATGAAACCAAAATTTTATGTGTTGAACAATTTCAACATTGAATGGTTGCCCAACATTTCACATCCTCAAAATCAAATTATACAATTCATGAATAAAATTTAATCTCAAAGACAAAAGACCTTTGAGTTAATCATCATCAACAAAATAACTTGGCTTCACCACATGATTTGAATACTTGGGCTTCAATTTTCCATTGGCATTGAACCATTCATACATGGAACTTCTAACATACTAAATTCTCAAAAGGGCTTATGTTCTTGTTTGACTTCCTTTAGGTACATGCAAAAGGCCACCAAGTAATTGAAAATTACATAACAAGCTTTAAAAGACAAAACCCTTGATGTTTTTCAATACCAAAAATTGCATTTTGGAACCCTAACCCTTCACACATAGGTTTCAGTAAACAAATTCAGATGAAAGTGCTGACAAGACATTACTTATGTGTAACTTTCAAGCAGTGGAGTGCTTGAAAGATAATGTGATAAATTGACCTTGACTATTGCTTCAATAAGTGGCCACTTACTTGTCATAAACTAGTTGACATAGGAACCTTTCTTTCCCCTTCAACTCTATTGTGGTTGTTGCAATGATGGACTTGATTTTATGACATGCACAAGAAATGTCACTCAAAAGGAACTTTATGAGGCCTACCAACTAGGTTTTCAAGTATGATGGGAACAATTGCCAAATTGTTTACAAGATTTTCAAACAACTACAACGCCATTATTTGTAACTACTTTTTTTTCCTTACTTAATAATGGGTTTCAAAATTATGTCAAAGTTATTTATGTGAAGGCCATGTCAATTAAAACAAGATTACAATCATTAATGTATCCACAAACTCAAAAAATTCTCTTTGTCAAAATGAATTTTAAATCAAATCTGGTCCTTTTTTTAAGGACAAAAAGATGTTGGAAAAATTCTTTTAAATTCACATTTACATTAAAAACGTTATTATGAATTACATCTACAAAAGATAATGCTCTATAAGTCATCAACTTAAAGGACGAATGGATGGTTGAAATGCAAACTTCAAGGTTGTTTTTCACAAGATAAACTATACAAGTGCAAAGATAATTCATTCTCATCACACATTGAATTAAATATTTGGTACTTATGAATATGTTAAGGAGCTCAATGATGAAGGTCTTCATGAAGATGTGGTGGGAAATTACAAGAGTTTTATAGTTAAGAAAAATTAATAAGTATGACTTGAAGCTTGGTAGAAAGGTGCATGAAATTTCTAATGTTATGTAGATTGCATTGGAAGTGTGGCACACCCCATATTTGTTTTATACTTCAAATGCCAAAACCCTAATACACCCAAAATGAAATGTTGAACTAACCCATCAACCAAAAAAAATTATTTCAGCATTTGAGTACTAAATCAAAATACAACCTACAATATTATTTGATTGATGATTAATACTTTGCATAAAGGTGTAATGGAAGATGTAAGATTAATTGGAAGTCTCTTGTCAATTGTCTTTATGAATTCATGTTGCAAATTGCAAAGGAAATTGAAGAATGATAAATTTTATCTACTAATGAGGTTCTTCACATGCTTTTTCTTTTTTCCTCTAATGTTTTATATTGTGTATATTCAGCTTTCTTTTGTTAACAACTATTTGTTAATCATTAATTTTTATCTTTTTTTTTTTGTTTTTCAATATTACTAGTTTGTTTAAAGCCTTGGGGGAAAGATACTAGTGTGAAGTTCAATATTCATACAAATTATGCCTCAAATCAAATGAAGTTCAATATACATAAGGCCACCATGAAATCCATTGCAATTGGTTTAAGAATCTACGCAAAAAGATCATATATTCTTTCAATAATTCATGAAAGGTTGATGTTAAGCCAAAGAAAATGCCAAATCAATACCCCTCATGGGTTGAACATTGAACCTCAAGTTTGGCTAATTTTGTATTCAAAATTTTAAAATTCTACTAAATTGTAAAAGCTTGACATTAACAATTGTTTGAAGATAAGTTTGTTGTTGTTTTGAGGTAAGTTTTCATTTATTTGCTCAAGGCTTTATATTTGATAATCAATATTGTATGTTTGATTCTAATCTTTTTTACCATGTTGTCATGTTTTTCATGATTACTGATCGCGTTTTATATCTTGTCTTAAGTTGGTTCTATATATATTTTTCATCTTGTTGTTTTTTGTTTATGTAATTACCCTATTGCCTTGGTAGTTTCAAAACTAATTATATTATTATTAAAAATGTGGGAATTTTCTCAAAAAATTAAAATAACTAATTGTGAATGAAATTATTAAAATATTTTATTTGTCAAAATGAAGACTTAATATTTAATTAATTATAGTAAAAACATGTTTTGAAGCTACATACCAAGGCATTAAAGTATGTGTTTTCATTAAAGTTTTATTGTATCTTGTAGGTATGAAGAAGGTTTAAACAAAATTTGGAAGTCTAATATAAATCATTGCAATGCCATAAAAGACCATCATCCACTTATTAATTACTAGATTTTTTATGTTGTTTACAATTGTAAAGCTTGAATGTTACACAAACCATTGTGGATCCAAATCTTCCCGCCTTTTCTTTTCACAATTTTAGCAAACGTTTAGTTTTGAAAGATTATGTGTGGTTTGTGAAAACATTTATTTAAAAAGAAACCCTTTTTTAATGAAATGATTAACTAAAGATTTGCCAAAATTCACGGGGAAAAACATTATTAATAAAGTAGGGTCAAATTTTGTCTAAGTGTCCAAGATTTTATATGGAATTATAAATTTCTCGTATTTTAAATGTCAAGATATTTTAAAACATTTCCATCAACCTTCCCGCCTAATCATATGAATTGAACAATTTTTTATGTGTCAAGATCTTCAAACACTTGTTACCATTGATGTCATCATTACTAATGTTAAAGGAGGAAAGGATAACAAGGTTAAAAAATAAACGGGCAATTATCATTTAAAAAATAATATGAACAACTTCTTGAAGCATCCAATGGAGGCTAATGTGATATGGCTTTCATCAAGAACATGGCAGCAACATCCAAAGGGGATTGATATTTGAAGACATCATGTCATTACACAAATTTCACCAAGGTTGTTGATGAAGCTACTTGAATTCTTTTTTTTTAATTTCACAACAAATTATCAAGTACTTGACTTGCATGAAAAGAGGTAAACTCTTTTTGTATCATTTAATTGCATCAAAAAATTTGTTTAATGAATTTTTAAGTCAAAGGACAAAAATCAGATGGCACCAAATGTTCATCTAGTGATAAAATATAATAATATAATATTAGCCCCCCAAAAAAACATATGGTGGCCACCAAGTGTATTTCCACTTAACCCTAATGAAAAAATATTTGGCAGCCACCATTTTTTTTTTTACTTGAAAGAAAAAAACTTAATGAAAAAAACATTTGGTGGCCACTATGTGTGGGTTTTTTCCAACCCCAAAAAAAATGAAAAAACATGTAACGGCCACCAAATGTTTTGCATCCAACCTAAATGAAAAAACATATGGGTAGCCCCTACATGTGTTCTTCCACCTAGCCTTCGTGGGAAAACATCTAGCCACCAATTTTTTTTCTAGATCAGAAATAAATAAACAAAATTTAATGGCTACTCAATGTTTTTTCACAATTTTTACCATTTCAACAACTTTTTTGGAACGGTCCTTTTTCCCCACATGGATGGCTAGGTCCATAGGCTTCTTAGCTTTTTTACGCAATGTAGGTTCAAACATGGACATTTTCATCACCATGTGCATTGTGGAATTATAACAAAATTTTGCCAAACCTAGATGGTCACCCCAATCCTATGATCAACATCCATGCAATTTTTGAGATACAAATTTTGTACCCCATTGACCATAGTTATGAAATTCTTGGTGCGAGAATGTTATGGAAGCCCAAAGAAGCACGCATTTTATAGATCAATCGGTGAATATTCGGTAAACATTTGCGGGCATGTTAGGCGTACATTATTAGGCTTATATCCTGGATGGACAAATCAGCCTGTCCTAACTTTACCATCAAGCAGATTCGGCAGGACAGCAGATACCAATGAAGTCATTCTTTAGCAAATGCTGAACGAATCTTCCTCAAGCTTTTATATTATTGATCAACTTAAAAACATTATCAGACTTCTATCCTGGATGGACAAATCAGCCTGTCCTCACTTTACCACCAAGCATATTCGGCATCATACCACCCAAAAAGATTCAAGAAACAAATGCATGCAGTCAAGCCCTGCATCAGAACTAGTTGAGCTGCATACCAGATCTGATTGGACTGCACAAACTAGAAATTTTTTTGACCTGACTGCAAAATCTAATAACTTTTAAACTTTCTTGAGCTCCAGCACACTAGATTCACAAAAAAAAGGACACAATCCAATATTTTGCCAAGCTCACCCGTGCTTCACTCTTCCTCCAATTCCTCCTCTCTGTTGTCCCATGCCCCCATCTGCTCTTCATACTCGATGTTGTTCACCTTGCTTATCAAACGCAAGTTAGAGAACACCTCCACCAAATCGTTTGCCATGTCTGGTCGCAGACGATTGCGCTTTTTGTTGTGGATAAAGTCGTAGGTGCTCTAGTTCCTCTCACACACAGACGCGCATGAGATCTAGCTCAACACCTTCTGCGCCACGCTCTACAGCTCGGGGCACTCTGAGCCAAATTCCACCCACCACTTCCAACCTGGCAACTTCTTAACACTTGCCTTGACAAACGGGCGGCCAAACTCTCCCTCCGAGTTCCTGTACTTAGCTAGCTGTTCGATTGCCTTGACCTAATCCTTAACGTCAGGCAGAAGCTTCTCAATAATGTTGTGAAACCCTCACATCACTTCTACGTTGCTATGCTGCCTGTTATCTGGAGATTGATACTCTAGGTCAAGAACATACCCAGCAGCATGCATGTCACTGTGCAACATCTCCCAACGCTTCTCCCAGATTGCATGCACCTGTGCATACTTCTGAACAGAAACCTTGATCCCAGGACAATACTCCGAGGTGCCGTCCCTTAGGGCCTCCAGTTCCTGTCCATAATTGAACATTGCCACGTAGACCTTTCCTACGATTGGCACCCCTTGATCGCACTCCCGCAGCAGAGCCACTGTCCCCTTTGTCAATGCTAGCACCTCTTCCATGTTTTTCTAGAATCCGCTCCGCAAGACACAGTCCCTCACGTCGTCCCCATCATCCGAATGATTGGACTTCCCGTTCCACTCCCTCCACTCCCGGCCGACAACCAGCTCTTGCAACACCTCTCTCACCTCCAGCATGCGGTCCAGCATGATGAAGTTGGTGGCAAAGCGCGTGTCCCCCGGCTTCAGCAGATCCAGCGCTGATTTCCCACGAAACAACGCCTGATTCCGGTGGTGATTTTTGATGAATTTCACCACCGCCTTTGCCTCTGCAACCACCTCTACAGCCCATGGCAACTTCCCCACATCTTCAAGGAGCAGGTTTAGACAATGTGGGGTGCACAGCGTCCACGTTATCCAAGAGAACTCTTGTTCAACCAACCTGCCAGCAGCTTTGTAGACTGCCGCATTGTCTATAACAACTTGGATGATGTTGTCTGCACCAATTTCCCGGATGCAATCAATCAGCTGTCTAACAATATAAGCAACGTCCTTTGTTTCACCCCCCGTATCAACCGCCTTGAGGAACATTTCCCCCTTCGGAGAAACAACGAGCAGATTTAACAGAGGGCGCCTATGCACATCAGACCACCCGTCACTGGTAATCGTTACCCCTATCAGCTGAAGAGACTCTTGGAAAGAGGCCAAGCCATCCCGATAAAGCTACTTCTCACGTTCCAGAATGGTTGTTCGTAGCCTGTCCATAGAAGGAGGCCCTGGATATGACTCCCCAAAGCTTGTTGTTGCTGCCACAGTTACCTTGAAATGAGGATCCTTTGCTAAACAGAAAGAGAGCCCATTGGCATAGAATGCACGACCCCAAAGCTAGTCAACCTTTGAGCAATCCTGCTTGGAAAAGGTAGCCTTTAGGGTGCTTTGCTTCTTAGGTTTGACAGCCTCCCCACTGGACAGCTTGTCAAGTTGCTCAACCTTCCGCTTCTTGAACTCCTTTTCCTTCTTTTCCTTCTCCAGCTCCTCAAATTGGTGTGTAACCACCGGGGGGACTTTGTCACAAGCTCGCACACCAGATCTAGTCCACCCTAGAAGATGTGCATGAATCCTGGTTGTTGTGGCAGTGAAGACAAGTTCACAGTACTTGCATTTGACCTTAGTGCTTTCCCCAGGGGTCTTGGGTTCCTCCTGCTGGACAACGTGGGCATGCTCTGGTCCCTTTTCCTTGACCATGGCGGCTGTCAGATTCCTTATCCTTATCCTC
>Ga0116231_10012884_pt1 | contig 12033 bp, 8 predicted proteins | sample S1TSphgellanicum_2_FD_89695 | JGI IMG/M metagenome (GOLD analysis project Ga0116231, IMG submission 89695) | Host-associated microbial communities from peat moss isolated from Minnesota, USA - S1T2_Fd - Sphagnum magellanicum MG | ecosystem: Host-associated > Plants > Peat moss > Unclassified... | reverse complement strand
GGCAGCAGGGATCGTGGACTGCGTCCACGCTACGACGGGCGTCGCGTGTGTCAGTCACAACGCGGGCGGCAGCAGAGAGTGTGGACTGCGTCCACGCTACGACGGGTGTCGCGTGTGTCAGTCACGACGCGGGCGGCAGCAGGGATCGTGGACTGCGTCCACGCTACGACGGGCGTCGCGTGTGTCAGTCACAACGCGGGCGGCAGCAGAGAGTGTGGACTGCGTCCACGCTACGACTTGCGTCGCGTGTGTCAGTCACAACGCGGGCTGATATAACGCATTGATAAGTCGAATTTTCATAAGGTTTCAAATCGATTTATTAGCGCGCCCGTGGGTGCCGCGGTTACGGCTGCGATATCAAAAGGCCAGCAAACGGTTTGCTATTACCAGCCCGGCCGGCGGACCCGGGCGCGCACCGGAAGGAGTTTACTTTGAGCCTATTTCAATGGATTGGATCGAATAATGCCGATCTGGGCAATGGCGCCAATTGGTTCGACACCAGCGAGCCCGGCATGGGCCAACCGCCAGGGGTGAACGATGTCGCCATCATTCAGTCTGGCCAGGGGCTTAATGGCACGCTGAGCGTGGCGGGACTCGATATCGTCTCGGATAGTAGCAAGACGAGCATCTCGATCACCGGGTCGAGCACGCAGGTCACCGCAGCCTCGGTGGGTATCGGCCTGGGCTTCACGCTCGATACCGGCGCGTTTCTGCAGGCCGGCACGCTCGGCATCGATGGGGACGGCACCGTGGTGACGGTGCAGAACAACGCGATTCTCTACGATCTCACGGGCGAGGACGACGTGCTCACCATCGGCGCCAGCGCCGGCAACGCCTCCGTGCTGCTCACCAAGGGCGGCGCGATGATATACTATCCGTCGTCTGAAAACGGCACGCTGAGTCTCGGCGGCGTCAGCAACAGCCAGGCTACCATGACAATCAGCGCCGGCGGCATCTTCGAAGCCTACCTCAGCAGCGTGAGCATCGGCGCCACCGCGGGCTCAACCGGCATCCTGAACGTCACCGGCGCCGGCAGCCAGATCCTCATCGATAATAGCGGCAACACCTTCATCGGCGACTTCGGCCAACTCGTCGGCAGCGCCCAGGGCACGGTCCAGGTCACCGGCGGCGCCTACGCCTCGCTGAATTCTCTCGGCGGGGTGTATATCGGCACCATCGACGGCATGGCGAAGGTTCTGGTTTCGGGCACCAACTCCGACATCGAAGCGGGGCCGTCCATCGAAATCGGCCAGAACGGGAACAACGTCGCCGGCGAAATCCTGGTGCAGACCGGGGGCGAGTTCGATGCGTCAACGGACACGACTCTGACCAATGGAACCATATCGGTCACCGGCACCAATTCGCTCTACACCGGCCGGATTCTGGAGGCCTATGGCGGCACGAGCGTTCAGGCCGGCACTGGCGGCCTGATCCATGTCGCCGATCTCGAACTATACGGCAAACTGACACTGACCGCCGGCACCGTGAACGCGCGAGCGGACCTCATCACGTATGGCGGCAGCGAGATTGTCGGCGCCGGCACGATCACTGCCGGGAGCATTGCCAATGCCGGGCTGCTGGATGCCAGCGGCGGCACGCTGGTGGTCACCGGCTCGATCACCGGCACCGGCACCGCCGAAATACAGAGCGGCGCGAAGCTGCAACTCGCGAGCGCGGTATCGGGCCAGGCCATCACCTTCGAATCCGGCGCGAATACGCTGAGCCTGGGCGATGCCGCGGGGTTTGGCGGGCATGTGCTGGATTTCGCGACCGGCGATGCGATCGACCTGCTGGGCAGCGTGGCCAACACGCTGAGTTTCTCCGGCGGCGCGCTGATCGTTGACGAGGGCACGACGCGAATCGCCAAAATCTTCATGAACGGCAGTTACAAGACCGCCAATTTCAAGCTGACTTCGGACCAGCACGGCGGCACGCTGATCAGCTACGTTGCCTCAAGTTCCGTGCGCGAACCTCTTCCGATCAGCGAACTATTTCATACTATGGCATTGCTGACACATACGTTTTGATGTGCGACGATCGGGCATGATGAAAGTCTGCCTGTGGTAACCTCGGCCGAGCGGATCGTGCTCTCCGCTCTGGCCGACCGCCTTATTTTCGGCGACCCCGAAACGTTCAGCCCGGATGACGCGCAGGAGCTGGCGCGCCTGCTGCCGGATATGCGGCGGTGGCACAGCTTCATGACGGACTGGCTTCCCGGCTTTTCCGGCAAGGTGAAACTTCCCGGCAGCTCCAGCGCGGGCTTCGCCGCCGGCATAGGCCAGGTCTCGGTCGATGAGGAAGGCAGGTCGTTCGAGTATAGCAGCGCCGGTAAGCGCATCGTTCGGGCGGGTCAATGGAAGCTCCACCGCAGAGGGTATACGATCCAGATCGAACAGGTGATGTCGGACGACATGGATGAAGGGCGCACCGCCATGCTGATTTTTCATCCGGGCGAGGAGATGGAGTTGCAATTGCTGGCCCAGGCGATGATTTCGCTGGGTCCGTTGCATATCGGGGTGGCGCAGTTCCGCCCGTGGAAGAAGGCGGCAATATCCGCCCAAGTCGACCCACTATGAAGCTGCGGAGAAACAAAAGTTTTTTGCTTCTTTTTTTCAAAAAAGAAGGCCTTGCTTCCTAAGCCGCTTCGGCAAGCACACCTGTTGGGAATACGCCTGTGATGCGCGCGCGCAGCAAGGTGGCGGCAGGGGTTTCCGCTGCCAGACGCACGGGGGCGAAATGTTCGGTGTGCCCGGTGCCGGGCTTTTCGGTGAGAACATGGGCTTCCTGCCCCACCAGGCTTGCATGAAAGGCGGCGGCGGCCTGCTCGCCGGTTTCCCGCAGTCGCGCGGCGCGCTCGCGGCGTTCATTCACGGGGATGGCGGGCATGCGGGCGGCGGAGGTGCCGGGGCGCTCGCTGTACGGAAAAACATGCAGGTAGGGCAGGGCCTGGGCACGCAGGAAGTGTTGGGTTTCCTGGAAGAGCGCTTCGGTCTCGGTGGGGAAGCCGGCGATGATGTCCGCGCCCAGGGCGATGCCGGGGCGCAGGCGGCGCAGGCGGGCGATGGCGGACGCGGCCTGCGCGGTGCCGTGGCGGCGCTTCATGCGCTTGAGAATGAGGTCGGAGCCGGCCTGCAACGAAAGGTGCAGATGCGGCATCAGGCGGGGTTCGCTCTCGACAAGCCCATAAAGATCTTCGTCCAGTGCGGCGGGGTCGAGCGAGGAGAGGCGGAGGCGCGGTAATTCGGGCACCAGCGCCAGAAGCCGGCGCACCATCTGGCCAAGGGTTGGGCGGCCCGGCAGGTCCGGGCCGTAGCTGGTGATGTCCACGCCCGTCAGCACGATCTCGTGGTAGCCGGCCGCGACCAGGGTACGCACCTGGCTGACCACGGCGCCGATAGGCACGGAGCGGTTGGGGCCGCGGCCGAAGGGAATGACGCAGAAGGTGCAGCGATGATCGCAGCCTTGCTGCACCTGAACGAAGGCGCGGGCGCGGCCGGCAAACCCTGTCACCAGATGCGGCGCGGTTTCGCGGGCGTTGAAAATGTCCGATACGGCGGCGGGCGCATCCTCCTGCCAATGTTGCGCCTCCAGCTTTTCGGCATTGCCGAGCACGCGGGTAACACCGGGCAGGGCGGCCCAGTTTTCCGGCGCGATCTGGGCGGCGCAGCCGGTGACGACGATACGGGCCCCCGGCCTTTCGCGATGGGCGCGGCGGATGGCCTGGCGCGCCTGGCGCTCGGCCTCCGCGGTGACGGCGCAGGTGTTGATCACCACGGTGTTCGTGAGATCCTTGGTGTGGCCGCGGATCACCTCGCTCTCATAGGTGTTCAGCCGGCAGCCGAAAGTAAGAATCTCGGTGGTCATGCGGGATAGGTAGAGAGATCGGCGGTGCCTTGAAAGGCCAGCGCGGTGGGCCCCGTCATCAACACGTGCCCGTCGGCCTCGCGCCAGGCGATGTGCAAGGTGCCGCCATCGAGGATCAGCGCGGCCTCGCGGCCGGCAAGGCCGCGGCGATGCGCGTTCACCAGCGCCGCGCAGGCGCCGGAGCCGCAGGCGAGCGTGAGCCCCGCACCGCGTTCCCACACGCGCAGGCGGATGCGGGAGGGTGATTCCACCCGTGCGAAGCCGATATTCGCCCGGTCCGGGAACAGGTTCGCCGTTTCCAGTTGCGGGCCGAGCGCCGCAATATCGATCGAGTCCAGATCGGCAACGAAGAGGGTGGCGTGGGGATTGCCCATGGAGGCGGCGGCTGGGTCGCCTTGCAGGGGCAGGTGCAACGTGTTGCAGGGTTTTGCGAGGGGGATTTCGTGCCACTCCAGCGCCGGCGGCCCCATGTCGATGCGCACCTGGCCCTCGCCCAGGCGCTCGGCCGCCAGCAGGCCGGCGACGGTTTGAACGGTGAGGCGGCTGCGGCCCAAGGTTTCGCCCAGCACTTCGGCCACGCAACGCGTGGCGTTGCCGCAGGCACCGGCGGGGGAGCCATCGGGGTTGAAGATGCGCATGAAAACATCGGCGCCGCGGGTTTGCGGCGGTTCCAGCACGATGAGCTGGTCGCAGCCGATGCCGGTGCGGCGGTCCGCAAGGCCCTGTACGCGCAGGGGTGTCAGCGGCAGCGGCGCCTTGCGGGCATCCAGCACGACAAAATCGTTGCCGGCGCCATGCATCTTGGAGAATGGAATTTTCATGTCGGGGGCATAAATCAGATCGCGGGGGGCAGAAAAAAATGAAGAAAGAAGTTCTTTTTTGAAAAAAAGAACCAAAAAACTTTGTGCCTGCGCCTGCCGCACCATCCGCGCCAGGCTTTACCTGTTATTTCCGCCGGCTCTGGGGCGCGCCGCCGGCGTAATCCTCGAAGATAATGCGCCAGCGGTGATCCGGCTGCACGCCAGGCGCATATTGCACCGCGAGGTCTTTCAGCCAATCCAGCGCCGGGGCCGAGAAGGTGTCGGCACCGCGTAGAGTGCCCACATGGCAGGCCGGTTTGCCGCCGGCGAGCGTGCAATCCACCGTTACTTCGCCGAATCGCTGTTCGTTCACCAGGTGCCGGGGCGGGTCGGCCACGTCCAGCGGCACAGCGTGGGCGGGGAAGGGGCGATCTTGGACTGGCGGGTAGCCGCGCGATGCCGGCTGGGCGAGGGGCACCGGTGTTGGCGCTGGGGGTGGCGGCGCGGCCACGGTGATGATGGCCTCCGGCTCCAGTTTCGGCAAGCCAAGTGCCGCCCGGGCGGTGTTCACCTTCAGGCTTGTCTCCTGCGACGCCACGCGAGCCGGAAGCGGCGCGGCCCGATGTGCCCGGCCGATCGCGTAGCCCACGCCCAGGCCCAGCCCGATGCCGATGATCAGCACCAGCACGCGCAGGGCCGGGAGCACGATCGGCCGCCGGTTCATGCCGGCGTTCGGCGGCTTGAGGGGTTTGCCGCATTCGGGGCAGACGAATCGGTCGCCCAGTTTCACCTGCACCAGCACGCGCTGCATGCCTATGGAGCAGTAATCCAGGTTGGAGCAGCGCCCCGGCGTGGTCTCCGGCGCCTTGCGCTGCTTGGAGGGCGGACCGGTGTAGACGACAAGGGCGGTCATGATCGCCGGTGCCGCATGCCTGGGATGGCGGGCAGGACATTGCGGAGGGCCGGAAGCTGGGGGGAGGGGGGTGGCAAGAGAGTCCGGGTCCGCAAACTGCGTGTCATTGCACCATTTGCGGCCTTGGCGTGGCTGGATCAAGCCATAAGAGGCTCCGCCCGCGATGGTGTGCCTTGGTGGCAGGAACATCCGCCTCTTGCCGTCGCACGCGGAACGGGCAGATATGAACCTGTTCTCCTCACGGGTGCCGCGCCAGAATGAGTCAGTCTTCCATCATCGACGCCCGTGCCTTCCGCGCCGCCCTGGGCGAGTTTGTCACCGGAGTGACCATCATCACCACCAGCGACGCCGCCGGCGCGCCGGTGGGGCTCACCGCCAATAGTTTCAACTCGGTATCGCTCGATCCGCCGATGGTGCTGTTCAGCCTGGCACTCGACAGCACCTCGCTCGACTCGTTCCGCCAGGCGAGCTGGTGGGCGGTGCATATTCTTGCCGCGGATCAGGAGGCGCTCTCCAACCGGTTTGCGCGGCGCGACGCCGACAAGTTCGAGGGCGTGCCCTATACGGCCGGCCCCGGTGGCATTCCGCTGCTGGATGGATTTTCCGCGCGTTTCATCTGCCATTCGGCATTCGAGTATGAGGGCGGCGACCACGCGATTTTTCTGGGCGAGGTGCGGCAATTCGATCAGGCCGGACGGACGCCGCTGGTGTATCACAAGGGCCGGTATGGCGGTGTGCTGCCGGTGGCCGCGGCGCGCGCGTGCGGGAGCGCGGCCGCGATCGAGGGCCTCGCGGAGCAGGGGTTGGTGTCGTTCGCGGGGCAGGCGGCACGGCTGACGCAGCGTGGCCGGGATGTCGCGGCCGGGCTGGTTGCGCTGGCCGAGGCCGATGCGCGGTTTTCGCGGCATGAACGATCGGCGCTGGCGCATTTGCTGGAGCGGCTTGCGGAGGTGCGGGAGGAGGGAACTTAGCCCTCCCACCCCCCTTGCCCTGTCATTGCGATTCGGAAACGGGCTCGACACGCTGCCCGCAATAGCTTGGCGAATAGCGAGGTGCCAACGCGCGCATGACGGAAAATCTTGGATCATCGGGAGAATTGAGCGAGAAGCAGCAGGGCTTTTCGCTCCGCCAATCCCAAACCGCATAGCCCGAGAAACCCAATGGGCAGAGCGCCTGGCGAATCGAAACCTTGAGTTCGTGCACGGCATCGGGCAGATCCTCTCTATATTCTTCCGCGAATTCAGCGGATTGCTGCGGTGCCTTGACATCGTATTTCGCAATCTCGGCGCCATATTCGCCAACGATCAGCGGGGCTTTCCTCGCCGTTATCGCGGGCGCCGAAGGGTTGTCGTTCAAGGGAAAAACCTCGTCGGTCGCGGCAATTTCAAGGGCGCGCTCCGCGAAGGGCGGCAAGTGAAACTGCGGCAGCGCGGGCGAGGGATAGATGTGAATGTCGATCAGGTCGGCACCGCCGCGCAGCTCGTAATAGGGGCGCAACATATAATTATTCGGCTTCTTCCTGGTGTTTTGGCCCCCATCGAAGCCATCATGGCCGCTGATATAGTTGAAGCCGGTGCTTGCCGTGATGAGCGTTTTCGGCATGGCACGATCGATGTACGATTTCACGGTTTTGAAAAAATACTCGGCCGAATCGTCCATCAGCGCCTGGCGGCTCGATGGATCGAGCTGATCGTTGGCGCTGAAATCCTCCAGATTGTATTTTCGGCCGTTGAAATCGAACCTGCCCTCGACGCCTGAAAAAGGACGTTTATCGAGTTCGAAATGCAGTTCATTATAGATATCGGCATAGAAAATGGTGGAGGCGGCCTGCGGATCGATGCCCTTGAGTGCCGTCAGCAGGTCGTAATAGAATCGTCCCAGCGACTGCGCCATTTGCGGGATCAGGATCAATCGGTTGAGCCCCTGCACCGTTTCGGTTCCAGGAACCGAGCCTGGCCCTGGCAGATAATTCCTCGGCACGAACATGTTTTGCGACGGCCCGGGGAAAGACCCTGTCAGGACAACGTGAAGCCCGTATTTTCTGGCGGTTTGGAGGGTGAAAGCGACGTTCTTGACATAAGCGTTCCAGCGGGAACTGTCGACGTTTTCTGATGAGGCCGAGGCAAATCCGGCGTCCGTATCGCCGCCTTTCAGCCAGATACGCACAAAATTGAAGCCGTTCTCCGCCATCGACTTGAAATCCGCATCGATTGCCTGGGCGGCAAAATTCCGTGTATTGAACATATCGAAGGTCTTGTAGATTTTACCGTCGGTCTTTGCCTGGCTGTTGACCAGATAGTTGACGCCGATCGGAACAAAGGGCGCGCCATCCAGGGAAAATCTCTTTACCCCTTTGGCGTCGGTCGTGACCGTGATGGAGGCGGAGTTTGGAGCGATCCCTGGGCGTGCCCATGTTCGCGAGCTTCCCAAGGCAAGCCCGGACAATACGGACAGGATAGCAAGAGTCTTGCACGCATTTTTTGCTGAATTGCTCAACGGTGATACCTTCCAATCGCGGGCGCGTTCGGCACGTGCCGCCAGGATCGCGGTGCCCGAACCGGGAAAGGTTTCATGTTTACCAGTGCCACCATGCCGTGGCCAGTGCCCGGAGGCGGAGGGCCATTGCGTGGAAATTGTGATCACGCGGGATGAGTTCGGCGCGAGCCGGCCGGATGCATTGGCCCGCTTCCGCGGGCGGGGACCGTAGATTCCGAACCTCGCCGGCGCGGATGAATGGCGCGATACTCGTATTGATCGGCGGACAATGCCGGTTGGCGCGCCGGAGGCCTCAGATGCGTTCCACCGCAAGGTTTCACCTTTCTGGCTGCCGGCCGCGCGCGGGCCAGTGCCCGGCGCATCCGCCGGCGGCAATCGTGTAGCAGGTGGGGGGATCGCAGCTTCGCGGCGTTTTTCCGTTCCTGGCGGGGCTTTTCCTGCTGTCGATGTGCATGCTGATGCTGCAGATTGCACAGACCAGGCTGCTCTCGGTCATGGCGTGGTATTATCTCGCCTTTTTTGCCATCAGCATGGCCATGTTCGGCATGACAGCGGGATCGCTGCTGGTCTATTTCAAGGCAGATCTGTTCCCGCCCGAGCGCCTGCTTCAGCACCTCTCCTGGCTCGGTACCGGGTTTGCCGTGGCCGTTATGTTCTCCACGTTTTCGCTGGTCTCCACCGTGCTGCTCGCCGAGTTCTCCGGCATTGTGATGCTGCTGTGGCTCAAGCTGATCCTGATCATTGTGCCGCCCTATGTGCTGGGCGGCATGGCGGTGTGCCTGGCTTTGACACGCAGCCCCTGGCCGGTGGGCCTTGTTTATGGCGTGGACCTGGCCGGTGCGTCGGCCGGCTGCCTCGCTGTGCTGGCGGTGATGAGCTGGGTTGATGGCGTTTCCGCCTTGCTGGCGATTGGCGGGCTGGGCGCCTTGGCCGCCGCCTGTTTTCGCGCCGCGTGGCGCGCCGGGCCGGATAGGCCGCCGCATGAAGCGGCGGGAAGATGGCGCGTGCTGCGCCATCCGGTTGTGTTGGCCGTGCTGATTCTGGCCGCCGCGGCCGGCAATGCGGTTGTGCAACCGCATGGAATGGCGCCCTTCCTGGTGAAGGACCAGTTGGAAATCGCCACGCCGGCGGCCCAGCAATGGAATTCGTTTTCACGCATAAGGGCATTGCAGCCCGAGACAGTCAGCCCGGGCATGTGGGGCGCCTCCGTGCATATGCCGGCCGTGGATGTGTCGCAAATGCTGATGAATATCGATGGCAATGCCGGCACCGTGATGTACCGGTTCAACGGTGATCTGAGCACGCTCGCGTTCCTGACATACGACATCACCAACCTTGCCTATGCGATACGCCATGATGGCCGCGCGGCGGTGATCGGCGTGGGCGGCGGCCGCGATGTTCTCTCGGCGCATCTATTCGGTTTCGCCGATGTGACGGGCGTGGAAGTGAATCCGATCTTTATCGATTGGCTCACAACGCGGTTTCGCCGGTACAATCACCTGGCCGATCTGCCTGGCACCCATCTCGTGGTGGACGAGGCACGAAGCTGGTTCGCGCGCACGGACGCACATTTCGACCTGATCGAAATGAGCCTGGCGGATACTTGGGCTGCGACCGGTGCCGGCGCCTTCTCGCTGTCGGAAAACGGGCTTTATACCGTTCAGGGTTTTCGGCACTTTCTAGATGCACTCACGCCGCAGGGTGTTTTCACCGTATCCCGCTGGTACAGCAGCCAGGATATCGCGGAGACCGGGCGGCTGCTGAGCCTGGCCGCCGCGAGCTTGCGGGCGCGTGGAGTGGCAGATCCGCAGGCGCATATTTTTCTCGCCGGCATGTCCAATCTGGCAACGCTTATTGTGGGCGCCGCCCCGTTCTCGGCCGCCGATCTGGCCCGCTTGCGCGGCCGGATCGATGAACTGGGTTTTACGGAATTGGCCGGCCCTGGCCGGCCAGCCGTTTCACCGGTGCTGCGGCAGATTCTGCAGGCGCAGGATGCGCGGCAAACCGGAATGCTGACGCAGCAATACCATATCAATTTTGTTGCACCCACGGACGACTGGCCATTCTTTTTCAACCAGCTTGTGTTGAGCGACATGTTTTCCACCAACGTGGCGCAGCATAGCCGCGATGGCGTGATCCATGGCAATATGGCCGCGGCCAGAACGATGGGCAATATCGTCATGCTCTCGGCGATGCTTGTTCTGTTCACCATCATCTTGCCCAGCCTGCCTTCCTTGCAACACGTGCCGGCCTCTCTGGCGAGCCTGGGCACGCTGTATTTCATGCTGATCGGATTGGGCTTCATGTTCATTGAGATCGGCATCATCCAGCGCGTCTCGCTATTCCTGGGGCACCCCGTGTATGGGCTTTCCATCGGGCTGTTCAGCATGACCCTTTCGACCGGTATGGGCAGCCTGCTCTCGGAACGGATAAGGCTGAACGGCGCGCGCGGGCTTATCTCATGGGCAACGGCCCTATCGGCGGTTGTGGTCGCGCTGACAGTGTGTTTTTCCGCCATGACACGCGTATTCGAGGGATATGGAATTGCGGTGCGCATCCTGGTGACCTTGGCGGCCATTGTGCCATCGGGTTTGCTGATGGGTTTTGGGTTTCCCACCGGCTTGCGCCTGGTCAATGCGATCGACCGCCGGCCGACGCCGTGGTTTTGGGCCATCAATGGCGCAGCGGGTGTTCTGGCCGCAAGCGTTGCCGTGGCGACGAGCATTGCCTTTTCGATCGATGCGAGCATCCGCATGGGTGCCGCGTGTTACCTTCTGGCTGGCCCGGTGAGCGTGATGTTGTATCGCTTGAGCAAAGCCCGCCGCCTGGCGATAGAAGTTTGATAACGGGAAGGAAGCGTTTCTTGTTTTCTGAGGAAAAGAAGCAAACGACTTTTGCGTGTGGAGCTCGCGCAAATATCCGTATCATGCCCTCAAGGGTGGTGTGGCGGAGGAACAAAAGTCTTTTGGTTCTTTTCTTCAGAAAAGAACATTCTTAATTCAGATTGCAACAGGTGCGCCCATCCGCATTTCCGATCATCTATGGTGGATTTATGCAGTTATCGCAGGGATATCTGTATTTTTGTTGTGTTTTCTGATGCCGCCCTTTCAGGTAAACGACGAATTCCAGCATTTTTTTCGCAGCTATCAGATCAGCCAGGGGATCATGGTGGGGCGGACACAGGGCCACACGGCGGGCGGCGACCTGCCGGCATCGTTGCCGTCTTTGGTGATGGATTTTCTGGGGTCGCTGAACCTGTTCATGGTACATCCGGTGGTGGCTGAACCATTGGCCCATACCATGGGCTTTCTCGATCTGCCGTTGAACCCCGGCAAGAGTGTTTATGCGGATTTCTCCTTCACGGCTTTCTATGCGCCGACGGGCTATGTGCCACAGGCGCTGGGCATTGTTGTGGCCCGCTTCATGGGGTTTGGCCCGCTGGGTTGTTTGTTCGCGGGTCGCCTTGCCGACGGATTTGGCGCTATCGTGGTGACAGGCATTGCGTTGCGGGTTGCGCCGTATGGGCGCTATGCCTTGTTCACCGTGGGGCTTTTGCCGACGGTCCTCTCTCTGGATGCGTCCGTGTCGCAGGATGCGAGCGTGATTGCGAGCCTGCTGATGTTCGTAGCCTTGTGCCTCAGGGCCTATGATCGCAAGCACTGGGCGTTTTTCGGTGCCGTTTGGGCTGCGCTGATGGGGATTGTTCTTGCCGCATCGAAGATGGCGTATGCGCCGATCCTGTTGCTTGCACTTGCACCCTGTTTTGCCGCGGGGGCACCGCTCCGGCGTTCCGCCATGGTTATGGCACCCGGCCTCATCATGGCCTTGTTATGGCTCGCCGTCGCGCATCAGCTGGTTGTTTGGCACGACAATGGAAATTATGCGGGGCAGCAATTGGCGTTCATCTTGCGCAACCCGGTATTTTTCGTCTTTGTGGTGGTGGTGGACGTTGTGAGAAAT
>Ga0116231_10012883_pt1 | contig 12033 bp, 11 predicted proteins | sample S1TSphgellanicum_2_FD_89695 | JGI IMG/M metagenome (GOLD analysis project Ga0116231, IMG submission 89695) | Host-associated microbial communities from peat moss isolated from Minnesota, USA - S1T2_Fd - Sphagnum magellanicum MG | ecosystem: Host-associated > Plants > Peat moss > Unclassified... | reverse complement strand
TCTGGCTGTTCGGCGAGGTTGGCTAGCAGCCTTGCGAGATGCCGTGGACGGCCGGCTTCGAAATGCAGGCCGTCTATCCCATCGCGCACCTTTTCCGCCATGCCGCCGATATTGGAACAGATCACCGGCTTGCCGCAGCTGAAGGCTTCCTGAATCACCACCGGCGAATTCTCCCACCAGATCGAAGGAACAATCACCGCATCCACCCGGCTCATCAGCCACCGCACATCCGTGTTTTCGTAGCGTCCATTGTAAACCACGTTGGGCCCCGCCTCCTCCAGCGCCGCCTTCACGGCCTCCTGGTATTCCTGCGGCTGATTTGAATAATCCCCAAAAATGTCGATGCTTGCTGCCTCTATGCCTGCTTCATGCAGGATGGCAGCGGCATCGATGAGAACCTTTATTCCTTTCAGCGGCGACATCTGGCCGAAAAACCCGAAGCGCAATTTTCGTGGCACAGCCTCGCCATTCGGTCTGTTGTGATGGGTCGTTCCGAACAGGGTTTCCGACGCCAGCCTGGCCTGCGCCTGCGCGGGGTGCGGCCCCTGCACGCGTGGCGGCATGTTCTCCAACACCAGTATTTTTTCGGCGGGCAGGCCCCAGGCGATGTAACGGTTGGCCAGAAATTGGCTGGGCGTGAGGAACAGATCCACATCCTCGAAAAAAGTCTGGATATAGCGTTTGCGAAGGAAGAAATCCCGTGCTCCGAAATCAGGAAAACATTGCGCGCAATCCAGGGTGCTTTCTCGATCGCATAGCCTCAGGCTGCCGGTCTTCACCATCTGGCCGTTGTGGTGGCAGATGGCGAGATACTCATGCAGGCTGAGAACGATGCGGGTGTTGGGGCTGGCCCGGCGGATCACCGAAAAACATTCCACCCCGAAGCGCGTGTAATGATGCGCGTGCACGATGTCAGGCCGCAGTGAACCGACCAGTTCCTCCAGAGCGCGCGGAAAATGTGGGTCGGGGTTGGCGAACTTGAAGTGATCGAAGGGCACGCCGGGTGAATACAGATAATCACCGGCGCCGAAGGGCTGCGTCAATGCGGCGCCCAGTCGGGCCTCCGAGCCGGGACCGCCGCAGCCAAGAAACCAGGTTTTGGCGCCCCGCGCACGCAAATTACGGAACAAGGCATCGGCCGAAATTTCCGCGCCGCCGCGTGTCAGGCGGGGGTGCGAATGCGCCATCACCAATACGCTCGGCAGCCGTACCGATTGTTTCGGGCTTGCAGCACCGCGGCCGCGCGAAGCACCGTCGGGCGTCACTGCGCCGCATCCCTCGCCATGGAGGCAGCCCACTGTTTTTGGAACCTCCAGGCATTATACAAAGTGAGGTTGAGCCGCGAGATCGATTGCTGGCCGCCCTGCGACTGACGTTCCAGGTGATAGAGCTGCGCCCGGCGGTCTACCACGCAGAGCAGGCCCTTCTCTTCCACTTTGCGGCAAAGATCGGCATCCTCGAAATCGCCGATAACGTAGGATTCGTCAAAGCCGCCAAGGTCGCGGACCAGATCGGCACGGATCAGCAGGCAAGCGCCGGTGACCGCCTCCACCGTCAATACGCTTTCATCCGAGTCAGGTGCCAAGCCCTTGTTCGGGTGCAGACAAAAATTCCAGCCGCCGAATTCCGCCAATCGCTCGAAGGTGCAGCCTTCATGCTGGATCGTATCGTCTTCATAGAGAAGGAGTGCGCCGACGATGCCGATTTGCGGATCGCTGCGCAATGTTGCCAGCATGGTTTCCAGCCAGTCGGCCCGCTTTGGAAACACATCGGAATTCAGAAAGCAGATATTGTCTGCCCGCGCATGCGCGAGGCCGACATTATTGGCTGGCCCGTAACCGATATTGGCGCCGAGCGTCAGCAGGCGGAACGGGCGACCAAATCGTGCGAGGCAGGATGTCGCCAGATTTTCTGCGGCGCGCTGCAAATGCGGGTCATCCAGCACGTAGATCAACTCATGGTCGGCACCAAGCGTGCGCGAAAAGAAGGCAAGCTGATACTCCATGAAGTCGATACGGCCGTACAACGGCACAATGATGGAGCAAACCGGCCGTGCAGGCCGGACCCCGAAATCCAGCTCCTGCACCTCCGGCGGCTGTGCGCGCTGGAATTCGTTCAAGGCGGACACCGCCGGCCCCACCACCCGGTCGAAGGCGCGCACCATATCCTGGTGGCGCAGGTCGAACAGGCTCAGAACGTCCTTGATCGTCCGCAAACCGGGGCTGCGCAGAGACGGCGACCGTTTGAAACCGACTTCACCGTCCAGCAATTCGATTTCATAGTAAACCGGTTCGCCTGGCACAACGATGTCGGGCACGAATGCCATGAAGCCACAATTTTCCGGGATATCCGGATGGATATCGGCATAGGACTGCGTAACGTCGGTGCGTGCCAGCGCGATCCAGTAGGCCGGATCCAGCACCGCCATCTTGTTGGCGCAGCGGATCCGCAGGGCCGTCGCCTGGCGGAACGGATCCGCGAACCAGCCACGCAGAATGAGCCCTGTGGGCGGGCAGAGCGTTGCTGAATCGGTCTCCAAATAGATCGGCATTTTGAGCAGCGGCAGCGTGTCCTCGCCGGTATAGGCCGGGCGGCTGAGCATTTTGGCGAGGCGCGTGCGCCGGTCGGATTCGGCAACGCCTTTCAGCAGGGCGATGCAGCGGGCTTTGGTTTCGGGCTCCGTCGGCCGGTCGAGGTTGTGCGCAGGCTTCAGGCTGAAGGTCTGCGCGCTTGTTCGCAGCCGCAGATCGAGCAGCGTGCGACGAGCATGGGCGCCCCCGCCCTGCACGAACAACAGGAAGCCGGCGCCAATATTTTGCACATCCTCGCGCGGGAAAATGCAGATATTGGCCTCGCCTTCGGCATCGTGTGCCCCGAAATCCAGCGTGCAGACCGGTGGCACGTCGGACTCCTGCCACTCCTTGGCGATCCAGCCGCAGGCCAGCCAGCCATCCAGCGAGCCGCAATAGGTGAGGAAATCCACGCAGCCGGGGTTTGCAGGTGCTGCCGCGGGCTTGCGGGTTTTCAACGACTGGGACATGCAGGAGCCATCCTATACGTAGCATTGCCAGCCCCTGGGACTCCTTCGGCTGTCCTGCGGGCAACCATAGTGCGCGCCTGCCCCGCGGCAAAGGGAGACGGGGCGCGGTTTGGCCCCCGGTGCGAATTTCGGTTAGGATTATGGGATGAAGACAGGATCGATGCCGGTTTCGCGGCCGCAAACAAGGGTTTGCATTGGGGGTGCCGCTTTCGCCAACGATGCGCCGATCGCCATCATCGCCGGGCCGTGCCAGGTGGAAAGTGCCGCCCATGCCATGGAATGCGCGTCGGCGCTGAAGGAAATCACTTCGCGCCTGGGCATCGGCTTCGTCTTCAAGAGCAGCTTCGACAAGGCCAATCGCACGAGTGCCGCTGGGAAGCGGGGCGTGGGATTAGCCGCCGCGGCGCAGATTTTTGCCGACATCAAGGCGCGGCTGGATGTGCCGATCCTGACCGATGTGCATGAGCGCGAGCAGTGCCGGCCGGTGGGTGAAGTGGCGGATATCCTCCAAATTCCGGCCTTTTTGTGCCGGCAGACGGATCTGATCATCGCCGCGGCTGAGACGGGCCGGGTGGTGAACGTGAAGAAGGGCCAGTTTCTGGCGCCCTGGGATATGCGCAATGTGATCGAAAAAGTGCTTTCGGCGGGCAATGACCGGGTGATGGTGACCGAGCGTGGTACGTCGTTTGGCTACAACACACTCGTTTCCGATTTCCGTGGCCTGCCGATCATGGCGTCCACCGGCGCGCCGGTGATTTTCGATGCCACCCATTCGGTGCAGCAGCCGGGCGGGCAGGGCAGTTCCACTGGCGGCCAGCGAGAGTTTGTGGCGGTGCTGGCGCGCGCGGCCGTTGCGGTGGGCGTCGCCGGCGTGTTCATCGAGACGCATCCGGATCCGGATAACGCCCCCTCGGATGGGCCAAACATGATCGCATTGCGCGATTTTGAGGGGCTGATCCGCAATCTGATGGCGTATGACCGGCTGACCAAGCAGGCCAGCCAGGGCCCATGAACCCGCTCGTGCTGATCCCGGCGCGCTTTGCGGCAAGCCGGTTGCCGGGCAAGCCGCTGGCGATGATACATGGCGAGCCGATGATTACCCATGTGTGGCGACGCGCCATCGAGGCCGATCTGGGGCCAGTGATCGTTGCCACCGACCATGCCGGCATAGCCGCCGCCATCACGTCCGCCGGCGGCTATGCGGTGATGACACGGGCCGACCACCCTTCCGGCACCGACCGCATTGCCGAGGCCTTGGCCCTGGCCGACCCGCGAGGGCGGTACGACATCGTGGTGAATTTCCAGGGGGATTTGCCGACGACAGGGCCCGCCGTGGTGCGCGATACGGCCGCACTTCTGGCCGATCCCGCGGTTGCGATCGGCACGGCCGTGGCCCTGATCGGCACGGCGGAGGAGGCGGCAGCGCCGAGCGTGGTGAAGATGGTGGGCAGCCAGACAGGGCCGCGCCGATTCAGGGCACTCTATTTTTCGCGTGCCTGCGTGCCCTGGGGCGATGGGCCGCTCTATCACCATATCGGGCTTTACGTGTGGCGGCGGGATGCGCTTGAGGCGTTCGTGCGGCTGGCGCCCTCGGCTTTGGAGCAGCGCGAGAAACTGGAGCAGTTGCGGGCGCTGGAAGCGGGAATGCGCATCGAGGCGGCGCTTACGGATGAGGTGCCGTTGGGGGTGGATACAGTGGCCGATTTGGAAAAAGCTCGCCAGCTACTAAAGAAATAAGAAAGAAGTTCTTTTTTGAAAAAAAGAACCAAAAAACTTTTGTTTCTTGAAGCGTCTGTTGCGGCGGAGCGTATCGCCAGGAATAAAAGTCTTTTGCTTCTTTTCTTCAGAAAAGAAGGCCTTTCTTTGTTTTATTTTTCCGCAGCTTTGGCCTGGATCAAGGCGACCAGTTCGCCGACGTTCTGCACGTTGTCGAGCTCCGGGCCATCGAGCTCGATATTGTAGGCGGCTTCGATCGCTACCAGCACGGACACGTATTTGAACGAATCCCAGCCGGCGATTGTTTCGGGCGTCGATTCGGGGCGCAGGATAATCCTGGTGTCGCGGAAGATGTCACGGAAGGTGAGGGTGAGTTCGGCATAGATGTCGTCCGTGGAGATCATGGCTGCGCCTCGAAGAGAAGTTTTGCTGCCGCGCGATCGATCTTGTCGTTCTCATTGCGGGGCATGCGATCGGTGGTGAGAAAATGTTCGGGGATGGCGTAGGCTTCGATGCGTTTGGCGAGGTTTTCGCGCAGCGCGGCTGGATCGAATTCCTGGCCATCCGGGCATTCCACAAGGGCGGCCAATGCGTCGCCAAGTTTGAACACGCATACGCTTGGCCAGCCGCAATGGCGGATGGCGGCCGCCACTTCGTCGAGCTCGATGCGATAGCCACGGATTTTCACCTGGTGGTCGATGCGTTCGCGGAAGTAGATCAGGCCGCGGATGCGTTCCACCCAGTCGCCGGTAAAATAGCCCCGGCGCATTTCGCCGTCGATCTCGATGGGGCGGAAGGCGGCCTGGGTGCGTTCAGGATCCTGCCAGTAGCCTTCGGCCAGTTGCGGGCCGATGATGACCAGCTCGCCTTCGTCCGGATGTGGGCCGCCGTGCAGGTGCAGGATCATGCCGGGGATTTGCGGGCCGATGGAAACGGCCGCTTTTTCGCAGGCCTGGGGAAAATCCGCGGCGGTCATCATCATGCTGGAGACGGTGACGGTGGCCTCGGTGGGGCCGTAGGCGTTTTGCACTATCGTTTCCGGGCAGGCGGCGAAGAGTGCTTCCAGTTGCGGGCGCAGCAGGGGTTCGCCGGCCAGGGTGAACAGGCGCACGGTCTTGAGGTTTGCGTGGGTGAGTTGCTGGCCGGTCTGCATCAGGTCGATCACCGTGGGCACGCTTGTCCATACCGTGATGCGTTCGCGGGCGATGGCGCGGGCGGGCATCAGGCGGTCGAATTTTCCGTCGATGGGCACGAGTGTGGCGCCGCAGCAGAGGGCGCCAAAAATGTCGAACACGCTGACGTCGAAAGCGAGGTTGTTGAATTGGGAAACACGGTCGTTCGTGCGGACGCAGCCGGATGTATGGATCCAGCCGATGTAATGGTTGAGGGCCGTGCGCGGCACCACCACGCCTTTCGGCACGCCCGTGGAGCCGGAGGTGAAGATGATATAGGCGATGCGATGCCGCTGCCCCGGCCCCGCGAGAGCCGCGCCATGTTCCACGGTCGCCGGATCGATCAGCCGCGCGCCGGGGGCAGCTTGCTGGACGATGGAGGCCAGCGCCGGGGGGGCGACCACGAAATCGGGCTGCAGTTCGCGCGCCACGCGCTGCAATTTGTCCGCCGGCGAGGCCTCATTCGCGGGGGCGTAGAATCCGCCGGCGAGGGCTGCGCCGAGGATGGCCGCGTAGACATGTTTGCCGCGGGGCAGGGCGATGAGCACGCGTGGTTCGCGGGTGGTTGCGAACAGGGCGGCGTATTGCCGGGCCAGGTGTTCGAGCGCCGTATAGGTTACGTCGCCGGCGATCCCGCTGACGGCGGATTTTTCCGCGTGGGTGCGGGCGGCGTTGAGGAAGAGGTCGATGGCGTCTTGCGGGGTTGGCACGTGGGCAGGGTAGCAAGTGGCGGTATTTCAGGCCAGCGCATAGGCGGCGTTTCGTGATGCACGTGGTTCCTTCTGTTGTGGCGGCGTTTGCGGCGTCGCTGGTGGAGTTCATCGAGGCGCTGACGATTGTGCTGGCGGTGGGGAGTGTGCGGGGCTGGCGCGGCGCCATTGGCGGGGCGGCCGCGGCGCTGGGATTGTTGCTGGTGCTGGCGGCGATGCTTGGGCCGGCGTTGACGCGGATACCATTGCGGGCGGTGCATTTGGGTATTGGCACTTTGCTGCTGTTGTTCGGCATGCGTTGGTTGCGCAAGGCCATTTTGCGGAGCGCGGGGGTTATCCCGCTGCACGATGAGGCGGCTGCCTATGCGCGGCAGACTGCCGCCCTTCGCGCCGCCGGGCCTGCGCCAGGCGGCTGGGATCCGCTTGCGGTGGCCACGGCGTTCAAGATCACGATGGTGGAGGGCATCGAGGTGGTGTTCATTGTGATCGCGATCGGTGCGGGTGGCGCGGGGCTGCTGGTTCCGGCGAGTTTCGGGGCGGCCGCGGCGCTTGGTGTGGTGGTTCTGCTGGGCCTGGCTTTGCACCGGCCGGTGGCGGCTATTCCGGAGAACATGCTGAAATTCGGCGTGGGGGTACTGCTGTGCGCTTTCGGTACTTTTTGGGCGGGTGAGGGGATGGGGCTGGTTTGGCCGGGGGATGAATTTTCGCTTGGGGTGCTGGTGGCCGGTTATTTTGCGGTGGCTTTGGTGACGGCGCGGGTTTGCCGCCCCTATCGTCCGGCGCTGGACGCATGAAAGTTTTAGGGGCGGTCTGGACAGAGGCTTTGCGGCTGTTCCTGGACGATGGACGTTTTGCCGGTGCAGTCCTGGGGTGGCTGGCGCTGTGCTGGATTGTGTTGCCGCGGCTTGGCCTGCCTTGGGGAGTGGCGGCTATTTTGCTGTTCGCTGGGCTAGCGGGGATTTTGGCGGAAGGCGCGCTTCGGAGCGCGCGGGGCGGAAGCTAAGATTTTCTTTCACCAAAAAGGTTCAGCAACGCTTGGTAGGCGTCTGTTTGGGCCTTCGCAACCGTGTGGGCATACGAGAGCTGGATGTGATTGAGTTTCCTGAGGTCGTCTTCCTTCAAGCCGTTGACCGCGTAGCTGGGCGTGGGAAGAACTGTTGGGGCGCTCCCATTGGATGCCGTCACAAAATCAGGACCGGTATGGATACCATCAGGCCCTGTATGGATGCCGCCTGGCCCATTTTTGCAGGTCTCACTGTCCGACATTGAAAAACTCCTCATCTCGGGCCGGTTATTTAGGGATCGACTGTTGGGCGACCGAACGATGGAACCACGTTCAATGATTCATGCCGGGTGCGCAAGCGCAATGTATGAGATACTGATGGAGGCTGGATAGCCAGTTTTGGCATTCACGGAGTTCGACGATCTGCCAACTGGTAGCCCGCTTTCTTCAGGTCTTCGTCGTGTTGCGCCAGGGCCTCTTCGCCGCCGCAGAGCCAGGTGACGTCCTTGCCCCCATTACGAAGAATATCTGTTACAGCGTAATAGGCGCTCCAGCCGGTCCAGCCGCCGCCGATCACAATGAGCGGGCCGCCCTTGGTGGGCAAGGTGTTTAATACGCCCTTCAGTCCTGTCTCGCCAGCAAACAGCAAGGGTGAAGGGGTGGTCTGGATTGTGGCGGCCTGCCGGTCCATGTCCAGAATCAAACGGGGCGGCCGCTTGCTGTTGAGCATGCCAAGAAATGTGCCGACATCTATGCACTTTCGTCCATCAATCGATTCTGGCGCCGGATCGAAGTCGCCGTCCTTGCCCTGGGCTATAGCTGTTTGCGCATCCAAGCTGGCGTACTCGGGCGTGCCAAACTCTTTCATGCCCAGATGTGATAGGGCTTCACGAAGACGTTGAAAGCCCGTTTGTTCAACTTGGGCCTTCCGGAAATAGCTCGACAGGCGCCAGATACTGCGGTGCGGCCAACGGCGTATGTACTCCCGGAAATGTGCCTGCGCCTGAGCCTCGTCCGAGGCGCGGTCATAGGCGGCCATCAGAAAGAGGTTATCGAACTCCAACGGGGATACGCGTCCCGATGATGTTCCCGGATCGGCAGTGAGAGCGCTTTCAATCTCGCTGATTGCTTCCTGCCATTTCTGGACCATAAAATAGGCCCTGCCGAGTTTCCCATGGTATTTGCCAGGGTCCATGAGTTCGAGCCTGACGATCGCGCGGATCGTTTCGTCCCACTTGCCCAAATTCCATGCGCTGCTGGCCAAGCCATCGTAAGCCAGGACATTGAAAGGATTGCCGCGCAGCGCCTCCTGAAAACTCGCCTCGGCTCCGGTGATGTTCCCGTCGGTGAGTCTGAGCTTTCCTTGCGCAGCAAGCGCATTGTCGTCGTGAGGGGCAATACGGAGCGCTTCAGCCACCATTTTCTGGGCTTCCGTGTGATCCTTTTCGTCGTCCGGATCGTCGTTCAGGTGTATTTTCGCGTTGAGAATGAGGGCGAGCTCGGTCAAGGCCTCTACGAACCCGGGCGCCTTCTGGATAGCCTGTTCCAGCATTTTCTGGGCGGGCGTCAGATCCGCCAGAAGGTCCGATCGATCGTGGATCGCCGCGGCGCGGAAATATAAATCCCACACATCCGGATTGTCTGGCCGTTCCCGCTGTGAGCGTTCGCTTTCCGCGGCATCCAGCTTCACCCGAAGAGCGGTTGCAACGCGCGCAACGATCGCAAATTGCGCGTCGGAGAGCGGCTTCTGCGACAAATCGAAGGGCGCCAGGAACGGCATATCAGTGCCGGTCTCCACATCGATCAGGTGGGCATTGACGTGGAGTTTGCCGTCTGCGCCGCGCAGACCACCTTCGACCAGGTAGCGCACGTGCAGCGCGCGCCCGATCTTGTCCGCCGTCACGTCGGCGGTTTGAAAAGCGTTGCTGCTTCTCTGTGGAGCGACAACGGCGCCCGGGATGTGCGTGATGGCGGCCGTCAGATCGTCGGTGATCGCGTCAGCGAAGTGCGCCTGGCTGTGGTCGTCGCTGAGGTCGCGGAAGGGCAGCACGGCGATGGAAAGACGCGCCGGGGGGGTGGCGCTCATTTTCTGAAGGCCAAACCAGGCCAGTCCCAGGCAGGTAGCGACACCGGTGACCCCGAAAATCCATTTTGCACGCGATTGCGGCTTCAGAGGGAGGGGAGCAGGAATATAGGCGGGGCTCGTATCTTTCCGGGGAGAGTCCACCGCTGGCGTTTCCAGCCTGGCGACGAAACGGTAGCCCTGGCCGGGGACGGTCAGAATGACGGTTTGGCCGCCGGCGTGTTCGCTCAGAACGCGGCGGAGGGAGGACATCTGGACGGCCAAATTGTTCTCCTCCACCGCGACGCCGCGCCAGACTTTGGTGAGGATTTCGTCCTTGCTGACCACGCGGTCGCGCTCGGCCACCAGCAGGGCCAGGATGTCGAAGGCGCGGGAACTCAGCGCGAGCTTTTCGCCGCCGGCGAGCAGCGCCCGCGCCCGCAGATCGAGCACGAACGGACCGAAAGCAGTTTTTTCGGGAACCGCGAGTAGCTGCATGGTCTTCCTGCATCGTCGCTCTTGCCACGCCTGATGGCATGCCGATCCGCCTCACATTATCAGCAGAAGGGCGGTTGCCAAAATCACGTCACCGGCCAGCACGCGCAGGGCCAGATGGCCATGGCCGGCAGCCCATAGAGACAAGCTTATGGCCACGCCGCCGGCGCTGAGACCGATCAGAAGGGCGCGCATGATCCGCGGCTTCGGGCCCGCGGCTCCAGTGCCGCGCTCCCACACGCGGGCGCCGATCCTGGCCCGGGCGCGCGGTTTTCCTTCTGGCGGCTTCGGCTTTCGCGTCTGCCCATCCTGGTCCCGGTCCGGCACGCCCCTGCCCCACCCCTACGGACACATAGGTTAACTCCATATATTCACCGAGCGAAATATGGCGCACGCGCGGGATTTGACTTGGGGCTGCGGCCACCGGAACATGCGCCTTTGCTGCACCGCCGTGCGCCCGATGGGGCGCGCGCGAACATTGCGTTACCGGAGACGCCAGATTGCCATGATGCCCGCCCTGATGCCGACCTATGCCCGTGCCGACCTCGCCTTCGAGCGGGGCGAAGGCGCCTGGCTGATGACGGCGGAGGGCCGACGCTATCTCGATTTTGGTGCCGGCATCGCCACGAGCTCGCTCGGCCATGCGCACCCGCATCTGGTGGCGGCGATCGCCGAGCAGGCGGGGCGGGTGCTGCATGTCTCAAATCTCTATCGCGTGCCGCAGGCCGAGCGCCTGGCGCAGCGGCTGGTGGATGCGACGTTTGCCGACAGCGTGTTCTTTTGCAATTCCGGCGCGGAAGCCAATGAGGGCATGGTGAAGATGGTGCGCCGGGCAATGGCCAGCACCGGCCGGCCGGAACGCACGCGGATGATCTGCTTTGAAGGCGCCTTCCATGGCCGGACGCTCGCCATGCTCTCGGCCACCGGCAATGCAAAATATCTGGAAGGGTTCGGGGCGCCGGTGGATGGATTCGATCATGTGCCTTTCGGCAACATGAACGCGGTGCGGGATGCCATTACGCCGCAGACCGCGGGGATATTGGTGGAGCCCATTCAGGGTGAAGGCGGGGTGCGCGTGGCCCCCGATACTTTCCTGCGCGACTTGCGCCGCGCCTGCGACGAATGGGGGCTGCTGCTGGCGCTGGATGAAGTGCAGTGCGGGATGGGGCGCACCGGCACGCTGTTCGCCTATCAGCAATCGGGCATCGAGCCGGATGTGCTTTCGGCGGCGAAGGGGATTGCCGGCGGCTTTCCCATGGGGGCGATCCTGGCCCGTGAGTCGGTCGCGAAATATCTGACGGCGGGGAGCCATGGCACCACTTTCGGCGGCAATCCAATGGCCGCCGCCGCAAGCAATGCGGTGCTGGATGTGGTGCTGGCGCCAGGTTTTCTGGATGGCGTGGTGCGGCGGGGTGATCGGCTGCGCGCCGGGCTGGAGAAACTGGTGCGTCAGGAGCCGGCGGTGTTTGCAGGCGTGCGGGGACAGGGGCTGATGCTTGGCCTCGTGTGCGAGATGCCGAAGACCGAGGTGCAGGACGCCTGTGTGGCGGAAGGGCTACTCACAGTGGGGGCCGGCGAGAATGTGCTGCGCCTGGTGCCGCCGCTGGTTGTGACGGAGGACGATATCGATGAGGGGCTTGCGCGGCTGCGGCGTGCCGCGATCCGGTTGCGCGCATCTGCGATGGGAAGCCGGATGCCGGAAGCGGTGCCGTGAGGGCGCGGCCGCATCCGGCACACCAAGCCGGCAACCGGCCGCCGCGCCATTTTCTGGAACTGGCGGAATTCGACCGTGGCACGTTGCGGCATATTCTGGATCTTGCGTCCGCCTTCAAACG
>Ga0116231_10012882_pt1 | contig 12037 bp, 10 predicted proteins | sample S1TSphgellanicum_2_FD_89695 | JGI IMG/M metagenome (GOLD analysis project Ga0116231, IMG submission 89695) | Host-associated microbial communities from peat moss isolated from Minnesota, USA - S1T2_Fd - Sphagnum magellanicum MG | ecosystem: Host-associated > Plants > Peat moss > Unclassified... | reverse complement strand
GGCGGTGTTGCCATTGGCGCGTTTTCTGCGCCGTGGCCGTGTCTTGTCGGCGCTCGTGATCGGCAGCATGGTCCCCGATTTCGGCTTGTTTCTGCCCTGGCGGCTCGATCGCGTCGAGACGCATAGCGCGGCCGCACTGCTGACTTGGAGCCTGCCGGTCGGCCTGGTGACTTATTGGATCTTCCAGTACCTGATCAAGCGCCCGATCCGCGAGGTGCTGCCCGATGGCGCCTATGAGCGCTCTTTGCCGTACGGGGCGATCGCCGAGATCCGTAGCCTCGAACAATGGCTGCTGGCCGGCGCCGCAATCCTGGTCGGTGCCGTCACGCATCTGGTCTGGGATGGCTTCACCCACGAGGGCGCACGCGGCGTGCGCATGATTCCCGCGCTCGACGAGTTCGTCGTGTCTTTCGCCGGCAGGCACCTCGCGGGGCCACGATTCCTACAGGATTTGAGTTCGCTGCTGGGTTTGGCGATCGTCTTATGGCTGCTCCTGCGGGCGCTGCGTCGGCGAGGCGCCACGGCCGGGGGACCGCGCGCCTTGTCGGCCGCGCAGCGGCTCGGCTGGGTCATCGCCTACGCGGTCACGGCGGTGGCCTTCGCCGCCGCCGATATCCTGCTCGTTCCGTCCAGTGAGCCCTATGGACTCGGGACTTCCTTGTCCCTGAGCCATGCCGCGATTGCTTCCCTGCGAGGCCTCGCAGTGGCCGTGCTCGGCGTGAGCCTTTGCCTCGACCTGAAGTTACGCGCGGCGCGCTAGCAGCCCGTCAAATGTCTTCGGGACCGCTGCGCGGGACCTCGGTCGCCGGAGCCGAGGACCAAACCACATACTTGCCTTCGTTGCTTCCAGGCAGTGCCGTCGCGGGAGGGGAAGGCGGCGTCTGCGCGCTCTGGGGTGCGGGCACGTGCACCGGTGCCGATGCCGGTGACGGCGCCGGCGCCGGCGCGACGCTGGGGGCTGCTTCCGCAGCACTGCCACCGCCTTCGCCGTTGAATCGTGGGCCATCCGGCGGGCGAGGGGCTCCGTTGATGACGCTGCCGACCGGTCCCAATTCGCCACCCGAACCGGCAGCGCTGCCGGCGCCGTTGCCGTTGCCCGCGTTGGGCTGGCCATTGCCCGAGGCATCGCCACCGTCACCGCGGCCACGACCGCGGCCGCGACGACGTCGGCCTCGGCCGCCACGTTCATTGCCCGGACCACGCTCAGCGCCGTCGCGCTCGCCGCCATTGCGCGTCGCTTGGTCGGGGCGCTGCGCGGGGTCTCGGTCACCACGCGGCGCGCCGTCCGGGCGCGGGCTTGGCTCGTTGCGCGGCGCAGAGTCGGCACGCTGCCCATCCGTGCGGTCGGGTCGCGGCTCCATGCGCGGCGCCGTCCCTTGCGGCGGCGCGCCCTCCGGGCGGCGACCACCGCCATCGTTGCGGCCGTCATTGCGGCCGTCATTGCGCGGTCGGCCATCGCGGCGCGGCTCGCGGCCACCGTCGCGGCCGCCATCGCGACTCGCGTCACGACCACCGTCGCGGCGCGGATCGCGCGGCCGATCACGATCGCCGCGATCGCGCTCACGACCGCGGAACCGATCTTGGCGGGCATCCCGATGTGCGGGGCGCTCGTGCGGCGCCGGCGCGTTCGGCGTCGGTGTCGGCGCTGCCGCTACGGGGGGTGCCTTACGGCCGAATAACCAGACCCAAAGACGCTCGAAGATGCCCGGTGTCGGGCCCAGCACCATCGCCGCAGGCGCCACGGCGACCGGCTCCGGCGCCGGCGGTTCGGGCGCAGGCAGGGGCATCAGGGGAGCCGCCGATGTCGGCAGGATGCTCGGCACGAGCGGCGCTTCGCCCGGAGGCTTCTTGTCGCGGTTGCCGATGTTCGAATCGTCGACGGTCGGCTGCTCGGCGAGTTGGTAGCTGACCGTCGTATTCTCCGGCAGTTCCTTCTCGTCGTCACGGATCCGCCGGAGAGTGTACGCCGGCGTCTGCAGGTGCGGGTTCGGCACGATGACGAGCGAAACCTTGTCGCGCTCTTCGATCTGATTCAGCCAATCGCGCTTTTCGTTCATGAGATAAGTCGCCACGTCGACCGGTACCTGCGCGATGACGCGGCCGGTCCGCTCTTTGCGGGCTTCCTCGCCGATCAAGCGCAGCAGCGCGAGGGACATCGATTCGACGCCGCGGATCGTGCCCATGCCGCTGCAGCGCGGACAGTTGATGTGCGTAGTTTCGCTGAGCGCGGGCCGCAGCCGCTGCCGCGACAGTTCGAGCAGACCGAAACGCGACAAGCGGCCGAGTTGGATGCGGGCGCGGTCCATCTTGACCGCATCGCGCAGCATGTCCTCGACGGCGCGCTGATTGGCCGTCGACTCCATGTCGATGAAGTCGATGACGATGAGCCCGCCGATGTCGCGCAAGCGTAACTGGCGCGCGATCTCTTCGGCCGCCTCGAGGTTCGTGTTGCGCGCCGTCGCCTCGATGTCGCCGCCGCGCGTGCTGCGCGCGGAGTTGATGTCGATCGACACGAGCGCTTCGGTGTGATCGATCACGAGGCTGCCGCCCGAGGGCAGCGTGACCTTGTGCGAGTAAGCCGACTCGATCTGGCTCTCGATCTGATAGCGCGTGAACAGCGGCACCGGATCCTGATAGAGCTTCAGTTTGCGCTGCGCATCGGGCGGCATGAAGCGCTGCATGTATTCCTGGGCCTTCGCGAACGCTTCGGGCTGATCGATGAGGCACTCGCCGACGTCGTCGGAGAAGTAATCGCGCAGGCCGCGCGTGACCGCGTCGCTCTCCTGGAATATCAGGAAAGGCGCGGGTCTGCCGTCGTTGGCCGCCACGATCGCGTCCCACGCGGTCTTGAGATTATTGAGGTCCCACTGCAGTTCCTCGGTCGTACGCCCGACGCCGGCCGTACGCACGATGGCGCCCATGCCGTCGGGAATCTGCAGGCCGTTCATGGCCTCGCGCATTTGATCGCGGTCCTCGCCCTCGATGCGGCGTGAGACGCCGCCGGCGCGCGGATTGTTCGGCATCAGCACGAGGAAACGCCCCGCGAGACTGATGAACGTCGTGAGTGCGGCGCCCTTGTTGCCCCGCTCTTCTTTCTCGACCTGGACGATGAGTTCCTGGCCTTCTTGGAGCAGGTCCTTGATGTTCTGGCGTGCGCCGGAACCAGGCTGCTGTCGAAAGTATTCTTTCGACACCTCTTTGAGCGGCAGGAAACCATGGCGCTGCGCGCCGTATTCGACGAAAGCGGCTTCGAGACTCGGCTCTACGCGAGTGACCCGCGCCTTATAGATATTGGATTTTTTCTGTTCCCGGGAAGGAATCTCGATCGATAAGTCGTAGAGTTTCTGACCATCGACGAGTGCGACTCGCAATTCTTCTTCTTGAATTGCGTTGACGAGCATTCTTTTCATTTGCCCCAACTGATGTGGTAGGGGCCGAGGAGAGCTGGAGAATAGAAGCCGGGGCCGCGAAGAGGAACGCGGCGGCGAATAGCAAGCTGCCGAGCGCAAACCATGCGACCGGCATCAAAACCCACACATTCTGCCAAAACGTATACAGCAAGCCCGGGGCCTTGTTCTCGGTAAACCGCTTGTAGACGCCGAAGCCACTCAAAGGCTCACGAAACGTCTTTCTCATCGGCCGAGCGATGGTCTGGAAATCCAGAACCAACTAATATGCGGCGCTCCCTTGCGACCCGGGGGCGCCACCGAAACCGGTGCCTATCGACGCAGAACTTAAATTGGCCTTTCGCCCGAAAATGGTTCGGCGCCAGACACGGTTTTAGGACATTATCACGTCACCCCCGCAGGGTCAATGTAATCAATACCTTAGAAGAAAGCTCAAAATGAACACTGAAGCTCCCACGCTGACCACCGCCCGACCTGTGCCCAAGAGTCCGGTCGTCATGCACACGGTCAGCGATGACGAGTCGGGTCAGCGCATCGACAATTTCCTCATGCGCCACTTCAAGACGGTGCCGCGCAGCCGCGTGTATCGGCTGCTGCGCAAGGGCGAGGTGCGCGTCAATCGCAAACGAGTCGACGCGGAATATCGGCTCGCGGCCGGCGATGAGGTCCGGCTGCCGCCCGTGCGCATCGAAGCGAGCGGGGAACCCGGCCGACCCTCGCAGAGCCTGCTCGATCTCATCGAAGGCGCCGTGATCTTCCAGGATCGGCACCTGCTCGTCATCGACAAGCCGAGCGGCGTGGCCGTGCACGGCGGCAGCGGCATGAGTTTCGGCGTCATCGAAGCGCTACGCGCCTCGCGGCCGCGAGAGACGCTCGAACTCGTGCACCGGCTCGATCGCGATACGAGCGGCTGTCTGCTCGTGGCACGCGACCGCAGCACGCTTTCGGCGCTACACGCGCTGATTCGCAACGGCGGCCTCCATAAAACCTACATGGCGCTCGTCGGCGGCAGTTGGCAGCTCGGTACGAAACGCGTCGACGCGCCGCTCTCGACCGACAGTCGCGAGCGCGGGGAACGCCATGTCCGGGTCGCGGCTGCGGGCAAGGCTTCGGTGAGTGTGTTCAAACCCGTTTCCTTCTTCGGCAAGCTCGCGACCCTCATGGAAGTCGACATCCCGACGGGCCGTACTCATCAAATTCGGGTGCATGCGTCCTATGCCGGTCATCCCCTGCTCGGTGACGACAAGTACGGCGATCACGAGCGCAACGCAGAGCTCAAACAGCACGGGCTCAAGCGGACCTTCCTGCACGCGCATTCGGTGGCGTTCGAATGGCCCGGGTCGGGCGTTCCTTTTCACGTGAGCTCGCCGCTGCCCGTCGATCTCGTAGCGGTGCTCGACTCTTTGAGCGACGCCCGCCCGCGCACCAAATCGCCGCGCGCTGCCCGCGCCCGCTCTGTTTAGGGCGCTCGAGTCAGGGCACTTCGAAGCCGACGTCGCGCAGCACCGCGGCGAGCCGTATCAAGGGCAAGCCGATCAGCGCCGTCGGATCGGTGCCGTGGATCGATTCGAGCAGGCTGATGCCGAGGCCCTCACACTTGAATCCGCCGGCACAATCGAGCGGCGACTCCGCCGCGACATAGCGCTCGATCGTCGCCGCATCGAGTTGGCGAAATTGCACGCGCGTCGTATCGAGGAATTCGAACGCGGCCCCGTCGGCGTGGCGCAGAACAGCGACCGCGGTCAAAAAAGCGACGCTGCGGCCCCCACAATCCCGCAGTTGTGCGACGCAGGCTGACGCGGTGCCCGGCTTGCCAAGCAGCCGGCCGCCGCCCCGATCGTCGGCTAAGACCGCCACTTGGTCCGAACCGATGACCCAGGCCTCGGGTGCCCGTTCGGCGACGAGTCGCGCTTTCGTGTGCGCCAGTCGCGTCGCGAGAACCGAAGGCGATTCGCCCGGACGCGGCGTCTCATCGGCGTCGGGCCTTTCGCTCGTGAACGGCACGCGCAGCCGCGCGAGCAGGTCGCTGCGATAGGCGGAACCCGATGCCAAAATGAGGCGAGCAGGGGACTTCAAAAACAACGACTTGCAACCAATTCGCTTTGACAGAGGGGGTGTAGGGCCCTATTATACGCGGCCCATGGCAGCTAGCCCGCAAGACCCGGTCGATTGCCGGCGTTTGGCTGAAGTTGATGCCAGGCTCGAACGCGAGTACGCGCTTCGGGACCTGCCGCGGCTGCAATCGGTGTTGGCTTCGGCGCGGGGATGTTTGCGGGCGAGCTTCGCGTTCGCTAAGACCGAGACGGGTCGTCCGGGAGTCACCGTCTCGATCGAGTCGACCCCCATCCTGCAGTGTCAGCGGTGCTTGGAACCGTTCGCATTGCCGGTGACGGCACGCGGCGAGATCGAGTTCGCGGCGGACGAGGAATCTGCGGGGAGCGCTTCGGAGCGCGAGCCGTTCGTATTGAGCGAAGGCGCGGCATCGTTGCGCGACTTGGCGGAGGAAGAGTTGTTATTGGCTCTGCCCGTGGCTCCGGCCTGCGGTGAGCCGGAAACGTGTGGTCGGGCGCCGTCCCTCGGCGGCGTGGCGGGATCCGCGTCGGCAAAAGAGGAAACCGCGCGACCATTCAGCGTTTTGCGGGATTTGTTGAAAAAACCTTGATAGGACATAGCGACCATGGCAGTTCAAAAGAGCAGAAAAACCCCTTCGAAGCGCGGCATGCATCGGTCGCATTCGGCGCTGGCGACGCCCGCGGTATCGATCGACTCGAAGAGCGGTGAGACCCATCTGCGCCACCGCATCTCGCGCGACGGATTCTATCGTGGCCGCAAGGTCCTAGAGACCAAGGCCGACGCGGCCGCGGCCGAAGAATAGGTCTTTCCGGCCGCCGCCGGCGGCCGGCGTCCTGACCATGTCCGCGCCGTTGCATATCGCGATCGACGCCATGAGCGGCGATCGCGGGCCCTCGGTTTGTGTGCCCGCCGCCGTCGCGACCGCAAGCGAGTACGGTGACGTCCGCTTCACGCTCGTCGGCCGGGAGACCGAGGTACGCCGGCAACTGCAGCACGGCGCGCCCTCGAACCTGAGCTTCCTGCACGCGGCCGATGTGGTCGAGATGACCGACCATCCGCGCGACGCTCTGCGCCGCAAGAAAGACTCCTCGATGCGGCGCGCGATCGATCTCGTCAAGGCGCGCAGCGCCGATGCCTGCGTGAGCGCCGGCAATACGGGTGCGCTCATGTCGACGGCGCACTTCGTTCTCAAGATGCTCCCCGGCGTCGAACGGCCGGCCATCGTCTCGGTCATTCCCTCGCGAGGCGGCCACACGTTCATGCTCGACCTCGGAGCGAACGCGACGTGCACGCCCGAACAATTGCGACAGTTCGCGATCATGGGCTCGATTCTCGCCAAGGATCTGCCGGGCGCGCACGCGCGGCCGCGCGTCGGCCTGCTCAACATCGGCGAGGAAGAGATCAAGGGCGACGAGATCGTGCAGGCGGCGCATAATTTGCTCGGCGCGAGCGATCTCAACTACGTGGGGTTCGTCGAGGGCGACGACATTTTCTCCGATGAGGTGGACGTCGTGGTCACGGATGGTTTCACCGGTAATGTCGCCTTGAAGACGATGGAGGGAGCTGCCGGTCTGATCCGCGACGTGCTGCGTGAGGAGATGACGCGCAATTTCGCAAGGAAGCTCGGTGCCCTCGCGGCGCGTCCCGCGCTCAATGCGCTGCGCCTGCGCATCGATCCTCGGCGGTACAACGGAGCCACGATGGTGGGCTTGAACGGCATCGTCATCAAGAGCCATGGCAGCACCGACATCTTCGGCTTCCAACGCGCCATCGAGGTCGCGATTCTCGAGGCACGCAGCGGCGTTCCCGCGCGCATCGCCGAACAACTGGGGCGTTCGGCGCAGGCCTGAAGGAACATCATGTACGCACGCATCGCGGGCACGGGCAGTTATCTGCCGGAGAAAATACTCACCAACGCCGATCTAGAGAAGATCGTCGACACGAGCGATGAGTGGATCCGCACGCGCACCGGCATCTCCCAGCGTCATATCGTCGTCGATGGCGAGACGACGAGCGATCTCGCCGAGCACGCGGCGCGCCGCGCGATGGCTGATGCGGGGGTCGGCCCGGAAGACGTGGACCTCATCTGCGTCGGGACGACGACGCCGGATTTCGTGTTCCCGAATGTGGGCACCCTGCTGCAGGACCGTTTGGGGATTCATGGTTGTCCCGCCTTCAGTCTCGAGGCCGCCTGCGCGGGGTTTCTCTATGCCTTGAGCGTCGCCGACAAATTCGTGCGTCTCGGCGAGTCGAAATGCGCTCTCGTCGTCGGCGCGGAGACGCTGACGCGCATGGTCGATTGGACGGATCGTGGCACCTGCGTGCTGTTCGCCGATGGCGCCGGCGCGGTGATATTGAAGCCCTCCGCGGAGCCCGGGATCCTGAGCACCCATTTGCACGCCGACGGGCGCTACAAGGATCTGTTGCTCTACCCGGACGGCGTGTCCAGTGGCTTTCATCTCGTGCGCGAGGGCAAGGCGGCCGTGCGCATGAAGGGCAACGAAGTCTACAAGGTCGCGGTCAATACGCTTGGCACCCTGGTCACTGAAACGCTCGCCGCGAACAAGGTCGGCAAGGACGAAGTCGACTGGCTGATCCCGCATCAAGCGAACATCCGCATCATAGAGGCGATCGCAAAGCGACTTGAACTGCCGATGGAACGCGTTATCGTGACGATCGGGACCCAGGGCAACACGTCGGCGGCGTCCGTGCCGCTCGCTCTCGACACGGGCATTCGCGACGGGCGCATTCGGCCGGGCCAGCTCCTATTGCTCGAAGCTTTCGGAGGCGGCTTCACTTGGGGATCCGCGCTGATTCGGTACTAAAGAAGGTCACATGATCGCGATGCGAAGTCTGTGGTGTTGTGCGGGGATGCTGGCCGCTGTCGTGGCGCACGCGCAAGTCTATCCCTTGGCGCCCAATCAAGACTTGATCGGCGAGGACGGCCAGACGACGTCGGATAGCGCGGACACGCTGCCCGACATCGCACGCCGCAATCATCTCGGCTATGACGAGATCAACACCGCCAACCCGGGCGTGGACACCTGGCTACCCGGCCAGGGAACGCTGATCCATCTGCCGCTCGAGCGCCTGCTGCCGAACGTGCCGCGCACCGACATCGTCGTGAATCTGCCGGAGGGGCGACTGTACTATTTTCATGATGTCCCGGGGCAGGGCCGGGTCGTCGAAACGCATCCCTTGAGCGTCGGCCGCATGGATTGGAAAACGCCGATCGGCGTCACGACGATCGTTCGCAAAGAAAAGAATCCGACCTGGTACCCGCCGGATTCGGTGCGCGAAACGCATTTGAAGGAGGACGGCGACATCCTGCCCGCTTCGGTGCCGCCGGGCCCTAAGAATCCGCTGGGCGCCTATGCGCTGCGCTTGGGTATCCCGGGAGGCGCCTATCTGATCCACGGCACGAATCTGCCGGCCGGCGTCGGCATGCAGATCACGCACGGTTGCATGCGGCTTTATCCGGAGGACATCGAGCAGCTGTTCAATGAAGTGCCGGTCGGCATGCACGTCCGCATCGTCAATCAGCGCATCAAGACGGGCTGGGTCGACGGTGCCTTGTATCTGGAAGTGCATCGCCCGCTCGATGGTGTCGACCCGAAGGAGATCGAGGACCTGACCGGCCTCACGCGCGCGATCGTCGAGGCGACCGCCGATCGCAAAGTCATCATCGATTGGGATACCGCCGAACGCGTGTTCAATGAACAACGCGGCGAGCCGACACGGATCTCGATCAACCGCTGGACGCCGCCGGCGGCGAACGCGGTCAAAGCGCCGCGCGGCGGCGCATAGACTGGATCGAAAAAAAAACGCCGCGGATGACCGCGGCGTTTCGTCTTCTTCGGAAAACGTCTTATCGAAGTATTACTTCGAAACCGACTTCTTGAAGATGCGATCGATCTTCTCGTTGATCGCTTCGATGGCCGTCTGATTCGCTTGCGCGAGGGACAGAGCCTGGTTCGCCGTGCTCTGCGCGCCCGACGCGGTCGACTGCGCGCTAGCGGCGGCGCTCTGCGCGGCGGCGGCGGCGCTCGAAGCCTTGGCCGTGTCGCTCTGCAGTTTGCTGACCTGCGATTTCAGATCATCGATTTGCGCTTGGATCGGCTTGAGATCCGTGCAGCCCGCGAAAGCCAGCAAACAGGCCGCCGCTGCGGAGACCTTCAGTGTAGTAGCAAGTTTCATAAAATATTCCCCTAGGGTTGTTCACTCGGTTCGAAAAAATCGGAAGTGTTGATGCAAACGGACCTCGTTCGTATTGGTGGCTCACTTGCGTCGCAACACAGCCCCGCATTAGAACGAATTTTGTGCATCCAATGCAACTCCAAAGCGCCTCATGTCGCCAAACGTACACGGTTTTTTAACGCTTTTCGCTGATTAGGGGAATTAAATCGCTGTCACGAAGCGAAAACCAGCTGTAATTCTTACAAACCAAACACCTGGGATAAATGGCTCGCGACATGGCCGGCTCGCGGGCAGGACCGTTCAAGTTCGCAGCAGTTCATCGACCGCTCGATAGCCTTGCTCGATCGCGACGTCCGTGTACGCAGCGCCACCGGAATCCGAATTCGCGATCGTGATGCTGCCGAATGACGCGCGACCGATATAGTAAGGCCGCGTCGTCTCCGGTCCGTCGGGATCCCAGAGCGGGTTGGGTTCGGGGGCATAGCCGTGCGGCCAGCGATTGACCGTGATCGCGGTGATGTCGCTCGCCGCGTCGAAGCCTCCCGTGTGCAGGGTGCGCGCCAGCTGCGAGCGGATCTCGCGTTCGAAGGTCGCGAACGGCGTCGCCAGTAGTTCGCGTCGGCCGGCTTCGTGCTGCTGGAGTTCGGGCAGGCCTCGTTGACAAGGCGTGCGCACCATGTGCAACAAGATCGGCTCATCGGCCGACTTCGGGCTGCGGTAGGCGCCGATGTCGACCTGCGGATTCAGATGAAAATACGAGTGATAACTGCCCGGTGCGTAGACGCTCGCCACCTGGAGACGGCGGAAGGCCTGCCAATTCTTGAGTGCGACGCTCGTGTAAACGAGCGGCGTCTTGATGAGGCCATGCAAGGCCTCTTTTTGCGCCTCGGGCAGTTCCGGGCAGAGGTACGGAATCATCATGTTGTAGCAGGCAAGCACCGTGCGGCTCGCTCGTGCCTTGAAAGCGCGACCGTCGCGCACGTAGGTCACCTCGACGGGTGACCCCGCCCGCGGCTCACCGACGTGGCGCGCGCGGACCACCATGCTCGAGAGGCGCAGGCGCACCGGGCTGTCGGCACGATCGAGCGCGGCGTAGTTCACGCGTGCCGTGACGACGTCGACGGCATCGTGGCCGGGCACGGCCGCGGGGATCAGATCGCGTACGAGGAGCCGCGCGATCGTCGCATTGCCGTCGGGAAAGTGCAGCTTGAACGAACCGCCCGTGTCCTTGTAGCCCGCGGGCGTGAAGCTCATGCGCGCGGTCGAGCCCTTCTCGAGATGCATGCCTTGAAAGCCCGGAAAGTCGAAACCCCAGCAGTCGAGCGCGGACACCGCATCGGTGCCGCAACCCCATTCGCCCATCGTGCGCGCGTAATAAAATTGCAGCACCGCCGCCTCGACGCCGACGACATCGCGCAGGAAGGCTTCGTAGCTCATGCGCGATAAGCGATCTTTTTTCTGCGCCGAGGACAGCCCCGGCAGGTAATCGATTTTCGCCTGCTCGAGCGCGGTGATCTCGCGGCGCGCGCGCGCGGAGAGCGGCGCCTCCGCGAGGCATTCGGCGAGCGGTCGGTGATCGCCCATGCCGACGACGAGACGATCGGCGCCGAACGTTTCGGCATCGAAGAATACGCTGCCGTAGAGGCCGTGCCGTTCGTAGAAATGCCGGTGCTCGACTTTCTTGGCGAGCGCGGGCACATCGATGCCGAGTGTCGTCAAGAGTCCGGCTGCGACCGGACCGTAGGGCCGCGGACTGTCGATCTCGAGCGTGCCGCCGTTGAGAAGATGCAGGCGGCCACCCAGGTGAAACTCATTGCGTTTCGCATGGCCGCCGAAATCGTCGTGATTGTCGAGGATCAGAATGCGGCTGCCGGGCGTACTGCGCGTCCGAAAGAAGTGCGCGGCCGCCAGGCCGCTGATGCCGCCACCGACGACGATCAGATCGTATTGCTCGCCGGTATCGCTGACCTCCGGCCACGTGCTGCCGTCGCGCAGTGCATGCGCGGCTTCGAAGGAGCCCGGATGGCTGCCGCGCATCCCCACGAGCGTCGGCGGATAATAACCGGGCGTATCTTGCGGCCACGTCGATCCGGCAGCGGGCGCCGATCCCGCAGTAGCCGGCGATCCCGCCGCCGCTGCCGTGGTGCCCGGTGTCGTCGAGCTCTGAGCGGCTACGCCGCCGGCGGTCAACGCGGCCGCGGCTCCGACGCCGTGCAAGAAGTCGCGGCGCGTGATCGGCCGGTGCATGCCGAGTGCGTCGTCGCTCGAGGAATCGCCCCGCCGTTTCAGAAGCGCAAACCCCCGTCCAGATCGATGCAGGTACCTGAGAAGAAGTCGTTTTCAAAAATGAAGCGCGCGGC
>Ga0116231_10012881_pt1 | contig 12037 bp, 10 predicted proteins | sample S1TSphgellanicum_2_FD_89695 | JGI IMG/M metagenome (GOLD analysis project Ga0116231, IMG submission 89695) | Host-associated microbial communities from peat moss isolated from Minnesota, USA - S1T2_Fd - Sphagnum magellanicum MG | ecosystem: Host-associated > Plants > Peat moss > Unclassified... | reverse complement strand
GAGGAAGAAACAAAAAAACAAAAAAAATTTTTAACCACCAACAATAAAGGGGAGAAAAAACAAAGCAGCAAAAAAAAAAAAAAACCCAAAAAGGAAGGAGGGAGGGGGGGAGGGAAAAAAAAAAAAAAACATTAACCCTCCATCAAGGATCAAAGCCCCATGAGGAAGAACCAGAGAATAATGACACATTCTGCAGATGGAGAAGCTGGCCCTGGCGTCAGCCAGGAAGACGTGTCGTCCATCGCCGGCGGCTACTAGGCATCTCTCCCCAGGTATGTGACATTTGTCCTACTGCAAAGCTCTGCATGGGGGATGCAATGCATCATCAATCAATTTTTTTTTGTTTCTTTTTTCTTTTCTCCTACCATCCATTTCGATTCTCTCTAGTCTCTCACTCACGACGATTCCTTCCCATCAGACATCAGACCCACTTCTGAGCTCCTGACTACTACTAACTACTGCCTGACCCCAATTTCAGCTCCTCTTCCAAAATCATTTGACATCATCATCATTGTTTCAATGGTCGTCTTCACCATCGTGCGAAATTTGTCCAGTTATGTGAGGCATGGGCAAACGCATGGGCCTAGTCAATTCACCTTCTTCTCTACCGTACTGGTAGTGGGCCACAGTGAACCAGGCACCCACCAGTGTACCCTGAAGGATGAATGATAAGTGGTCATGATACAGTTTTCTGTTAGGTTTCAGTTCCCTAGCTAACCATGGTGGGTTAGCTCTCAGTTGCTTTTTCTTTTAACCTGCCTACTAACAACCCAACCCTAACTACAAGCAAGTTGTTAGTAGGTAGGTAATAAAAACAGCAATTACATATGTATAAACCATCTACTTACCTAGTAGTTACCTATCTTCTTACCTACCTACCTACTTACCTGTGTATGAGACCTAGTTCCTACAGAAGAAATGGTTACCAAGGTGAAACCATATATTAACTCAGTTGAGGTGTTATATAATTACGGTTCTCAACAACAAATTGAAAACAATCAAATAACGGGCTGATTTCTTTAATCAGTTCTTTTGTTCTTTAGGGATTTTTGAAATAACCAAGTGACAGAAAATTCTTTGATTCTGATTTTTTAAAAAAAATTTGGGTTTAAAGAATCGGAACTGATGGTTGTCTAGTTTGAAATTATTTACAATTATAGAACCAACGATTCTTTGAAAATTCAAATAACCGTACAACACGAGGAGGAAATGTCATGGTACCACCTATATCAGAGAGCAGGTCCACCAACAGCAATAAGAATGACCCATCCGTTGGTACTTTGGAGTCCTCAGAGCATCACAAGCTGTGCTCAGTTTGTGACCCTCCAAAAAATATTTTTCACATCCAAGTTTAGTTGCTTACTTGTTTGCTACCCCGCCCATAAAACTGAAACAGGGGCAGCAAATAGGTGAGGGACTACTAATAGCAAACCATCCATGTGGACCAATCATTATGATGGGCCCATCAGAAACACACTGAGATCATATCATACAGCAAACCCACTATATAATCATATACCCATTTGAATCACATTCTTGTTTTTGTCACACTTTTTTGTGTGTGGTAACCATTCATTTTAGTAAGAAACATCAATTTTTTTAGTCATTATCACACTTGTTGGAGCACAAAACATTTGCAAAGCTTTTTTGATAAATGTGACTATAATGGGAAGAAATCTAGGGCAAATATTAGAATCTTGTAAATTATATAGTTCCTTTTGACAATGCTAGTGTTGCTATATGTTCAAGTTGTGAATCCACTTGAAAAGAAAATTAAAAATGACAACTCTTTATTGAACTGTTATGTTGTACTTGGGCTTCTTTTTTCCTCTTTATTTTGACTCCTTGAATGCTTGTCTTCCCCAAGCACCTCTAATGTTCCATATTGTTTGTGCACATTTCAACTTACACACACACACACACACACATAGATAAGTTCTTAGGGGGAGGTTGGGGGAGGTTGGGTGTGCAAAGGGAAGCCACTGAGCTTCTATTTTGGGATGTGGAGGGTTAAAGGAGTACTTCTATTGGGGCTGCCCACAGTTCCCAAAAAAATTGGTGATTGGTCAGTCTATCAAAGATGCCCAGAACTTTGTGGGTCCCCACAACTATGCAATACGAGTCACAATATTCATACCAAAGATTGTTATGAATAATTCTTTCACAAGAAAAACATGTACCAAAATGATGAAGCCCTGCCAAACTTTATTACAAGAAAGCACCCAAAGAAAGGGAGAGAAAAAAGAATCAAAGGGCTAGGACCAAAGTCCAGGCAAGCATGCATGTACCGAAAGTATTGCTATCTTATGGACCCCCATATGAGCAGGATCCAATGACTCTTCAAAGGAGACAAGTATGGATAATGCTTCAAAAGAATCTTTGACACTAAGTGCCAAGAGGCCTTGTAAAGCATGAATACTGAATACTAGTAGGACCCATCTCGTATGAACACAACAGCTAACATTATCAGACCAACAAAAAGTAAGAACATCTCCACCAATACCCCCTATTGGGGCCTCTACTCGAATAGTGTTTATCACATCCACCAACATAGAGAGTTAATTACTTCTTTATCTCCACTCATAAACATTATAAAAAAAATTGGACAACACAATTAAGAGACCATTTGAATGCCACCACATGCCAATCAAAAGCAAATCATTTTCTTTTATCAGCTCTTTTTTGGAGAACCCTTTGTATCATGAACATATTTAGAGCATCTCCACCAATGCTCAGTATGTGAGCCTCCTGCACTGGAAATCTTTGATGAAGTTCATCAGTCAAATCCAATGAATCAATCCACTGGAAGACTTCTGGGACCCTGAAAATATACACATCTTTTCAGAGCCCTGGAAAAGCCTGATAAACACAGTCTGATCGCATTTGCCTATTGACTGCTCCCTGTTTCTGATTGGGTAGATGGTTTGATTGATCCAAGTGGTTTGCTATTAGTAGTCTCCCACCTACTTACAGTCCCAGTTTTGCTTGCTGGTGGGGTTGGAAAACAGTTAGTAACTAAAACTTGGATGTGAGAAATAATTTTTGTAGGGTCACATACTGAGCGTTGGTGGAGATACTTTTACAAGTCCAAACTCAGTTCCACACCATTTAAAGGTTGTACTTTATCCAAAGTAATATATGTACAAGCCATTATATTTGCCCACCTCTGGAGATGCTTATGCACTTTACAAACTATTGATTATTGCACAGGGGTATATATGAATCAACTTATTGGACAACAAACCATGATCCTGAATTCACAAGATAGGTGGAGATGATACCATTGATTGGGCAGGGGAAGTTCCCAATGTGTTCCCATTATGTTCCCTTTGAGTTCCCAGTGAGTTCCCATAAGGTTTTCAATGTGTTCCCCAACATGTTCTCCATAGCACCTCACTTTTATCCCATATGCCTTGGCAAATGTTGTCCTCCTTTTCACCTATATAGGTGGACCAAAGGGGAGGAATTCTATACTTCAAAATAGGACATTCCATTTTGTGGAGCCTCCATAGTTTCATTATTTTTGAGTGATGGGTGAATCAAATTGACTCATTGCAAATAAGTAAATAAATAAAAATATAAAGATAAATTGAACTTGGGAGGCACCTCATCTAATTAATAGGAGAGGTGAATAGGTAGGGTGATTCTCAAATTTCTTGAATGTACCCTATAGCAACCACTCCCAGCCAAACATTAAACATTAGCACTAAACATTAGCGGCAAATTAAATGGAGCTCAATCTCCAACCCAAAAGGGTGCATGGCTTAGAGCAAAGCCTTAAAAAATTAATCATTAAAAAAAAAAAATCTTGTCTCCCAATTATGATAATTGTGTTAAATATGACTAGGATTCTAATTTTAATAATTTGGTGTGGCACAAAGGGTGATCACTTTTCATTTAAGTGAGAGATCTTTTGTTCAAATCATTTTTTCATATCCATCTTTGTCTTCTAAGAAAGAAGGATAGTAGCTCTTCAAAATTGGTTGTGTTCTTTGACATTGTATTCTCTAAAGAAATAATGGTCAGGTTCTTAGAGAATTGGTTGTTTTTTCTAGAAATTTTTCTTTTCTTAGGACAAGTGTGTTGAATTACTTTAGGGATGTGTTCCTCGTGGAAACGGTTGCGTTCCTCAAGGGAATATGGTTTTATTCCCAAAGCAAAAGAATTCAATGGGATAGATGCATTGAGTCACCCCTAAGGCTATGTTCCTTAGGGTAAGATTGTGTTCCCTAGGGAAATGCCTTTTCCCCATGTCAAATGTGTTGAATTGTCCCTAGGTTGAATTCCTCAAGGAAATGGTTGTGTTTTCTTGGGAATGGCCTCCTTTCTCCAAAGCAAATGTGTTGAACATGGTTGGAAATGGTTGTGTTATCCTAAGGGATGACCTTTCTTCAAATTTTAATTAAGGATAAAAGTATTTAAAGATGAAATGACACATTCACTCATTGTCCAATTTCTAAAAATTCTAAGACCTTCCAACTTCCTTAGATGTTTTCCATGTGCAAGTGTAACCAAGTTCCTCGACAAAAGGCACAATCTCAATTTCTCATCACCCTAGAAAACTTGGCTCCATCTTTTTTTCTTTTTTCGGTTGGAAAAAAAAAGTGAGAGGCAAACCCATCCTTGGGTGGTACCATTAGGAACCACCTCAAGAAATGGTCAAGGAATCAAAAGTGGTCAAATTATTTTTTTGGGCCCTTTTTTTTAAATGTTTTCATAACTATAATTTTTGTATTTTTTTTCATGTTTATCCATTGCATGCTTTAATATATGGCTTGAAGTTTATTTCGAAAGATAAAAAAAATGAAATTTGTTAAAATTTTGTGTTCCTAATAAAGATGGCCCCTTGAGGAATCAATAACTTTAACTTTGAAAATTCATAACTAAATTATACTTGCTCAATTAATTACCTATTCAAAAATAGAAATAGAATGACTTCAAAATTACTTTAGGAAAAATAAAATCCCATGAAAATGTTAAAATCATGTTTCAAATTTGTGTTCTTGTGAGGGCAGGGCCAACAAAATTAATCAAAGCTTTGGACATTCTCATAATAGATATATCATAGTCTCCTTTTGGTAGGTGTATATAGGTTACAAGATTATAATTCAAGGCAAAGAATATGGTATAAAGTGAGTTGTTATTGGGACCATGGGAAGTTAAAAAACATGTTGGGAGATCATTGGGAACTTGATAGGAACATAGTGAGAACTTGATGATAACACAGTTGAGAACAATAAGCATCCAACATTACCCCACCTTCTTCAAAAGAACAAAAAAAAATAGAACTTTTTGGGTGCATGATGGCTAATTTCATCCTCCCTTTACATTATATCACAAACTTTCAATATTAAGAAATGTCAATAGTATTTGTGTGAAAATTGTAAAACAATATGTTCAGGTAAAATTCATGGGTTTAGAAATGTAAAAATATAACACACACACACACATAAATAATTTATATATATAAATGATGTGGTTTTTTTATATTTATGATACTTTGATATGAAGTACATACAATTTACATTTTAACTAAATTTGTGCAATTATTAAGATATAATTTGTCATAATTTTTTTTTTTTTTGGTGTATTAAACATGAATATTTTAATATGTTATTCAAAAATAATGTTTCATTTGTTTGAATATTTAAAATATTGAATATGTACATGTATTGTTCACATTAACCACAACATAGAATTCATGTGACTTTTGTACAAACCTATGAAAATTGAATTTCGCACAAAATTTGTACAAACCTATGAAACTTAATAAGTTTGTGATGTAAAGCTTGAAAGCATGAAGGACCAAAAAAATCTTTTATCACTTTACATTACATTTCATAGCTAGGGCAAGGTCGCACATAAATGACTTCTAAATTTTCATGGGATGGATGACCTTTGGATGTGTTTGGAGGATTCTCAACATTTCCATGAACACTACCCTTCACCATTATTATAAAGTGGGCCTCATCAGGTACCAAGAATTTCTATGCTTACCTTCCTTTTTTACATTTTTTGGCCTAGGCTAATAGCAAGGGCACTAATTGGGAGACTAAAGGTGCATTCACACTTGGTGTCAAGTATGCTAATGTTGAGTCCTCTAACAAAATGCTAGTCATTTAGGACTTACACCTACTTACCATGAACATTTTATGTTAAGTTTAACATTCACTTAACATTAAGCTATCGCCCATTTAACATTTGGTGTCACTTAGATTTTCATTTAACATTGACTTAAATCAATTGTGAATGCACCATAAGAATGATGAAACATTTGTCTGATGCAATAAAAACAATAATTAACCCAACTACATTTTGAATGGGAAAACATTTTACAACTTAAAAAGATAATAATCATCAACATTATCATAACGTAATATATTACCAAATATTTATTTATAATTTAATATAAATATAATGTCTTTAAATCAAATTGAAAATTTTTCATGGAGAAGATTAAGATAGGCATGATATTTGGTGACAAGCTCTTCAAGAGACTAAGCTTGAAGGAAGTGTGAATATGGTGAACAGATCAAGACGATTTGATGCTCCACATTGAGTGAAAAAAAATGGTACTCACTCCTTCTGGCTCTCATTCTTGCTCTAGCACTTGACTAGTTGTGCAATTGTACTAGTTTTAGACACGAGTGGAGGAGCACAAGGTTGGTCTAGTAGCTGAGCTGCTTTCTATCCCAGACCTGGTCTTCTTCATGTTGGATGGATGCACCTCAAGAGCAGCTATTATTCTTTTCAACTTTAGTTTTTTTGCAATCAAGAAGCTCCTTTTGGGTACATTGAAGCTTTACCCAACTTCATTGGCTCTGCTTCCCAGGGACAAGCTACGGATCCATGCAGAGATGACTTGGTCCCCACCAGTGTTTTTTTTTTGGGGGGGGGCAATGTTGTGTTTATAGCCAAAGTGGCAATCATCCACAGGAATGTTTAGCCAAATTTGGCTACAAACTAAATGTGAAAGCTTGTTCAGAAATCTGGCGATTTGTCTTAAAACTTGATTGAATTCTAGCTATTGAAAATCTCAAAAAACAAGTGATTTCAGCACTTTTAATTTTCTTGGCTAAATTAAGACCAATTTTCTTGATTGGGCATCAGAAATATTGCTTCAAGAATTCATTGAGTTGTTTTGCATACATCACATTTGCGTATTTCTTTGTGGATGAAAAGCTAAAGATGATTTCCACCTTCACACCTTTCAAAAATTCAAAGAACCTTTCAAAAACTTAGATATTACATGAAGCTCACAATAAAAAAAATTATATCTTCAAAGAAACAAGGACATGTGAAGTCGGGATTATTAAATCATCTAGTCATAGATGTAAGTGCAGATTTGTGATCTTCGAGGTTAGAGAACCCCACAAAAGAGTGTTGAAAACATGTAAAGGAGCCCATTTGGGCTTTCTGGAGATTAAAGGGTTGATATGTTTTGAACCTTTTCGCTTACAATCATCTTCCTCATTTATTCTACACATTTGTAATGTAAACCAAACTTGCTAGGAACGGGATTTGATAAGATTGATATGGCCAAGGGGGTTTTAACTCCTAAATGTCTTAAGGATCTGCAAGAATTTCAGTTTCTTCATGGCCTTCAGGCCTCAAACCCAAGCTTGCCAAGGACACCCAACCAGCAGGATCTTGCATTGCTGCAATGTGAATCAGAACTTACCATGATCATTTTAAATACTTGTGAATGTCAAAGTTTTGACTTTGAGAAGAGTTTTGTAGTGGAAGTATGTGGACCCAATGATCTGCAACTGAGCATAGGGTGCCAGCCACAAAGAAGATCAGCAACAATGTTGAGCCAATCTTGGCCCCATAAAATGGCAACTGATTTGCCTTCAGGATCCAGAAACTTGAAATGTTGGTGCTCCCATGCCACCAAGTTCCAGCACCTGGCATCCCTCCCAAATCAGTTTTCAAGCACCATAATTTCAATGCCCAAAGAAAATGTCAGACACCAGGACTTCTCCATATGCTTCTTCAAAGGCAGCAATATAAACTTATGAGATGAGAAACCTGCTCAAAACTGTTATATTCCAGCCCCAAGATGCTTTGGATCAGACAGTGCCCTTTAGACTCAACTACCTGCATACTAAACTAGGTTTTCTCTGGGCAGTAATGAAAGTATATGCAATTTGTGCAGATACCTTCTTGCCATTCTCAATTGAAACACTTTACAAGAAGCCTCAATCTTACTTCATTAGTCAGTTGCCTTAGTTCCTCCTTGGCAACTTGACTTTGTGCTTGCTGCAACAGCACCCCTGCATCAAATCCTGCCTGGCTCAGCACCTGACATCCAAAAACCATCCATGAGTTCCATATGTTTCAACTCTGGGCAGGTGTTTTGCCAACTTCCAAATGCCTTGATGAGAGAGTACATCCTCAAGAGTGCAAGTCTTCAAGACCACTGGACACACATCTTAGAGCCTACCTCTGAGATGAGGCAGTTGCCAGCAGTAGGGACCAATGTACCTCAAATAACACCGCTGGTTGTGCTATCTCCTTGTTCTCCATCCAGCAGCTCGATAGATAGCATTTGTCACATTTTCATTGCAGATAGCCACTCGTAATGCCAGGACCTGGCTACCCAAACCCAACCAACCTATCAGACATCCCTGTAATCATTACTGTTGTTTCTCTGCTCTCCACCTTCTTTTCTGAGGCAGCATCCACAAACCAAAAGTGAGACTTACTGAGCAAATGGGAAAAACTGATGGCCATTTTGATGGAGAACATAGGTATTGAGACCAATCCATAATGTCTTTCCTGCAACCATACCCAAAGAGCCCCAACAACTTGTTGACAAAATAGACCTGCAATGTAAACTCTTCTGAAGGAGATAGGCTTGTAGGAGCCAACAATCAGTACAAGCAGAACAATTGATGAGTGCTGTGCTACAGCATGCCAACCTCACATATGAAGTTTTTGCAGGTGAAATTCACTTCATCGGCTCAAGAGGTGTCCCAATTAACTTGAATAATGCTCCCACCAGGAACTACCACACAGAACTTGCAAGTCATTGATTGCTGCTAGGGCTCCATGACCAACTACAACCAGTCCCCATTCAACAACCCTTGTAACTTGAATTTTCATAGCACTGATGCATGAACACACATGCAGCAGAGTGCAAAGTTCCAGTTCCAATATGGAGAAGGACCATCAGCCAGGACAATAATTGATATGGGTTGCTTATACACCACTCTGAGTTATTTGCAAGAAAAGTGTCTTAAAAAAAAAGGCTATGCAAATGGCAACCCACTGGTTTGTAGACAAGTGAGGCACCACAATGTTTTGCTACTTCTGCAACCTGTCCAACAAACCCCATTCGACTTGGTACTTTGGGCCAAGCCTGCTGAGTGGGATCAGAGCAACCATATGAGGAGTGAGGTCATAGTTTTATGTTCTAAGTAAGCAACAGATCAACTAACCTGCAGTGAAGCTAAGTAAGAGAAAGGACTCCCAAAGTCATGGTAATACACCAAGGTATGTGGCCGGTGCATGTTGTTGCTGCAAGACAAATGAGAAGGCTGTTTAGGTGCTTCTGACACATATGATCTACACAGAAAAATACTCCATCTGTATTCTCCTGCCTCCCACTTGTCAGCTGGACTCTTGACCTTCTCAACTTATGAAAGTACACAACCACAGAAGACAATTTTAAGCAAGGCCATTCAGAAATTACAGCTGAACCAACCTTAAAATTCGCCTTGGTTTAGCTGCAATCCTGCCTAGCGTTCTCTCCGCCAAAAATAGCCTGTCCTGCTCCAGACGGCAGGCTATGTGGTCAAGCAGTGCAATACTTAAGCACATTCCTTGTCAACAAAGAGCTGCATACTAAACCATTGTGAGACTTTGACTATGACAATCATGAACGGAGACTCCACTAGATTTCCTTATTTCTGTTGGCATCTGCATGTACAGCTCAGAAGCTCAAAAAAAGGAAGATTTCTCAACTGTAAAGTGCTTTGCTACCCATATACTATCCACCCTTAATGCATGTAAGATTCAAATGGCCCAATGCATGATATTCCTGAAGACCTACTGGAAAGAAATCAGAACAGAAGTATGCAGGGGGACACCACTTTAAACTCTGCTATCATTCACAGCATATATATCAACTTATCACTGCCTTGAATTAGCGAGATTGTCAATCCATGTACCAATAGCTATTGGGAACCCACATCCATTCAGCAAAGTTATTAAGGAGAAATTTGAGACACACCTGATCCCAGTAGAAGTGCTCATTGACAATGAAGCAGGGAACACCAAAAACACCCATCTCAGCAAGCCTTATCTGCACGACATCAAACAACAATGAAACATGTGGCAATCAAAAGCTTCAGGACACCCTATTGCCTGTACCACTGGTGGTGATATATCGCTACAGATTCTCATGCTGGATAACTTTCACACCAAGTCAATTTCTTATAGATGGTTTCATTTGGTGAAGGAGGTTCTCATATCAATCTGCACAGTCAGTCACTGTTTTGAGACTGATTAACAGATAAGTATTGATGATGATGATGTCCCTGTTGAATGATTGAAATGTTGTGAATTGCCACATGCAGGGCTTATATGTGCCTAACCAGATTCATTGTCTCAAGTTATGATGTCAATTTCTTTGCATTACCAGTACCTGTGTAACTAACTATTCTGAAAACCACTGGATTGTGTAGGATAAAGATGTCGGGGGACACATGATGGTGTACACTGCTGCCACACTAATTCAGGGACAACTATGTGAGGAGGGAGCACACTGCTAGGACAAACCTTGACACATACAATACCCGAACAAAGTTCTCTTAAACTCATTGATTCAAATGCACCAACCTGGACTTTGTAACAGACTCAAGCTCTGGGCATCCTCTGAATGTAAAGGTATATACATTAGCTCCATAAATTCAGTTTCCAAACACCGACAGTGTTTTGATGAAGCTGATCTTTGATGGAGTCATCAAATACAAGGGGCAATGCTACATTATATCGCTGAGCAATGTGCTCCAAGACTGATTCATCTGCAATATTATGTTCCAATTTACATTCTAAATGCTTGGGACATTTATGGGCACTTGGGGAACATTTCGAGCATTTTTTGTTTCAACTTTTCAAATCTTCATAATTTTTCGTCATTAAGCTTCTTTTGTTTTTTGTGTTAACCCCATTGTAATTCACATTGAAATATATCTTTCCAACATTTTAATATCACTTGATTCAAAGGACATTTAGCTCCCCATTTTGGTTTCTAAACATTTTGAAACTTTTTTAAAAGGCTAATTTTCAAAGTGAGAATTCAAGTCTAGAATTGTGGGAGTGCCTCTCTTTGATTTTCACATATTTTCACTTCATGTGAAAATGTGTTTGCACATTCATGTTGGGCTTAATTTTGAAACTTGGAACCTTCCAACTTTGTTTCATCTTAGGAATGACACTTGATTGACCATCCATTGATGGTGGTGTGCCCAAGTTATGACCATCATGTTTCATTGGACTAATGTAAGTGTTGGAAAAAATTGTCAATAATTAATGTTGAGAATTTGAGAACATTTTTTATGAAAAATAATTAATGGATTATTTATAAAAGACTTTGAACTAAAAAATTCCACGAAAATAAAAAGAAATAAAATATTTTATTTACAACAATTCATAGCTCTCACATTTTTGTAATTTGGTCAATATTTACTTAGTAGAACATGATGCGACTATGCATGCAACTACATTAGAACATGTAATAGAATTTTAATGTTATATCAAAAGTTATCATGATTGAAAGGCCCAATGGAAACATACCTTTCTTCTTTTTGTTGTCATTTTGAAAAATAAATAAAAATAATAATTCCTTTTTAAAAGTGCCCAAAACAATCTTTTTTTGTATATTTTATGCATCACATGAAATCAAGGGATATTTTAAAATATGCTATGAAATAATAAAATATCAAAAGAATGTTCCATTAAAGTTGAAAATCTTCTAAATATAGAAGATTTCTATATATATATATATATATATATATATATATATATATAT
>Ga0116231_10012879_pt1 | contig 12038 bp, 17 predicted proteins | sample S1TSphgellanicum_2_FD_89695 | JGI IMG/M metagenome (GOLD analysis project Ga0116231, IMG submission 89695) | Host-associated microbial communities from peat moss isolated from Minnesota, USA - S1T2_Fd - Sphagnum magellanicum MG | ecosystem: Host-associated > Plants > Peat moss > Unclassified... | reverse complement strand
ACAAGATTTTTATCAATAAAACAAGCAGAGGCTCCGGAATCTAACAAGGCTTTAACTTTTATGCTATGTGGATGAAAATCTATTTTAAGTGGGATATTAAAACAACGAGAAGGTTCAAAGGATAAAATAGGACCTGATGTCATGGCAACACTTGTTAACTGCACGGTCCCTAATGTGGCTGGCTGCTGTCGTTTTCCGACTCGATTTCCTCGTGTCTTGGCTCAGAAGTGCTTGAGGTGTACTGAAATTTGTGCTCCTTTGACCCCTGAGGTTTCAAAGGGCAGTTGTTTAAGTTGTGGTCCTTGCCTCCGCAATAAAAACACAATTGCTCCTTGCAACGTCATTCTTTCTCTTCTTCGGTTAGCTTCCTAGCTCTCGAAGTGTCGATTTGCATGGGCTTTGGGGTCGAAGTGCTTGAAGATGTTTGGCAGGTTGGAGCTGTGTAATCCGCTCAATATGATCCAAAGAGTAATTGTCGCTCCTGTCGTTGCTTGAACAGCCGGTTGTCGCAGTCGATTGCTTGAATAATGGCTTCCGAAAGAGTAGTTGGTTTGGGCAAGTTCAGCAACAAGGTTTTGATATCATCACAGAGTCCCCATCGAAACATGGTGATGAGAGCCATGTCGTTCCAATCAAGGTCACATGCAAGTTGTTGAAATTTTGCAACGTATGCTGAAGCTAGGCGCGATCGTTGTTGCAGTGTTCGAAGTTTTGTTGTTGCTATAAGAGCTCGATCTTTCTCTCTAAACGTTCTGCTGAATTCTTCCAAGAATTGATCAAGGTCTGCCAAAAGTGGAGAATCCTTCTCCAATAGTGACGAAAACCAAGATAACGTAGTTCCGATGAGCAATGATCCAATGAGTCCAACTTGTGTTTCTTCTGTTGCGTATCTGTGTGGTTGGAGACAAAAGACAAGTCGAACTTGATTGATAAAATCTCGAAGTTTTGTACGATCTCCGTCAAACTTCTCTGGCAAGCTTACTCGAGGTTCTTTTAGTGCTTGTGGAACTGGATTTGCTATGGAAGCTGGAACATGGACTGGAGCACGAGCAACTTGGAGTTGTTCCATGGCGTTTCGTAGGTTGGCATTCTCTTGTTGTAGTTGTTGCAACATGGAAACCACGTCATGCATCTGGATGTTGGAAGCGTCACCCATCTTGGTAGTGGACTCTCGTCAAACTATTGTGGACGGCAATTCACACAAGACTCGGAATAACACTCTAAGCTCCAAAACTAGAACTAGTAACACTCGAAGCGAGAAAGCTAGAAGAGCAAGTACAACTGGTGTTGACGAGAATGAGGGACAATGTCTCGAGGCTCTCTATTCATACTGTTAAGACGCTACTGGGAAACTCTAAAGTTGGAAAGTTGGCACCACCTCCAAGTTGGGAAAAGTCCGCACCGTCACTGTCCGTCACCATCACGTCCGTGACATCTACCAAGTTTACCTATAACCACTCAAAAAGAACAAATTCTTATGCAAGAATGGGCTACAAATACATCTCTAAAAGCTCCCCATTCTTGTCCTCATTCATCTCACTCTGCCCAACCCAAGGACACCCCACTAAAGCTTTTGGTATTCACTCAAACAACTATCCTACAACATGGATTCAAAGGTGCTACAACAAAGGTCCCCATTCCAAATGCACACTTGTCCTTCTACATGCCCTTGTTTCTACAGCTCGGATTTCTTCTCTTCTCATCATTCCCTAGCATCAACCCCTTATAGTTTATATCCTTCTTAAGGACTACTTGCCTACTATGCTAAGTTAGTGCCATAGTGGAATTTAACAACTACTAGCACAACTAGTCCATCCTCCTATTTCTTGAAAATTGCCCAAAAAAAAAAAAAACCTAGTCACATCGCTCCCCAATTTTGTTTCTTATCATGCCTTCCACCATCCTACAATGCAAACCTCCATTCAATGTTGCAGCTCCCTCCACCATCCATAGCTCAGTGCAGATCTATTTTCAATAACACATAAATAAACAAAACTTCCTACCCATGCGTTCCTTGCTGCAATTACAGAATAGTTCCCACCATTAGCATGCAGAAAGTTGACGACCACTAAAAACAAAAAAAAAAACCCTAGAAAATCGTTGTGTTCACATTATTAGAATGATTTTTTGTTTGGTCACATATGTAACCCTTCCCTTCCTTAAAAACCTGAGTCCCTCAGTTTCTTCAGTCCTATAGAACATGATAAATCTGTAGATCTTTACGTGATCTTTCCCACTAATGCCCATCAACATATTTAATGATGCATACCCTACTTCCTTCTTCAAAATCATAATTCCCATTCCCATTTGCATGTCCAACAAACTAGTATGGACCTTCCCAACTTGAAGTTAAAGCTTTTTTCTTCTCTGTTTTTTTCATTTTGACCATTGTTTATCTAACAACCAATCCTTCAAAGGTTTGTTTCCTTTTTCTGGTAGCATAGGTCTTTTTTGGCTTCTTTTGTGCTTGCTCTACATTGAGTAGAACATTTTCATGGATGCTTGCTATTAGCTTCATCTTTTGGAAAAATTACGCTGTAGTAGTTTCTGCATCAATAATGTCATCAATCACAATAGTCAAAGAATGTAGGTAATTGGCAACCTTAAGACGTGGTGTGTGCCCAGTCATTATCATGAAGGGAGAAAACTTAATGTTGGCCTAAATTTCAAATTTATATCCAAACATGACCTTAGCCAGTTACTCATCCCAATAGTCCACATTTTCTGGTGTTATAGAGAACAAAATGATGCCATGTTTAATAGTTTTGATCAAACGTTCCGCCATCCCATTGCACTGAGGCCATTGGGGTGTTGTGTGTTGATGGTGCATACCCTAGTCCTTACACATAACATCAAATTCTATTGCCCATTCCCTTCCATTATCAATCAACCCAAACTTGGGAACTCCATATTTACATATTACATCATCCTCCATAAATTTGGCTGCTCTCTTAACACCACGGTTGACTATAGCTTTTGCCTCTCACCACTTTGAATAATGATTGATGGCAACCAAAATGTATTTGTTTCCTGACTTAGGTTCAAGTAATGGTATCACAGTATCTAAAGCAACCTTATAGAATAGTTCACAAACAAGCATACTCTTCAACTCTTCATCCTCAGAGCGAATGTTACCCACTTTTCTCACCATCTGGCACTCTTGGCACATCCTCACAACTATCTTGACATCCTTTGTCCTATTATGCCAAAAGTATTTTCAGCAGATTTTAGCTAAGGTCCTTTGTTTTCCATAATGCCCCAAATCTTCATTCATTTGGATTATTAGTGCCATTCTTTCCTCTGGTTTAGGTATAAATAACCCCTTGAAGTAAGGCCTTTGATCCTGCCAATGATAATTTATTATTTTCTTCCTTGCTCTCTTGCTCTCCTCAAAATCAACTATGTTTGGCAATATGCCTACACTCAACAACTCCTTGCAAGTTGTGTCCTTCCAGATGTCAATGTCTGTTGTGTCGGTCCAACATTTTTCCTCATCAAAATCTATGTGATCTAAATCATGGTCACCAAATTTAGATAATCCTTGAATAGCCAACACTAGTTCTAGTTGTTGTTATATATCATAGTATTTAGGTATCTTCCTCTTTAATGCTTGTTTACCATTAGTGGTCCTTGGAATCCCACTTTCTTCAACACGTGCTGCTCTAATCAACTCCAAAAGCGAGTCAGGCTCCTCATCCTGGTTTACCTCTGTTACAACATTAAGCATATAGAGTTGATGATCCCTTGAAAAAAACCAGTGATTATTGCCAAAACAACATTTATGATGTGTAAGTTTTTTACCTATCTCCTAAAACCAAACCACTTTGAACCCTCCCCAGTTTGAATAGAAAACATCTTCTCTTCTGTTTCAGGCATGTCAACTTGTATATTCCCAATATATTGGATCTCCTCACTGAAATCGTCGTCATATGTGGCTGGACCCACTGGATTTCTACTCAAGGCATCAACATTTATATGATTCAATCTTGGTTGGTGTAGTATTTTGAAACAAAATTCTTGTAGCATATCAATCCACCTACCTCTCCTGCCATGCGCATCTAACATTCTCATTAACCATTCAAGTGGCTTGTGATCTATTCTTAGGATGAAATGGTTCTTATGCAGGTATTGTCTAAAATGCATAATGCCCCATATCAGCGCATAGCATTCCCCTTCCATGGGGTGGACCTTCCTTTGTGCTATTATTAAACTCTTGTTAGCATAAGCCACCACCTTTTCAAACTTACCTTCCTTTTGTGACAAGATGGTTCCAACACCTTTTGGTGACTAATCAATATCAAGACAAAATGGTTTCTTGAAATTAGGTTGTATAAGCACATGCACATCAACAAGTGCTCTTTTTAGAGCCTCAAATGCTTGTTGACAACCCAAATTCCACACAAAGTCAACATCTCTTTTTGTCAATTCAAACAGCAAAGCAACCAATCATGAATAACCCCGAACATAATTCCAATAATACCCAATTAATCCCAGGAAAGATTTAATGTTAGTGACCGTCCTTAATTCTGGGAAATGCAGAACTACATCAATTTTACTAAGGTCTGGTTTGGTGCCTTTGTTACTAACCACATGGCCTAGAAATGTGATACTTTTTGCAATAAAACAACATTTACTCGGGTTTAATTTTAGGTTCACTTCTCTGAATTTGAAAAACACAGCATCCAAATGTTGAAGATGTTCTTCCCAATTCTCGTTGTGTACATTGAGATCATCAACAAATACCTTCAAGAATTTGTTCCCCAAGTCCTTAAAAACCTTTAACATTGTCTTGGTAAAAGTGTTGGTTACATTTTTAAGACCAAATGGCATGACTGTCCAATCATACAACCCAATTTTAGTGATTAATGTTGTCTTTTTCATATCCTCAAGAGCCATTCGAATTTGCTAGAAACCAAATTGCAACTCTAATGCAATAAACCAAGATGATTTTCCTAGCTAGGTAATCACATCGTCAACAAATGGCATTGGAAATGAGTCCCGATGGGTTTGCATGTTGAGTGGTCGATAATCTCCACAGAAACGCCTACTCCCATCTTTTTTTATTAGCAAAGTAACGTGACATGCATACTCAAAGTTGCAAGGCTTCATCTTGCCCAAATTCACCAGAACATCAATTTGTTATTTTATTTCTGCCTCTTCGCAGTAGGACAATTGACCAGGAGATACCTTGCAAGGTGGGAACCCTTGTGTGTCCATAAAATGTTCTCCAATGGTGCAACAGCCTAATTCACCTTTGTTCCAAGCGAAAACATCTTGGTAACATTCCAAGACCTTCCAAAGTTGTTGTTTTTTCTCCTTATCCAAATTAGGATCGACCCAAATCTTCTAGAAAATTTCCTTCCACCTTGTGCTTATCTCATCATTATTAAATGATGCCAATTATTCGCTAAAGTTGTTGTTAAAGCCACCACTTTCTACTTCATGAACTTGTAGTAGTAGTGGAATTTCTGAACAGTTTGTGGATTCAAACATGGCCTATTTTCTTTTCTCTGCATCAGAAACCCATTTAAGCTAACCAACATAGTCGTTTGTGCCTGTTATTTCTTTTTCCATAAACCCATCAACCTGTTCTTGCTGTATCAGTTGTAGAATCTGTTGTGGTCCTTTTGACAGTATCGGATTTTCAAACTTAGTACTTTTAAACTCATTCTCATCATTAATCTACTCAACTTGGTGATGCCCTTCATCACAATGTTCACTATTATTAGTATTAATGTCTGAATATGAAGTAGGTGCATCGATCCTTTGGGCATGATGGGACTATATTGATACAGAAATTTAATAATGATGTCAAAGTCACCACTGATATGTGTGTTCTCCAAAATAACAGTGATATCCCACATCAAAGCTTCTGAGTTCATTCTTTGCAATAGATTTACCATAGTTAATGGTAATACCTCCACATTGGCCCTTGGACCATGCCTTACTTGGATCAAACCTTGTTCCACATCCAAAATTGCACCAATTTTTATCAAAAAATTCAATCTAAGCAATACATCATAGTTATTCATATCTACCACCATAAAGGTCATGGTGCACTATACACCTCCAACCTTGACATGTACTTTGTTAATTCTACCCATAGCTTGTGTAACGACTCCCGGTGTAATTTTGTAAGTCTCAGATCTGGTAACAAAATCCATTATGCCCAATTCTCCAACCACCGTAACAACCATAACAGACATGGATGCTCCAATATCTACTAATCCCTCCACCACATAGTTGTTTATCTCCACAAACAAATGGAAGGTCTTGCTTTGATGTGTCTTGTTGATGCAGATATTCATGAATGCTGGAAATGTTGAAAACATAGATACTTGATTGTCCATTGCCTTTGAATCCTTCTTTCATTTAGCCAATTTTACTAGACTTTCAAGGTGTTTTAATTCCCTTAGTATCATAAGAATTGTCTCCATAGGTGAAAGGGAAATTTTCCTTTTAATGAAGTGGGAAAGAATCTTAGACCTGACTGAGGTCTCCCAATTTATTCCTATCCCCTCTCCTATAACTTTAGGAGTCGATATAGCTCCACCTAGTGCTACTTCAACAGGCATCCTCCTCTTAGGTACTCAAATGTAAGAGAAGAGATTTCATTTCTACATAGCTTGTTAAGTTGTTGCATGGTTGCCTCCTCATCATTCAACAATACCTCCAAAAAGTTTGTTACTCCAAAATGGGACTTCCCATCCTTGGGTTCTTCCAACACTTATCTTCTAAATGACCTAAACCTAAATAGAAAGATCATTTTATCCCACAATTTTGTCCTATGAGACATGCCACACTTTGCACATTTTTGCCCTGGCTCATTTAATCTCAAACAAACATGGCTAGATGGTCTCCTCCCTTGCAGATCTAGCATCCCCCAAATATAATGGAAGAAGATGATGCATCAAGATTGGGCACACTCCCCTGAAGAAATTGATAAGTGTGTTGTTTAAAGTTGTAACCTTCTTTTCCATCATGGTCTCTAAAACTCCTTCTTCTTGTTCTTCCTTTAGTGGTTCATATGGTGTTTCTTTGAATTCTCCCAACTCCTTCTCCAGTTTTGTTGCAACTTTGACCAATTTTTCAATATCAGTAAAAGTCCTTACCACACACAACTTCTAAATTTCTAGCCTTAACTTGGCCAGAAATCTTCATCTCTATTCAACATCTTATATCCTATCCCTTTGAAAGAGCTTGTCAAGGCTTTCAAAGTCTTTTTAAACCCTTTCCTTGGGCTCTTGTTTGATGGCATCAAGTTTCATTCTGATGTCATTGGCATCAACATTCCCATATTTTTGTATTATCAAAGTTTGTAATTCAGTCCAATAAGTTGGTGCTAGTTGTAACCTCCTGAACCATTCCTTGGCCCACCCTCTCAAATTCAACTTTGCAATTTTGAGTAATTTGTCTACATTCAAATCCCGCACTTCTGCAACCATAGTAAGTCTTTTTGCCTAGTCATTGACATCCTCATGGTCTCATCCCCATAATAACTCATCCATACCTTGCAAGCTAGTCATTCTGCAATTTCCAACTTTAATATCAACGTAATTTGCTACAAATCCATTGGATTTCTTCTCTTTGATCAAATGGTTGTCCACATCTTGTTGCAATTTATCTTGATATTATAACCAATATTCGTGTACCCGAAATATTCTCCATCTTAGCTTAAGTTGAATTTAAAGAAAGGCCCAAGACTAGAAACGATAATCACTAGATTAGATGAGTGCCCATTCTTGTCTATCAAACCCTACACTGGTTTTCAACCACAATGCTACTAGGTAAAAGAAACCAGCATGAATCATGTTGATAGCAACATACCTCGCTTTTACCTTAGAGCAGTCACAACCCATTATTCTTAAAGATGATAGCCCTAAAGATTTTTAGATCAATGAGCCAATTTTAAGGTTTTCATGACAATCCCTTTTCATCAACTTCCAAAATGCCAGATTGAATTGTGGAATTCTTGTTATAATCCTCATCTTCAAACATTACTATCTACCATCTTAGGATTAGCCCAAAAATTTAGACTGATCTCCCTCTCTCACAGGTCTCAAAGGCATGATGTCAAATGGTAGGGTGGAGAAATTTTGCTCATTTGTAGACTCTAGTTGATACTGCAACTTTTGCTCCATATCCCACCATATTCTCCAACTCATGATGCAAGATCTTGACCCAATGTGCTCCACCCTAATAACATGATTTCCATTTTAAAACAAGTCTTCTACACCAAGTATGTAGAATCTAACAAAGTGGTTAAGTGAAACAAAAAGTTGGGGAATCCAAATGTGTCTTATTTTAGGTGTACTACTTTGTTTTTCAAGAATTGAAGATGAGATTCTATGCAAGGTATGAGGTGTAATGATATTACCTCTGTAGCTCTGAGGTTGATTCCCACCCCCTTGCTCCATTTCTTATCCTTATCCAAACTTGAGCACGTGTGCAAAAACCATTATGAGCTATTTCTACTACAACATCCCCAATCTGAGCTTCATCAAGATTTATACCCACAATTATCACTACACCAAATCCCAACAAATGCAGGATTAAGGTTCTTAATTGAGGTCTATCCTACCTTCTTGGATAATCAAACCTGACAACTAATTGTTGTTCATGGATTTCCTATGTAGCATCACCTATTCCAATCTCATCCTCACTAGATGATGACATATTGTCTTATTTGTTGTCATAATCCAATTGTATGGGAATTTCAACAATATGACATAACAAACCTAGCTATGATACCAAAGGAAAGGGGATAAAGAAGAATAATATCACATGTGTGAAAAGCTTCAAAGTAGAGCCACAAACCTTGAAATTCTACAACATTATCAATCCCAACACTTATATTATAACCCACTGTTATCAAAAAAATTACTGGTGCTATTAATTCTAACAGAACAAAATTTTGTTTATGTAAATTACTAATTAGTCACATACGTGTGAACCTTCACACACTTGCCATGGTGGTAATATACAATTGGTTGCCATGTACTAATCCTTATTAAAAGTCTAAAACCTACTGGGTATGGCTTGAGGTTAAAACTCTCAAGGTTCTTTCAGTCCATATGAGTTGCTAACCCTTTCTCCTATTAATGCAACAATGCAGAGGATCATTAAGTCCTTTATATGATAAAACTCAATTTTGGAAACATCTAGATCTACATTTCCTAATCGAAGAATGAGCAATATCTACCAAGTTTATTTAGAACCATTCAAGAAGAACAAATTCTTGTGCAAAAATGGGCTACAGATACATCTCTAAGAGCTTCCCACTCCTATCCTCATTCATCTCATTCTACCCAACCCAAGGACAACCCATTGAGGGTTCTAGTATTCACTCAGACAACTATCCAACAACATGGATTCAAAGGTGCTACAACAAAGGTCCCCATTCCAAATGCACACTTGTCCTTTTACATGCCCCTGTTTCTACAGCTCGGACTTCTTCTCTTTTCATCATTCCTCAGCATCAACCCCTTATAATTTCTATTCTTCCTAAAGACTACTTGCCTACTATGCTAAATTAATGGCGCAACAAAATTCAGCAACTACTAGCACAACTAGTCCATCCTCCTATCTCCTGAAAATTGCTGAAAAGAAGAAAAATATCCAAAAAAAAAAAAACCTACTCGCATTGTTCCCTAATTCTGCTTCTTATCTTGCCTTCCACCATCCTACTATGCAAACCTCCATTCAATGCTACAGCTCCCTCCACCATCCATAGCTTGGTGTAGATCTGTTCTCGATAACACAAACAAACAAGACTTCCTACCCATGCGTTCCTTGTTGTAGCGACAGAATAATTCCCGCCATTAGCATGCAAAAAGTTGACGACCACTAAAAACAAAAAAACAAAACCATAAAAACTCATTGTGTTCACATTATCAGAGTGACTTTCTGTTTGGTTACAATGGATCATGGAGTTTTCACAACTAGGGACTGCTGAATGCTTACGCAGCCTCATGTGCAATTGTGTAGCTCTAGATGTGAATGGACAATGCTTCACATAAGGGTCTCAAATTCTAGAATCTACCTGCTGCTGCTGCTCCCATAAGATTCTTGGAGCAGAATCTATCTTCTTTGTGTTTGCAAGTATCTAGAAAAGAAGCAAAGGAAACTGGAATCTGCAAGGCTTGTGAGCATGAATTCAAAGCTGGCTGCATTCAATAGCCTTCTGATGGAGGAGAATGAACGTCTTGCTTGACATACTTCTCAGCTTACCTTAGACAACCATGTGCTGTGACAACAACTCCATGAACTGCCTGGACATCTTGTTCCTCTACAGTCCCTAAAGAACCAATTACTACTATACTGCTTTTTCGGCTTCTTTTGATGGGTTGTAACCCTAACCCTTGCACCTTGTATTCTCATGCATTCTCATGTATTCTCTGTATGCAATGTGTGTTTTAACCCTAACCCTTGCGCCTTGCATTCTCATGCATTCTCATGTATCCTCATGTAATTCTATTCAGTTCTCTAAAGCCCTAATCTATGTAATTTGCAATTCGTCTCTGAGTACTATATTCCTCAAGAATAGATTTCCCTGTTTGTATTTTAGGTAGAACCTAATCCTGTTTGGAATGGAAAGCTCTTTAGTGTAATTTGCTTTATATGCTCTAATCTATCTATGTCCCATGAAGACTCAAGAGCTTTAGAGAATGGCTACTGCTCTGGATGATATCTAATCAAAATTTTCTCTGAAATTAGTTCACATAGTTATAACTATGAGATCCTCCTTTTGCACTATGTATTTCTTTTGTACACCACCCTGATGCTCTTTTCTACTTAAGCTTTTGTTGTATTTCCATTTTGGCCACGAACCAGGTGAAATTCAGCTTTTTCCCAAATGGTCCTTGTGGTAAGGGTTGTACAAATAATTGCACATGTGGGAAATTTCACATGATTTCCTCTTCATCTTCCTCTCAGGTTCTAGGTGTTAAGGGGGAAATCACAAGGGAATAAGGTTTTTCCCTTGGTGCAGGAAACTTTGACACGGGAAACAGAGCAAAATTGCCCTTGGCGCCATGAGGGACCTCCTCATAGTTTGGTTGTGACTCTTGCGGCGCAGGTAGTACAGTAATTGTTGCTGCAGTTTCGGAAGCTGCCATGGGAACAGTACTACTGGGCTGCTTGATCGAAGGCCGCCGTGCTGCCCAGGCTTGTCGAAAATGCCACAACACGGACTGGACCAAAGCCGGTAAGCTGTGCTCCAGCTGCTGCTTACCCATGATGCAGATCCGTTCTAATAAGGCCCAGCAGGCAAGCTAGCTAGCTAGCTTGGAAGACGGACAACAGTCACCACCACCAAGACCACCACCACCACAAGACGTATTCGTGAATAGTGTACAACACAAGAAACTGCAAAAACAAATGGAAACGGAATCGGAGACTTACTATGGACTGAATCTAATTAAAGAAGAACAAACAAAAGCTATGAATCAATTGTAGTAAGTTACATCTCTAACTAGAACTACTTAAGCTTGCTGCAATCTCTTGTGATGGGTGGAGATGAATGAACTAGTTGGATCGGGCACCACAGTAGCGTGAATACATATAGACACACACATTATGACTGTTGGACTGATCTTTCGTTCTCATGTGATCTAATTGTTTGTTTGTTGTTGTCGAGCGTTGACGCTTGATGTTACTTGCGGATTGGATTTCCAAATCACAACACCCACAACATACGATTGCCAAGACAGAGACAAGCGAGAACGGACGGGAGAGAGAGGGACGCGAAAGAGAGAGATACACACGCGAGGGAGAGAGACACTCGCCGAGCGAGGTGGCGACTCAAACGTGAAAACAAACAGCGGCGGCTAGGCAGAAATAGCTACACATTCTGCGCTGGAATGGGCGCAGATTTTCCGATCCTGCTGCATAAACAACACTCCTGAAATTTTTGTCCGATTCCATTGCGTGTGGCGCAGCAGATCTGAGATTTTACTACCGTCCAAATTCCACACCCCCTTTCGCCGTCCCCTGCTTTTTTCTTTTTTCTTTTTTTCTTCATTTCTGGCTTTTCTTTT
>Ga0116231_10012878_pt1 | contig 12038 bp, 6 predicted proteins | sample S1TSphgellanicum_2_FD_89695 | JGI IMG/M metagenome (GOLD analysis project Ga0116231, IMG submission 89695) | Host-associated microbial communities from peat moss isolated from Minnesota, USA - S1T2_Fd - Sphagnum magellanicum MG | ecosystem: Host-associated > Plants > Peat moss > Unclassified... | reverse complement strand
AAGGACCGGGCGGGGGGGGTGGCACGGGCGGGGAAGGACCGGGCGGGGGGAAGCTCGATGGGTGCATTATGCACCAGGTTCACACTAGTATCTAATAAAAATGTGCTTAACGACTGCTCACTCTGGCATCCATTGAACTATAATAAAAAATTATGGCAATGTAAAAAACATTGAAAATTTTCAATATTCTAAATAGAATTTTTAAAAAAAAAAAATCCCAACTCAACTCTTTCAGTTGTTGAAAAAGAGATAGGATGAATGTACCCAAGTCCAAAAACCCCAAAATAAAAAATTAAAAAAAATTTACAACACTAATATATATTATTCTCCTTCGCACCGCGTATGTATTCCACTCTTTCTCCGCCCTGTTAGAGTAAACAGACCATGACAAAATGAATGGATGGATGATCGGACGGATGGACGGATGAATGATGAGATAGATGGATGAAATGATGTTTCACTATATGTAATCCCTTACAAAAGACATTTAGGAAAAGTATGCATGATCTTACCCCCAAAAGTTTTTAATTATCAAATTGATACCTACAAAAATATAACTTGTTATATGTGAGACAATGAACTAATATCCCAAGTAGAATCTTTTGCTTATCAAAATATTTGTCCCCATTCTGTAAACAATTTATCATTCAAAATCAAGAAAAAAATTGTTTAAAAATTATTTGGGCATTTTTTACAATTGCAAGTTTGATGTTTGGTTGTTTTAAACAGAAAATGAGATAGATTGAAAATGTCAACTAAAAGCAATTTTTGAAACACATAAGAATATTCAATCTTCAACCAAACAAACATTTGATATTTTTATAAGATTTTTTAAAATAAAAATGTTCCAATTTTGTCAAATGTTCTTTTTCATGGAATGTTTTTTGAGAAAAATATACTTAACCAAAAACCAAATTTGGGATGATGGGATGACATTTCACTAGGTTGTTTGACAAAGTGCCACATGGTATATGCCACAAATACAAATGTTCATCTCATGCCAACCTATATGAAATAGCCTATAAAACTCTACAAATGGACCACAACAATCTTAAATGTACTTGAAAAAAAAGGTGGCTAGCAATTTTCATCCATAGTTTATATACATAAACATGTGACTTATATTTTCCTCCCTCCCTTTGTCCTCTTCATGTTGACATTGTTGAGATAATTTACTTTTCTTATTGCAAATTTCAATATTGTGATAATTCTTGTTTGTCAATTCCAAGTTTAAAGGTCTTTCACTTACCACTCTTGAAAAGGGACATTTGCAAAAGCAACAACTTCATTGGGAAAAACAAGTCATCATCTTTTGAGCCCCTATTCAAATGAGCCAACATGTTTGCTTTATTTCATGACTATGAGTCATTTTGCTCAAAAATCATTTTTGATGAGAATTGTTTTTTTGAATCAAATCTTTTGCAACTTGTTATTAAAAACAAGTATAGTTTTCCCAATATGTTATTTTTAAAAATTAATTGTTGTTCAATAATATGAATCTTTAAAAATGCACAAACTTTGTTAGATTTCTTTTATTTAAAAAAATCAAAATATATTAACTACTTTAAATTATGTTGTATTATAAGTTATAACTTTATTTTATATATCATGTACATTATAGTTTATTTACATAAGATAAAAGACATTTGAAATTCAAAATTTCACATCTTTGAAATTGTGAATTTTTTTGAGTGTGAGTTATAAGTTATTATCATTCAATTTTATTTTTTATCATTAATGTTTTTTACATAAGAGAGTCCTTAGCTTAATCATTTGCAAAATCGTTCTTATTTGATGTGGTTGTTGTTCAAGTTTAAAAGTTTTTAATTAAAAAGAAAACTTGGAGTTCATTCAAATAAATTTGGATTTTCAATTCTCCAACACCCATATTAATCATTTAGCCCCAAGGGTAGTGTTTTTTTCAATGTGGCAAATTTCTGCCATTTCATAAAACAAAATGAACCAACAATGTCAACAAATGATTTTTTGGGGAAAAAAATGATTTAAATTCACTAGATTTCAAAAAAGCTTTAAACCACCAAATTTCTATTTAGGCATAACATAGAAGGATTTTCAAAAACATCTTAAATGAAATCTATTCTATAGTGTGGTGAAATCTTGTCATTAATGATCATCCCTTTATCAACATTGAAAAACTACAAGAAAACAACAATGCTTGGGGGCCACATTCTTCTTTGAATATAAAAAATATGTGAGCAAAAATATAACATGCCATATATTAGTTGTTGGATATATATATAATATAATTATGTTTACTTTGAAAACCAATTTATAATTAATGTAAGGTATATATTGATCCTCAAATTTTTTGTTAATTTTTAAAATTTAACATATGTATTAACTAGGAGTTGATTAGGATTTAACTGGAAATTAACTAAAACTTAACTACTAGGAGTTAATTAGGAATTAACTAAAATTTAACTAAGAGTTAACGAATACTTAATTAGAAAGTTAATTGGGACTTAACTAAAAATTAACTAGGACTTAATTAAAAGTTAACTATGATTTAACTAAGAATTATGGATGAACATTATAGATGAATTTCCATCCATTGGAAAATGGTGTTTAATGTTTGCATTCATCACAATTCTTCAAATTAGCAATTTGTATTTGAAGATGGATTATTTTTCCTTTGATTCACCTACATAAGTGAAAAGGGGAAAACTTTGGGGTAACTAAAGTGTTATTGGGAACACCATTGGGGAACACCTTGAAAACATGGGAACATCATGGGGACCCATTGGGAAGTTTGAAGCAAGTTAAAAACACATTGTGAACTTGTAGCATGGTATATAAATAGGTCATTTTATGCGAAAAAAAACAAGCTACCCAAGAAAAATCAAAATTTAAATAATCAAGGCATTTGACATCTTTTCACCAAAATCCCCCAATCCCTAAAAGACACAAAATGTTTATTTCCACAAATTTGGATAACTGGTTTATGCAATGAATTGAATAAAATTATGTATGGGAAATCTATCATTATTACAATTTTATAAATAGTTATATCAACCAAATATAACAATCAAATAGGTGTAGAAATCAAGGATCTAGGACCACTAGAAATCTTTTTGTATTATGTAACCATTCAATTTGTGATTATAAGCAATTAATTGTCATTTGCAATTATGTTTTGTCATTTTTACAACTAGTCACCATCATTTTCAATCTATTATTATTATTGCGACTATAGTGCAACTAATTGCGCATTTTCCATTTTTCCAATTGACTAACTTTTTGGGCTTTTCATTTAAAAAGAGCCCTTTATATCAAATTAGTTACAAAAGAAATTACAACTTGGTAACTTCCATGTGGTGCACCTATACTTTTGATGTACGTTACAATGTTTTGGAATATGGTAAAATATGTTTATAAATTATGTTGTATTTAAGGCATGTCAAGTATACAATTTTGCATATATTGTGGATGGGCTAAATAGGCAAGCTTCTAATTAGGTAGTTAAATTAACTTAATTATTTGGTAAATAAAATAGGTACCTAAAAATTTAAGGTTATTAATCATTAATCACATCTTATACTTAATAAATAAATCTACTATGAATTACAAGTTAATTAATTGATTTCGTAATATTAATAATTTCTTGATAATTAATTAATTAATATTTAACTAAAATAATAATATCTTTTATTTTTATTTTTATTATAATTGATCTAATAAATCATTAGTTAGTTATTTCATTATCAATTAGCTAATAATTAATTATTAATAATTATACTTAATATTTAATAAAATTACTAACAATAAATAATAAATATTTTTTATTGATTATTAATTAATGACAAATTTTAGTTTGCGAAGGTTTAACTAAGTTTTTGTTTAACCAAGATTTAACTGAAATTTTGTTTATTTTTCTTTTGCCAATGTTTAGCCAAGTTTTAATTTAACTAATTTTTAATTAAATTTTAGCCAATTTTTGGTTTAACTGTTGTTTAGCCAAGGTTTAATCAAGGTTTAACAAAAAAATTATTTAGCCAAAGTTTAGTCAAGGTTTACATTAATAGCTTTAATTTAGTCAAGGTTTAACCAATGTTTAGCCAAGGTTTATCCAAATTTTAGCTAAAGTTTAACTAAAGTTTATTCAAGTTTTAATATAGTCAATAGTAAACAAGTTTTGATTTAGCCAAATTTTTGTTTAACCAATGTTTAAATCAAGGCATAAATGCCATGTGGGTTTAACCTAGGTGCAACATAGGTTAGGTTAATTCATAGGTAATAAATTAAGTTAATAAATACACTACACCAAAATGCGTCCTAGTTCATTTTGTGTTTCATTAAATTTTGAGTGAATTTGGACATTATTACCATGGTGAAATTAATCAACCCCTCAATGAACAGGGACTAGTTGTTACAGACAATGAATTGGTCTGCTTGTACCTAGTGAAACAAGGTTATTTTCAAATGAAATACAAATTTACCAAACCATTTCATTTGCTAGTTAATTAATTAGACAACATGGAAATTGATTAAATTTTAATTATTTAATATTTAATGTAATATTTAATATTATTGATAATTTCATATTTTCAGCCTATGAATTATTAACACGAATTATTAACACATGCCACTACTTATGATAGGTTAAAAGTTTAACCTAAATACATAGCCATGTAATCAACATAAGTAAGTACCTATTTTAAGGAACTACATAAGAAAATATTTGGTTAATTTACCATTATTGATCACAAACACATGATTTGTGAGGTTTGATCCCTTGACCTTTAGAATGGAAATAAACACCCCTACCATCAAGCCACCACACTTATTGTGATAATGTGTTACATTGCATTCTATTTATGAAATATTTCATTTTAAACATTACAAAAAGATAAACTTTGAAAATTCATATCTTATTGAGATTTTGTCCAAATGAAATGATTAAAATTTAATTTAATTTTTTTTTCAATAATGTACATAATTACATTTATTTCCTTTTGAAAGTGTAAAATCATTTAAACAAATTTTTTTTAATATCATTATTCAATAATATTTCAATGACCATTCATTTGAAATGTTTAATAAATGAATAAAATTTTTGCTAATATAATAATATTACTTATGTTAAACTATTTTTAGTTATTCTAGGGTTATTTTTCATTGTTTTAAATTATTTCACCCTACATTATTTATGGTTATTTATGGTTATTTTCAATTATTTTAGTTATTTTTTTCTATTTCACCCTAGGTTATTTTTAATTATTTTAAGTTACTTTTGGTTATTTTATGTTACTTTTGGCCATTTTTTTGTTATTTCACCTTAGTTTATTTTTAATTATTGTAATTTTTTTTGGTTATTATAAGCTATTCACTTTAGGTTATTTACGGCTATTACAAATTATTTTAAACTATTTTAAGTTATTTCATCTTACGTTATTTTCAACTATGTGAAACTATTGTTGATTACTTTTCACTATTGAAAGTTATTTCACCTTATGTTATTATTGGTTATTTTAGGTTATATTACCATAAACTATTTTTTATTATTCTATTAGTGGCTATTGGTGGCTATTCTATTAATGGTTATTATTCGTTATTATATTGGTGGCTATTCTATTGGTGGTTATTGTTCGTTATTCTATTGGTGGCTATTGGTGGCTATTCTATTAGTGGTTATTGTTCGTTATTATATTGTGGCTATTCTATTGGTGGTTATTGTTCGTTATTCTATTGGTGGCTATTGGTGGATATTGGTAATTATTATATTAATGGTTATTATTTTTTATTTTATTAATGACTATTGTTTATTATTATATTGGTGGCTATTGGTGGTTATTAATGGTCATTTTATTAATGATTTTTGTTTATTATTATATTGGTGGCTATTGGTGGTTATTAATGGTCATTTTATTAATGATTATTAATAGTTATTCTATTGGTGGCTATTGGTGGCTTTCCATTGATGGTTATTGATTAATTTTTTATTGGTGGTTATTAATGGTCATTCTATCAATGATTATTAGTAGTTATTTTATTGGTGTCTATTGGTGGTTGTTTTAAGTTCAATTACCATAGACTATTAATGGATATTGGTGGATATTTTATTGGTAGATATTGGTGGTTATTAGTGGTTATTGATGGCTATTTTGGGTTATTATAGGTTATATTACGATTATTAATGGTTATTATATTATAAATTATTATTAAATATTATAAGTTATATTATCATAAGCTATTGGTAGTTATTTTATTGGAATTTATTTTTAATTATTTTTCATAGGCTATTATTGACTATTTTAGGTTATTTTACCTTAAGTCATTATATTATATTTTATATTATTTAAAATTGTTATACTTATGATAATATAACTTATAATAACATAAAGTAGAATGACCTTGAATAACCTAAAGTATAACTTAAAATAAAATAATCTAAAGTATAGCCTAAAGTTAGTTGAATAATTTAATTTTGAATAATTTAGAATAAAAAACTTATAATAAGCCAACTAAGATACCTTAAGGTAGAATAATGTATAATAGTTTAAAGTATAATCATTTATAATAACTTAGGGTATAAGTTATAATAACTAAGGTAACCTAAAATAATATAAGGTATATCATAATGTAGCATAAGAACAACAACATAAAAATAAACATATTTACCATAGTAAATTATAATAGTGAAACATGATGTTTATAATGATATTATAATGAAATAACTTTAACCAAGGTGAAATCATTAAAGTGTAGTGAATTTATTCCACTTTTAAGTTCCCATCATGATTTAGGCTAATGAACTACACCCCACTTTTGTATTAATGATAATAAATTATGTTAAATGATAGGTTAAACTAAGTATTAATTGGTAAATAAGTTATGTATATATGTTTGGGTTAATTAAGTTAGTAGGTTAAAAAGGTAGATTAATAAGTTAAGTGGGTACATGGATATTTAAATAGATACGTAAATAAATAGGTTTATGTTTTAAAAGGATCTTATATGGGATGAACCAATAAAAAGGTTTAACCCTAAAGGTTAAACATAAAATTAAATTTAATGATTGTGAACCCTTTTATGATAAAGACTTAATGATATGGAGGTGAAACAATTTGAAATGACATTGAAAACTAGCTCCCTAGTATTCAACAATGTTATTCCTTTACATTTTACCATTAAAATTGATTTTTTTTAAAATAAAACTTAAAAAAATACATAAGAAACATATGAGTTATATGATCATTAATTAGACCTTAAACTTTTCTTTTCTTTTGCATATATGTATGGCATCACCCAAAGGTAGTTGAACTAAAAGCTAAACTTTTTCACTTCCTTGTGGGAGTACATTACCCAAGCGCATGTGGTGGGCAAAGCACTTGTTCAATTACTTTAAATTCAAAAACAATTCAAAGTTTATTGTTTTTTAAATATCCATGCATTTATTGCCTACAAGGACATCTAAACATTGTGGATACATAAATTCATTTTTCAAGGTCCAAGTTCCTTCTAATATGCACCATAATTGATTAAGTTGTAGTAAATTCATAATTCAAACTTATACATCCAATTTTGAACCCATGAGTTTAAAGTTGTTTTGAAAGAATTATTGGGATGGGAAAATGCTTAAAAATAGGGTGGAATAAAGAAAGATGTTAAAATTGCAAAGTTCTATATGTGCATCTAATCTAGATTATTTTTTTCACCACAAAAAGGCCACCAAAAATTATCTAACTCTTAATTACCACCATGACAATGACATAAGTGTTTAATTCACAAAATTATGTTAGATATAATGAAATTATTTTATATTTCCACCAAGTTCATATTTATGATCATACACTGTTGTTCAAGGGTATTTTGATTTGATTAAAATTTCATGAGTAGATTTCCATGATAATAGTTTGAATTTGTTGGTTAATTTTTAAGTTTGGTTTAGTTATATAAGCAATTTGAATTCAAAATGAAGTTCAAGAAGAAATGTTTTATGTTAAGGGAGTAGGTAGATTACATAGTTTTTGGGCTTACAAGGCATTACGGATAGGAATAGGCCATTGGACAATTGGGGGTTTGAATTTTGAATTTTTGTTGAGTTTTGTTTTCTTGTTCATGTTGATGGTGACTTGGGGACTACCCAAGAGTGAGAGTTTTGGGGAAGTTGGGGACATTTGCAAATACACACTTTTGGAATAAAAGTATAGATGTAGGTATTTTGTAGAGAAACTATAGATTTTGGTGTTAAATAGATTTGTTATTTGATTACAATTCCATAGAACATGGGTTTTTGTTATAATTTTGATAAAGTTTTTAATAAATAGGGAAAGAATAGACTTCTCCATTAATTTCCATATTCAATTTGATGAGTGAATCATCTTTGGTCTTAAATATCATGAAAATGAATTGTAATTTTGTTTTGTAATTTTTGACATTATATTTTAGATTACAAAGTTTGGTTATAAAAATAATCATGAATCTGGTGTATTGATGGATTATAAATAGATGTGTGTTTAGAATCAGTGCAAAGTTGTGAATGAGTATATATTTGTAGTGCAAATACGTTGTTACAATAAATGTGGAGTGGTTCTGGAAGAATTAAATCCACATCTACCATTTGGCAACCATTTTTTGGGGAGTTTTTTTCTTTTCTTTGACATGAACAAAATGGTTTTCTGCATTTTCCATTGTTTATACTATAGATGAAGGTTTTTAAAAAAATGGTTTAGTTTTCAATTTAGATTTGGAAGCTGTATGTTAAAAAGCACTAAAGGTCTAAGCGATTGAACCCATGAGGATTGCAAAACAATCTACAAACTCTAAAGGAAAAAAAATTATGAAATAAAATGAATCAAATGGTGATTTGGAGTTTATAATGGCAATTGGATTTGGAGGCAAATCATCAAGGTCGTCAAGGAAAAAAAAAGACAATGGTGCAAATTAAAGGGAGTATGTGGGAATTACAAAAACCCCATATCAAATCTGATGTTAAACAGACAAGTTTTGAAAATAGAAGAAAGACTTGCAAGACATAGGTCATTTCTACCACAAGAGGTGGTAAGGCATGAAATATGGACTAATGGTCTTCAAAGAAGGCACAGTTATAGACAACAATCTCCATGAAGAAAGATGTAGTCAAATATTCTTTCAAATGAATGGGTGCAATATACTTATCAGTTGTAATCTATGGTTCAAAGTCAAAGAAATCAAGATTGAACAAAGACTTCTATAGTACCTGATCAGCCATAGGAAATCTCAAGTCCCAAATCGGTGACTAGCCGAGGAAGGGATATTATAAGAGGTATACAATTTAGGTTTGTGTACTAATCTACATCTCGAAATTATTATGAACCAATGGAAGATTGGGAGGTGGAAAAAAACACCAATATCAATGTGCTTTTAAGGAGACTAAGGAAAACTACCTAAAACCATCTAAATATGCAAAGGCACAAATGAATGTGTTGGATGAAGTACCATAATCATATTCACATCAAAGAAATATAAAGTTGGATCAAATAAGGTACATAGTTAAAGCTAGAGATCATGAATCTATGGATTCGGAGATAGCCAGATTATTTTCAAAAATCTATGCATCCTATGAGAAAGAAGGAAATGCAATCATGGATTGTCTTTTTGTGTCTTTTCACATTAGAACAAACATTGTCAAACATGTGGAACTACAAAATGTGGTAATAACTTTAATGGATCAATCACAAGAATAGGAAACATGAATTCCTATAGTCTATAATAGATTGAAAGGCATGGAATTAGGAGGCCAATTGGGACCATAAAATCAACAAATTCATCTATCCATTCAATTCAGGAACAAATTATTAAAGGTGTATTCACATCCTCATTCTACACCATAGAAGATACCAATGGGTGCAAACAAGATAACACAAGCCACACCCGCTTGCTTTTTTATTATTTTTGTGACTATTTTTTGGGAAATATTCTCAAAATATTCTTGAATATTTTGAAAAAATCTTTAAATTTTTTTTAAAAAAAACTTCATACTATTTTATTAAGGTTTATGTTTAAAATTTGGCAAAAATGTCATTTTCAAAAACATTCAAATCCATTTACAAGTCCTTTTATTATTTAAAAGCAAGTGTTACAATGCTTAATGAATGTTTTTGTTAAATTTTTATTCATTGGATTAATTTCAAATTAATTCATATGTTGATTGATATATTAAAATTACAATTATGTAAGCAAATCTTACAATTTCAACATCAAATGAAATTACAACTTTAAAAAATGAAAAAACCAAGTAAGCATTACACTTGCTATGGTACGTGTTATTATGATTCCACCCCAATGGGTAACCATAGAATGAAGAGTTGTCAAACTTGAATCACTTCAACTTCACTAAGAGTGTTAAAAATGGCAGCTACCGAAATCCAAAGACAACTTGCTAGAATAATGGTTATTCAATTGCTTAATGTTGTAATACCAACCACAAGAGTGGAAATTGTTGTTACACTTGCCACAAATTTTGTCAGAGGTGGAGTACTAATTAGATCTGTAACGAACTTGGGTTGTGGATCGGGAGGGGAAGGAATTTGAGAAGAAGTTTGGGAATATTGTAGCGATTATTAGAGTTGTTGGGACACCCCAAATGGTGTTTATCAATCCAATTTTGACTACTTTTATAAACATGATTGCAGATCAACCATCGATGAGCTCAATAGCTATTGGAGGGTACAAAAGTACAGATGCTGGAAATCTAGGAGGAGGATATCGAGAACCATTTGGCGTAACTGTAGGAATCCTGATAACATGAATGGTCATTTTGTGAGGCCAAACAAGGTAGCTCTTAAGTACCCTAATTTTAAAAAGATGCTAACCCAGATGTTCATGTCAAAGTGTTTAATTTTGCAATGAAGGTAAATACAGAAACCTTTAAAAAGTATATTATTAATGCGTTTAATTATACATTAAGACATACAACATAAAATTGGTGCCACAATTACATGTAAGAATTTCCTAATTGTACTTTTTCGAAGCTTACACAAGCATTTTACAAACATCATTGAAAAATTCAAAATGACAAGCAAATATACATGGAGCTGAAAAATATGAAATATTAAAAAATTGAGAGGGTGGAGGTTTACTATGAGAGGATTCAAAAGTTAGCTCATGGTTTACAAGTACCAACCATAGATAATTTCTTGACTACTATGTTAAAGGCAGGCTTGTAATCATACCTTGGAATTGCGACTGCAAGGATGAAGCGATCAACATAAGGAGGCGGTGATGTTGCATGAAAAAGGAATGACTATTGCCAAAAAAAGGAATGCACTTTTAACACCATAAAATATTAAATAGGCAGCACCACCAAAAACACAGAGTAATACAAAGAAGTCTAACAAGTGTTGCACAAATTGTGGAATGAATAATTACAATGTGGAAACATGCATAAAAAAGGAGTAGACCATAATGGTAGCCATAGTAGTAGCACAACACAATAAAAAACACAAAAGACATCTTCATATGCATGCCACATATGTGGTTTGAATGGACATAAAATGATAGATTGTACAATATTTATTAAAATGCAAAAAATGTTTCATGGGAAATCTGTGACAATAACAAAAGTTAGACCTATTGCTAAAAAAAAAAAAAAAAAATGCTACATATGTGAATATGGTGGATGTTAATGTTGCAACAAAAAGTAAAATAACTAAAGAACATGTGTTCAAGGATAGAAAGTTAAGGAAAACAAAGAGTGTTACTAATTGGGAGAAAGAAGAATGGTTGAAGAAGTCAATGGTGGAGACAATTCAACAAATTCAAAATACACAGACCTAGACAAAAGGGCCATCCACATCCAGGGTGGGATGGAACACGACTGTGAAGCATTCTTGCACACCTTCAACATGAAGATATGCACTCACAAAACCCACTTGGAAATGGAACTATTATGTAGTTGTAATCTAACAAGTAAGGTGGTTCAATGTAATGCAATGAAGTTCACTAAGAATCTAATGTGTTGTGTCCACTTGGAAGATACAAAGACATTGTGGGAGAATCGTAACTCACCATGATGGAATGTGAAGGGGCATTATGTT
>Ga0116231_10012877_pt1 | contig 12040 bp, 8 predicted proteins | sample S1TSphgellanicum_2_FD_89695 | JGI IMG/M metagenome (GOLD analysis project Ga0116231, IMG submission 89695) | Host-associated microbial communities from peat moss isolated from Minnesota, USA - S1T2_Fd - Sphagnum magellanicum MG | ecosystem: Host-associated > Plants > Peat moss > Unclassified... | reverse complement strand
TTTTTTTTTTAAAAACTAAAAACCTTTAAAAACGTTTAATTAAAAATGAAAATAAAAATGATAAAATGCTTTAAAAAAAAAAAAAAAAAAGTAATAAAAAAAAAAAAAACAACAAACAAAAAAAAAAAAAAACACATATATATATATATATATATATATATATATATATATATATATATATATATATATAAATATACATTAACGGTGAAATTGAAGCTTTGGAAACTGATCAGAATCTGTAACTCCCCCACAATCAAGATCTTTCTGTATGTAGGGTCAATGCAAGCTAAGGTGACTCACTATTGACATCACAATGATAATATGAGTGCAAATGTAATGGTTAATAATTTGTATTATTTATATGTCAAAGGACTTAATTTGAGATTATTAACTTGAGTATGCATATCATCAGAGAAGAAACAGCAGCAGCAACATACTGAATATAATCAAAGCTCCTATATATCAATATCACTTGTGAAATTGAAAGTTGGAAACTGATCAGAGTCTGAGGCCCCACACAAATTACAATTGATCTAGACTGTAATGTCTAGCTATGATCACAGAATCTGAAGCAGCAGCACGAGCATACTGGCTGAAATGATAAAAGCTCCTAGATATATGAATCAACTGTGAAATCAATTGAAACTTGGAAACTGATCAGTGTCTGAGGCTCCGGCACACAGTTGATCTCTGTACTGTCTAGCTGTGATTAAAGAAGAAGAAGAAGAAGCTGCAGCTGCAGGAGCATATTGAATGAAATCAAAGCTCCCAGATATATAGCAACTGTGAAATTGAAGCTTGGAAAGACTGAGTCTAGATATCATCAGAGAACAAACAGTAGAAGCAGAATGAATGAAATCAAAGCTCCTATCAAGTGTGAAATTGAAGCAGCTATATGAGCTCCTGCATTATTATCACCTGAGCCTCCATTATTCCCACCCTGACCGTTTCCGCCATTTCCTCCATTACCACCATCACCACCACCATTATTGCTGCCTCCTCCTCCTTCTCCTCCATTGCCAGTACCTTGATTCCCATAATTGAAGGTGGTAATGTTGTTCAAGCAAGAAGGGATGGAAGAGGAACTAGTGTGAAGGTCATTGCTAGAGAGGTCCAAGTAGGTCAAAGTCTCCAGCTTGCAGAGGTTACTGGGTATGGAGCCTGAGAGGTTATTGTTTTGCAGATCTAGATGCGTGAGAGTGTGGATGTTACTGAGTGATGAAGGAATGGAGCCTTCTAGGTCACAGTCGTTTACTGTCAGAGAAACTAGAGCCGAGAAAGAGCCCCACTGTGATGGGATCTTGGAGCTGAACTGCAAGTACTTGAGTGTTAAGGTCTGGAGATCCTGAAGCTCCGCTAACGAAGCTCCAGGCTTCTCTCCCGAGTAGCTTTCGTTGCGAGTGATTTGGTAATCTGAGGGTCCTTCGACGTCTAGCTCCGTTACCGCACCTTCCTGACTGCATGTCACTCCACTCCAAGTGCAGCAGTCATCACCCCCACTATCCCAACTCGAGAACACTTTCTCGTTTGGATCCGAGAAAGCTTCTCTGAAATCCAGCAGCGCGTCTTTGGAATCCGAGCTGCAAGCTCCTGTGGATGATGTAGCATTGCAGCGACTCAATATCAGGGAGAGAAAAGAGATGACCCAAATAATGTTAGCTACACCCCCCCGTGATGAGCTTCTGCTGCGTTGTGATGTTTCTTCACGCTTGCAGCTCCCGCCGATCAGCGACAAAATTCCTAGACTGAACATTCCAACTGAGCTCCGACAGCAGCTACCCTGAAATCTTCTGTGCGATTCCAAGTGCTGCTTCATTCGGGAGAACTATAAACTGGAGTTCTCAGCCAATTCCCAGAGCTTACTTCCAGCACTCGCTGCTACCAGCTACAGAGCCGAGGGTCAGAGAAAGACTTGCCCACAGCAGCAGCACATACGGGAGTGAGAATCCAACAGCGAATGCTCTTTCCAAAACCCCAACATTTGTTGCAGTGGGTCCAGACCTATCTTCCTTCCTTCCACCTCAAACAAACAAACAATGTTCAAACAAACTTTGGCGAGAGAGAGAGAGAGTAGTGTGATCTAAGTACTCCACAGTAGTTGATCAAAATGCTTTGCAGTTCCTTGCAGATTGCACTAGACAAGCATTTAACTTTGAAAACCAGACTAAGAATTATACTATATCTACTACAACTTCAACACCAACTTGGAAAATCATGTCTACTGTAAGAAGATCAGCAATAATAAGAATGATGCCAATATCTAGAGCTCCAGTGTTGTTGAGATCTAGAAATCATCTGCTACTGAAACTACTCGTGCAATCATCACAGGTGTGGATTTTGGACAAAAAAACCACACTGCCTAAAAAAAAATTTAAAAAAAACAAAAAACACAGAGAGAACTTAGATGTAATGATGAAGAAGCTCTGGGAAACAAAAAAACAATATCACTAGTGTATGAGCTAGCTAGGAGAAGGAGAAATGTTGAAAGACTACTACTACTATTATTATTATTATTATTAAAACAATGGCCCAAGAGAGAAATTGAACTGGTCGTGCATGAGTCATGAAGGACCTGGAGCAAGCTTTGTACCACCATAAACATCATCATCATCAGCAGGAGCAGCAGCAGCATTACTAAATTATATGCTACAAACTCAAAATTCCAGACTCATAACAAATTGTGCAATGCCAAACAAAAAAAAGCATAAGTGGGGAAATTCTTCATAAAAATCCTGAGAATGATTGATGAAGAGATGGGAGATGGGTGTCTGAAATTTGTGTTTTGAGAGAAAGGGGGAAAGAAAAAATATTTTAAAAAAAAATTGGGCTAATTTTGATTTTGATTTTGAGAGTGATTTGAGAGTATAATAAGCTGGTGATAAAGTTTTGATTAATACATGTACTGCAAAATTTGAAGAGAGAGAGAGAGAGTGATGGGTGTCAGTTACATTATTGGTTTTTCTGACATTTGTGCCTGCAAAGGAATCATTCATAATCTTGATGAGTGAGATCCTTTTTATCCTTTCCTCAACTTGTAGGCAGCTCCATTTTGGTTGTTTCTTGTTTCTTTCCTCTCCTTGTTCAGTTTTGGGCGTTGGGCAGAAGGAAAAATAGGCATCCTACCTACTACTACTACTCTTAGTCCTGCTCATCTCAACTCCCAAGGACATTAGTACTGTACTAGAGAGAACAGGCCCCAGAAGGGTTGAATTCTGGCAGGTACCCTATCAGGGTTTCTTTTTAAGGATTTTATGATGTAGCTAAAGTGGCAATTATCCAGGAAACAATTTTAGCCAAATTTGGCTACATAATTGATATTCAGGTGGGAAAAAAAATAGAATCCTTCTTTATTCTTGGCTACCTTCTGGAAGTTATGATAAGACTTTGAAGATTTGGAATTTTTTTAATTTTAATTTTGGTGAATTTGGGCCACTTTTTTCCCCATGAAAAATCCTTTGTATAGGTTGAAATCATAATTTTCACGTTGAAATTTGGTGAAAATTTGCCAGTAAAAGAAACACACTGGTACTCATAAGGGCACTCCCTGGGAGCCCAGGCAAAATGACAACCACATTCCAAAGTTATTTGGACAGAAGATGGTGGATGACATTAAGCCTTTTTGGTTCATTGTGTTCCCAATGGCCATTCACCAAGAGATTTTTTGGTTCACTGCATTCCTAATGCCCATTCACCAAGAGCTCTTTTGGTTCACTGTGTCCCCAAGAGCCATTTTGTTTCACAGTGTTCCCAATGACCATTCCCTGTCCAGGGAACCCCCCAATGAGGAATGCAACAAACCAAAAAGGCTCCAATAAATAGTCGTCACTAAGACGCCTCAGTCAAAACCCTGAAGGTACCAAGATGAGTGCTGGTGCACTCTGGCCCTATGGGGGGCAGTAGGCTGAGATAAGAAAGTTGCTCTTATAATTAAGAGATTCTGGGATCAAACCCAGCGCCCTGGAAATTTGCATTGCAACACAGGTGCAACACCACCAACAATAGGTATTGCAAAAAAATTCACCAGAAAATTTATATGGCATGGGCACAAAAGAACCAAGCTCATCCACTATCCTCTCTGTCCAAGTAACTTCCCAACATGCTTGTCATTCTGCCCTGGCCCTCCCTGGCAGCCTGGTTTGGCAAGAGGGGGTAGCGTCAGAGGCGTACCTGAGCCTAACTTAGTAGCCTCCCTTGGCAGGGTGCCCAGGGTTGGGTGCACCAGGATTGGCATCTACCTTGGGTGGGCAATTCCACACAACAATGAGTCCCAAAAGGGGCTCTGAATTCCCTCCATCCCAGGGCTCTTATTGCGCCTCATCCATGGGGTTGCAAGGCCTAGTTGAAACTGGGATTTTAAATCCTGGTTTAGAAATGTACTAATATTTTCAAAACAATGATAAAAAATTTTGAGTAAAAGTCATGAAGTTTATGGGCAGAGTTTAAAGGAAGAAAAACAAACCCTAGTCATATAATGCAACTTAATAATGCTTGAAATTCAACACAAGTATCTCAAGCAAGTTGTCTTTTGAAAGAGGGGGTTTGAATGAACCCTAAAAAGCCATTCAAACAGTAAAGTTTGGGAAATGTTGCAACCCTGCACTGATCATGTGACGGAACTGGTGAGTTCGTACGGTTTTTTCACACCATAGAGGTTGGAGTTGGATAATGATTTCACAAGGTTTGATGAACCAGCACCCACCAGCACACCATCCACTGGATGCCTGTTATTACTCAGTTGTGGATAAACCTCAGCTGAGTTAATATTGGGTTTCACCTTGGTAATCAATTCTTTAGGAAATAGGTCTCATATATAGGTAGATAGGTAGGTATTACTTAAGTACAGTACATGGTTTTATACATAGGTAAGGGCAGTTTTTACTACCTACCCACTAACAACCCACTAGCCTGCTAGTGGGTTGTCACTAGGTAGGTAGTAAAAAAAAAACCAACTGAGCTAACCATCATGGTTAGCTAGGGAACTGGAACCCAACAGAAAACTGTTCCCTGACCAATTATCATCCAACCAGTGGATGGTGTACTGGTGGGTGTTGGTTCACTGTGGCCCACTTTTCTAACCCTTAACCACAGGACTACAAAAGTGACTAGTATACTTTAACACAGGAAAAATTGATTGATTTAAACCCCACATGGCCTCTGGGCTCCTCTTTCAATAGTGTGTCATCACCACCAATTGAAAATACAGTGATAGAGAATTCTCCCCCCCATGAAAGGGCTGGAGGTCTGATTTCTTGTTGTTATCCCAAAGAACAAAGGCCGGGGCGGCTGGAGGTCAGGTTGTGGTAACTGGTAACCCTAAATAAAGCTACACCCATTCACCAAAAGCAAACTCTGAGGCATAGGATGCTTGATTGTGGATCGATTATATGTTGCCCAGATGCAAGACAACAAGGACCCAATGTGCGGTTTTAAAATATGTATCAATCTAACAGTTGGATTGATGGACAACCCTTAGAAGGGATTCAGCATCTAGATTGACCCACAAGGTCATTGTCTATTACCTTAATGAGTTCAAAGACAAAGGGGATTGTCACAACATCCATTAATAACAATTTTCGCAAAACAATCTTCCCCCCCACATCTCCTTTTCGCCTTTGATACAAGCTATTATATCACCTTCCTCTCATTTCAAAGACAAATAGGATTGTTACCAACAACGACAAATTTTCATTAATGCATTACGATATATATATATACAGAGGTGAACATTCATATCACAATCCACAACATACTTCAAAGATACTTAAGAGTTACAATTAGCTAACTGTAATTGTAATCATATACAACTTCTGATTTATGAGAAAGTTACGACTTATGAGCTCTGGGCTGCATAAAAAGGGTGCAATGAAGGTAGGTAGGGAGGTATTGAGATTTCTTCTTTGACACCATGTACTGGGGAAGAACATGACAGGAAAGCGGCAGCTTCAACCACGGGACCAACCAGATGCATTACCAACTCTTGTACTAGAAGTACTAGAAAGGACCTTTTGATGATGGGTGTAGGTCTCACCAGCTGTGTGATCAGACTGCTGTGAAAGGGAGACAGGCACAGAGAGAGAGAGAGAGAGAGAGCCCATTCCTCATGATGAAGACAAATTCTCATCTACTTTTTTAAGTTACCCACATCTCACTGCTTAGTGGGTCTGCAGTGTAGACTCCTTATACAATAACACTTGTCAGGCATTTATCATAAAGTATTAGGTTTTTCTTAGTGATTTTTGTTCTTAGAATCCAATTCAATGTGACGAAAGTTTCAGCTTTTTTTTGCTTTTTGTTTTTTTTTTTCCTTTTGGGTGTTTAGGGATATTGGGTGCACTCCACAATAACACTACAAGACAATCACTACTAGAGAATGTGTTTTTTCTCACACAAAAATTCATGGCTCATTATGTGTGTGTTTGTGCCATTATAAAAAATTGTCAAATTTACTTTTTGTGTAATATATTGCCACCATAAATATCATATATTGTACATTGTAACAAACTAACCCACAAAGTTTATTTCACACATATGTCATGAGCCCTAGCTTTTTGTGTGAGAAAAACCACATTCTCTTGTAATGAATAGTGAAAATTGAGTGGTTGGATTTGGCAGATAAAAGAAGTACAAAAGCCATGTCAATCTCTACTTGGCAATGCTAAATTTTTCAACTTACTTCAACCAAGGCAAGGTTTTTGTTGGTGAAACTTCAATATTTGGGACCAGAAGGTATTGAAGAAATATGATAACCACTCAAAAGAAGAGGAAGAAACATGGGCAAAATGTTTATTAATATTGTAATTTTAAAATTTTGTAATATTATACACATACACAAATGTAGAGTCCATTTATGAGCACCTTAAGGCACACTAACCCATTTGGTTATAGTGTGCGATGACATAAGTGGTTTTGCCTTAATTGATTTATGTAGGGGTCAATACCCTTCATTACACAAACCACCCCATATGTGCAATGCAATGAACTTATATTCTTTTATTGTACATGGCATGTGTTTTTGTTTTTATTTTTTTGCAATTTTCTAATGGAGCCAGATTGATGATCATCCCTGGGCAGATTTCAACTTAACTGGCAACAAGCTTTCAAACAACTCTTAAATATTGTAGCCATTAAATATCAATGTGGCGACACCCAACCCCATAAAACCTGTTTTCTATTGCAGTTTGGCAAACAAAATTTAAGAAAATTTTCAAACAGAACTGATCCACAATTTGACTCATTTCTTGGCCAAAATCATGTTCTTTCAAGCCTTGTTCATAAGCCCAAAGCAAGGTCTAGAACAATATGTAATTTTGCAGCCTTAAAACACTCTTCTTAATTCTTAGTGGAAATGGAAAGCATATTTTTGGGCACTTCCTTCCAAGGTTTGAACCATTGTTGGGGGTTATATGGTTTATCTATGAAAAACCTCTGGTTATATAAGGATTTAAGCATGTACATAACCGGATAATACTTGAATGAAAGAACTGGAGCACTCTTGAAGGCCTAATTATTTCTATGTTATAATCATATAACCTCATGATATCCTCATATAACGAGGATATGGTGCCAAGAGTGTTGTCTTGCAGATAACTTGCAATGGTTATAATATTAACACATATAAGCAAGTTACATTAAGAAATGTTCAAGCATTATTTTTATTGATTGATCATGAAACCTTACCAATTTGCTTAACAAGCAACTTTGCCACAAGAGGCTCTATTTTAAAATAATGTTTACTTGAACCTTTACAAGAACACGCAATGGAAATGTTTTTGTTATTATGAATTCAACTTAAATAAGTTAAGAGTTTGTTGGCTTTTAAATAAATAGAGGTTTTGGAAATCTTTTTTTTTTCATTTGTATTAACAAATCATATTTACAAATTCAAAGTTAGTTTCATAATATTTAAAGTTGTACAAGCCCACCCCTTTTCTCTCAACCCCACAAATGAACATAAACATGTAGAGAAAACATATTGTGTCCAAATAAATATAAGGTCTTTTATTTTTGCATGTGTAAGCACTTTATTTCACAATTTAAAGTTGTACAAGTTCACCCCATTTTCCTCAATCCCACAAGTGAATCTAAACCCCATTTAATGGAATTTAAACATGTAAAGAAACCATATTGTGTACAAATAAATATTATTTTCTTTTATTTTGCATATGCAAGTAATTACCATGAAAATGTTTCACATTATGCACACACAACATAACATTACTACAATTCATGGTTTTTTAAGAGGTTCAAATTGATCGACTCATCATTTTCACTAATAAACATACACGTTTTTTACTAAAGGTCAAGGGTTCGAATGACACATGTATTTGTTGATTGATCAACTTGACTATAATAATATATTTAACTAGATACACATAATCAAGTTGTACAACTTTAATCAAGATGGTCAATGATATTTAATCAAGTTAAACATTTAGCCAAAATAGCCAATGATCTTTAGTCAAATACAACATGGTCTACTACCCTACATATCTACCTCCTACCTACTCATCCACCTATTTACTTTGTTAACTACTAACCTACCTATTACACACCCACCCACCCACCCACCTACCTATTATTTACCTATCTACCTATATTTTTCACCTTTGTACAACCTACCCACTTACCTACCCACCTACCTACATGTTATATACTACCTTATCCACCCACTTACTTACCTAATTTTAACCATTAAGTGTAACCATTAAGTTTAATCATTATGTTTAACCATTAGATTTACCCAAATTTTAACCATTAAGTTTAATTTAAATTTAACCATTAAATTTAGTCATTATGCTTAGCCACTAAATTTGGCACTAAGTTTAACCTAAACTGAACCATTAAATTTGGCCAATAGGTATAACCTAAATTTTGCCACTAAATATAAGCACTAGGTATAGCCTAAATTTAGCCATTATCTTTAACCATTAAAGTTATTCACTATGTTTAACCATTAAAACTATCTACTAAGTTTAAATTAGGTTTAACCATTATGTATAACCATTAGGTTTAACCTAAGTTTAAACACTATGCTTATCCAAGGTTTAGTCATTATGTTTAGTCATTAGATATTGCCACTAAATTTAGCCATGAAATATGTTTAACCATTAGGTTTATCAATTAAGTTTAACCACTATGTTTAACCATGAAATTAACCAATAGGTTTATCAACTAGGTTTAGCTATTATGTTTAACCATTAGATTTAATCACTAAATTTAACCAAGGTTTAACCATTATGTTTAGCCATTATTTTAAATTAATGAATTTAACCATTAAGTTTAGCCATGAATTTAAATCACTAAATTTAACCATTAAGTTTAGCCATTAGTTTAAATCACTAAATTTAATCACTAGGTTTAACCATTAATTTAAATCACCAAACTTAGCCATTAAGTTTATCCATTATTTTAAATCACTGAGTTTAACCATTAGTTTAAATCACTAAGTTCAATCACTAGGTTTAACCATTAGTTTAAACCACTACATTTAGCCATTATTTTAAGTTGATAAGTTTAGCCACTAGGTTTAGCCATTAATTTAAATCATTAAGTTTAACCACTAAATTTAACTATTAGTTTAAATTGCTGAATTTAACCATTAGGTCTAACCACTATTTTAAATCCCAGAATTTAACCACTAGGTTTAGTCATTAATTTAAGTCCTCAAGTTTAGCCATTAATTTGAATCATTAAGTTTAACCACTAAGTTTAACCATTAGTTTAAATTGCTGAATTTAACCATTAGGTCTAACCACTATTTTAAATCTTAGAATTTAGCCATTAAATTTAGTCATTAATTTAAGTCCCCAAGTTTAGCCATTAATTTAAATCATTAAGTTTAACCACTAAATTTAACCATTGGTTTAAACTACTAAATTTAACCATTAAGTCTAACCATTATTTTAATTCCCAGAATTTAACCACTAGGTTTAGTCATTAATTTTAGCCCCCAAGTTCAACCATTAAATTTAACCATTAGTTTAAGTCCCTAAGTTTAGCCACTAGGTTTAACCATTAATTTAAGTCCCCACGTTTAACCATTAAGTTTAACCATTAGTTTAAATCCCTAAATTTAACCATTAAGTTTAACCATTATTTTAAATCGCTACATTTAGCAATTAGTGGTCACTTAGGTTTAGCCATTATGTTTAATGATATGAAATAAACATGTGAAATAAAAACTTGATAAAAATTGAACACCTTTGATGGTGTAGTCCATTGGTAAGAATTTGGTTTATCATCGTGAAAGTTTAGGGTTCAATTCCTTATACTTACAACCTATGTGCATGTTTAAAAGGTTAAAGTAAGTAGGTTAAATTAAGGTAGTTCAATCAGGATAAGTTAAGTTAAATTGGCTAAACTAGGCTAAGTTAGCATTTACCTACCTAAGTGCATTTTTTCAACCTACCTACCTACCTATTAGTTTTTTAAATAATAATCAAAAAATGATTTTAATTTAAGTTCTCTTTTGGCCAAAAAATTGTCAATATTCAAAATAGTTTGATCTCTTTTCGGATTCTAAAAATCTATAAAATTGACCTAGTCAAATGGTCCACAATCTACTAAACAAATAGTCAATCATTTTGTTAATCATTTTGCTAGTCAAAATGACAAGGTCCAATTTGACTACCCAGTCATGCTAAACATGGCCAAAATCACTTGTTTAGAATGACTTATACACACATACAATTTCTATTTGTTTGGTTGATTAATTTTTTAAGTTATTGTTATGTATTTTAAAACATCACTAGTTGTTGTATTGAAAGAATTCATGTGCACATGTGTATGTCATACATCATCACTAATCCATAACCATGATGGATTGAAATATATGAATATTTTGATGAATTTCTAAATTTTTGCACATTGATGCATGGTGTATTCTTGTTTTTATTAAACATGAGACATTTGAAAGTTATGGTCATGGTTGTTGTCTTCAAAATGTTGGTGTAAAGAAGGTGTATTCAAGCCTTATGTAATTACATCAATATATATATATATATATATTAAAGAATGAATGGTATCCAAGTTGCAATTGTTTATAATCTTTTCATTTTTATATTTAATCTTGAAATCACATTTAAAAATTCATGTTGGAGAAAAACCAATAAAATCTTCTTTTTTTTGTTTGAATGTCAAGTAAAGTTGTTAGCCCTTGTTTTTCAACATTAGTAAGTTCAAAAACCAATTCACATAATGACAATCCTTTGGAATGATGGATGGTTCCTACTATTGCAAGTTGAATTGAAAATAAAATCTTTGTTATAAAAAATGATTAGGTTTTATCAACTTTTACTATATTTGACAATAGGTTCAATTGGTGTCCATTTTGACTCAATGTTGTTATTATAATAATGACTAAATTATTCTCTAATTAATGTTCTAATTTTGAATATCCATATCATGGTTTTATCATTATATATTATTGATGCTTTAAATATTCAATTATGTCCATTCATAAAACCATCAAATGTGGGATAATTACCAACCCATAATTCAATTAACATATCCTTTTAAATATGAATTGTAGAATGCAAACATGTAGTTTTGCTTGGATCTTTTGAAAGTTTGTAAAATGATGTGCATGATGAGTGATTAATGTCAATTGCTTTGAAAATAAATGTGAAATTTGATGTGTTAATGAACACATTCCCATTATGTTTTTGCATAAGTTAATTTGTATAAAAAAAATATGGAATAGAACAATTGTTGGGTGGTTGTTGATAACATATTGAATTTATACATTGTATATCCTTTGTACTTTTAGTCATGGTATGAAATTTATTGAAAGTTTATATGAAAAACATATTAAATTGTTGCATAATTTCATTTAGTTCACAAATTTGAACATTTGTCAAATTTTGATGTTAATGCACTAACATTAAAATGCAAGCTTTCAATCATCAGCCACACCCACCCCCTTAAGCCTTTTTTTTTTTTTTTAAAAAAAAATTTTTAAATTTTTTTGTTTTTTTTTAAATACTTATTTTTAAGGTTTTATTTTTAAATTTTTAAAAAAAAAAAAGGTAGGTTTAAAATT
>Ga0116231_10012876_pt1 | contig 12040 bp, 14 predicted proteins | sample S1TSphgellanicum_2_FD_89695 | JGI IMG/M metagenome (GOLD analysis project Ga0116231, IMG submission 89695) | Host-associated microbial communities from peat moss isolated from Minnesota, USA - S1T2_Fd - Sphagnum magellanicum MG | ecosystem: Host-associated > Plants > Peat moss > Unclassified... | reverse complement strand
ACATGTGCTCGATCCAAGGCTCCCAGACATCGCCCGTTTGGACTCCTACAACCTCTGTCGATTCCTAGCCGACCTTGGGGATCTATTGCAATGGACTTCATCACGGACCTCCCTACTGTCAGAGCCAAGAATTCAATACTGGTTGTGGTCGATCGACTCACCAAAATGGCCCATTTCACCCCTTGTTCCAAGTCAATCACGGCAGAAGAGACAGCTCAGTTAATTCTAGACGAGATCATCCGACTGCATGGACTCCCCGAGGAAATCGTGTCCGATAGAGGTCCTTAATTTGCATCCAAGTTCTGGCATCGTCTATTCGAGCTTCTTGGAGTTGACATTCGATTATCTTCAGCTTTCCACCCCGAGATAGATGGACAAACCGAACGGACAAACCAGACACTCGAGCAATACCTTCGTTGCACTATGAACTACCAACAGGACGACTGGCTGGACCTACTATCTCAAGCAAAGTTTGCTTATAACAACACAACACATGCATCGACCGAGATCAGTCCATTCTTTGCCAATTACGGTTTTCATCCCAGGTTTAGCCTTGAAATTCCTGGAGACTCCGTAAACCCCTCGGCTGAAGAAAGGGCCACGAGGCTTGGACAGGTTCAACAGAACCTTATGGCAAAACTCAAGCTAACACAGGAGTGGCAAAAGAAGCAAGCAGACCGCTGACGCAAGGACCATCCAAACTTCAAGGTTGGAGACAAGGTCTGGCTTCTCAGAAAGAACATTGCTACCACTCGCCCATGTGCCAAGTTGGATTACAAGTGCCTCGGACCTTTCAAAATCGCCAAATTGGTTGGTCTAGTGGCTTGCCAGTTGGAGCTTCCACCCCAGTTCAAAATCCACAATGTTTTCCATGTTTCCCTACTTGAGCCCTATCATGAAAACTCGATCCCAGAACGTCATTAAGAACCCCCAACTCCCGTCGAAATTGAAGGCCAAGAAGAGTTTGAAATTCAAGAGGTCTTGGACTCCAAGAAGATTCGTGGAAAGCTCATGTACCTTGTCTTTTGGCGAGGTTATCCTCCTTCTGAAGCTACTTGGGAGCCTGTTGGAAACCTAGTTCATGCCCAAGACTTAGTTAATCGGTTTCACCAATGGTATCCCTAACAAACCGGCTCCATCTGGAAGATGTCGTTTGAGGAGAGGATAATGTCATGGCCTAGGATATTTTGGGATACTTTGGGCAATGTCATGTCCTAGGATATTTTAGGATACTTTTGGCAATATCATGGCTTAGGATATTTTTGGATACTTGGGATACTTTTGGCAATGTCATGTCCTAGGATATTTTGGGATACTTTTGGCAATATCATGGCCTAGGATATTTTGGGACTAATATGGTTCAGGGTTATAAAAAGAGATAGTCTGGGGAACAACCCTTCAGCAGATCAACACCAGTTGATGGATCAATAAAGCTTGTCTTGTCTTGTAATTCTCCACTTGTTTGTAGTTGGTCCATAACAGGTGTGACTTATTGCCCTTTGGAAACCACATAACATAATCACCAAAACTAAATTTTTTTCCAGATTCTTTTGTTGACTCTTTAATGTTCTATTCCATTGCTAAATTCTTACAGTTTCTACAGCTTGCATTATAGCTTTCTACAATTTTTCAAGCTATGTAATTATATTAGTTAAAACTCTCACTAAAGTATTATTTCGCTCATCTCCACCAACAACTATAATGATGTATGGGCATTAATGGATGTAATCCATACATTAATTGATATGGTGTATACCCTATTGCTATTTTGTATGAAGTTTTGTATGAAAATAACATTGTAGACAGATGTTCATCTCAATCTGTTCTATTTTCACTAATTAATTTGGTCAATAGTGTCCCAAGTACCTTGTTAGTAAATTCAGTCTACCCATTCCCCTAAAGATAATAAGTTGTAGAACTCACATGTTTCATTAGAAAATGATCTGTCAAATACTCAATGGCATCATTAATAAAATGAATTCCCTAATTTGTCACTATAATCAAAGGACATCCAAACCTGGTTAATATGCATTCATATAGCAAATTTGATGTGGTTATTGTTATATTAGTCCTCAATACTCTTATTGCCACCCACTTAGTAGCATAGTCTATAGCAACAAGAATATATTTGTTCCATGTATATTTCCCTAATGGCTTAATTAGCCCCACAAAATCAAGTCCCCATTTCATAAATGGTTCCTTTGGAAAACTTGTGACCAGCTTTGCAAGACTTTGAGTTACTAATCCTCCTGTTCTTTGACATGCATCACAAGATTACTACACATCCTTGTACATAGTTGGCCACCAATATTCAGCATCCAATATCTTCCTTTGCATTATTTCTATTACAAAATGCCTTTTTGAAGGTCCTTCATGTAGTTCTTTCATGACCATCTATGCTTTTACTGTTGTCAAACATCGTCGCAGTCTATTATCTTACCCATTTTGTACAATTCACCATTCTTTAGTGTAAAAGGCTATGCTTTCTTAACCAATCTATGTTTTTATTGCATTGATAATGTGCCTTCAATCTGTCTATTTAAAAAAAATCTTTTACATCATTCAACCACTCAGGCCCTGTATAAAAACAAATTTGCATCTATGGTTTGATTAGACACACCTGTGAGTTATGTACTATCCGGTAATCTTGACAATGCATTTGTAACTACATGAATTTTACCTGGCTTATACATTACTATGAAATCATATGCAAGGAACAATAACAACCATCTAGCTATTATCCCTGAAACCTGTGGTTTGTTGACCAAATAGACCAATGCCATATGATCTACATAAAAGACAAATTTATTGCGTAACAAATAATTTTTAAACTTGTGCAAAGAAAAAACCATTGTTAAAGTCTCTTGCTCTATTGTGCTATAATTATGTTATGCTCTATGTAGAAACCTATAAGCATACACTATTGGTTGATCACTCTTCCTTGTTACATTCTAAGACAACATAGCCCCCACAGCCCTTACAACTAGCAAGGACGCATATGTATGAACATGAAATTCCATTTGCCAATTTGGTGATATTAATATCGATGTTTCAATATACTTATGTTTAATCAATTCCCATGCCTTTTGACATTCCTTTGTCCAAATAAAAGTCTTTGTATTTTTGGTTAGTTTAGTAAAAGGTGCCATAATTGCAACAAATGTTTTTATAAAACATCTATAAAATTATGCCATCCCATTGAATACTTGAATTTGCTGGGGATTCTTAAGTGGTGGCATGTTTACAATTGTTTGTATTTTCTTTGGATATGGTAGTTTCCTTTCTTTGGAAATAATAAAACCTAATATCATCCCTGAAAATACCATAAATGCACATTTGTCGAGGTTTAAATTAATTCCATATTCTTTGCACTTTTGAAAACATAGTTTGAGCTTCTGTAAATGATTATGCATGTCACTATACACTATAAAGTCATCTAGAAATATCTTCATAAAACTGTCCAAATACTTTTTAAATGTTTTGCTCATGACTCTTTGATATGTTAGAGGTCCATTTTTAACTCCAAATGACATCACCTTCCATATAAAAGCCCCCTAGTCTATAACAAATGCAGTCTTGTATATGTCCTTTGGAGCTATAGTTATTTGATGATATCTTGAATATCCATCTAAGAAGAAATATGCCTCATACCCTACTATTGTGTTCAACATTTCATTTGTGAAAGGTAATGGGTATGGATCCTTCTTTGTGGCTACATTTAGTTTTATGAAATCTATACAAATTCTCAGCTTACCATTTTTCTTGGGTACTACTACTATGGGTGACAACCATGTAGTTTCTTCTATAGATTTAATGAATCTAGTTGCTACCAACTTATTTGTATCTTGTTTGACCATTTTAGCATAATTTGGATTTAATATGTACTTGGTTTGATAAACTAACGATATTATAATGTCCAACTTAATATTGTGTTGTGCTAGCTCTAATGGAATCCCTTTCAAATTTTTGTACGTCCATGCAAAAACATCTTTGAATTCCTTTAATAGTTACTCCACTTCTAACACCTTACCTGTTTTAAACTATACATTAATCTTCACCATTTGTAGTTTTGCGTCAGTTCCAAAATTGAGTCTCATCAATTGTTGATCTTTAGTTAACGTCCATCTAGCTATCTATAATCACTATGTTTTGATGTTTGCTAGAGTTTCATCCACTACAACACCCCTTAGTTGATGTATGTAATACATCTTTGGATACACTTTATCTTCCATAGTTACTTCTAGTTATATCTGTTGCTAAGTATCTTCTTTTTTGTGCTCTATACTTCATATCCTTGTTTTGAAATACTAGTATTCACTTGTATATCCATGATCCCCACATCTGTGGTTGTCATAGATTGAATTGTTTCAGGTAAATTGATTATTCTTATGGAAAAAAATCATGGCAAAGATGATATCTTCTTCATTTGTGATGCCATTATGATAATAGTATCACAATAACACTTCTAGTCTTCTTACATCACTTCCCAAATGTTTGGTAACTATAATTGTTTGGATTGTCCCATTCCTTTGTATGGTAACAATGTTACTTCCCCAATCATGTGCCACTTTAGCATCCCTCAACCATGGTCTCCCCAACAACACGGAATAAATAGAATCTACCACACTATTCTGAAGTACAATAAACGTAGTTATGTAAGGAATGCCATGAACATATATCTTCAGATCTTTAATCAACCCCATTAGTTTTGTGGTTGTTTGATCTGTCATCTTCAAATTATATGGTGCAAGTTTAAGCTTTGGAAGCCCAACCTCAATCTCAATTATTCGGTGATAATATTAACTCCAGAACCTCCATCAAATAGCACATATTCTATTGTATTCTTCCCAATTTGTATTTGGATAATTGCCATATGATTATATATTATTACAACAATTGTCCCTACTTCTAGTATTGAAAAACCCACTTGTTTATTTGTGATTATTTTATTTACATTCTAAATTTTCTTTAATTTCAACTTTTGCCAAAGATATTTTTTTAACTTAGGCATTATTTTAAGCAATTGTCCTAAGTTCAAAGTATAACTTGTTTTTAACATTTACTTACCAATGTTTAGAAAAATCTCTTATATTATGATCAATTTCCCTTATGAATTCACCACTTCCTAAGATTTTTGTGCGTCCACAGGAATAATATTTGGCATACCTGGTCAGGTTGTGTTCCATCCCTCCATGGATGTGGATGGCCCTTTGATCTAGGTTTATGTTTTCTAAATATGTTGAATTATCTCCACCATAGACTATTCCAACCGCTCTTCTTTCTCCCAATCAATAACACTCTTTACTTTTTATAGTTTCCTATCCTTGAACACTTGTTCTTCAGTTACTTTACTTTTTATGGTAACATTAACATCCACCACATTCACATCGGCAATGACTATTTGCGTTTTAGCAACAAGTTGAACCTTTGCTATTGTCACAAATTTCCCATGAAACTTTTATGCATCTCATCAAACTTTGGACAATCTGTCAATTTATGTCCTTTCAAACCACATATGTGACATGCATATGAAGATGTCTTTTGTGTTTTTTGACTTGGTTGTGTCACCTCTGTGGTTGCCATCTTGGTTTGCTCTTTCTTCTTTTTACATGTTTCCACATTGTGATTTGTTATCCCACAATTTGTGTAATGTTTGTCAATCTTCCCTATGTTATTTTATGTTTTTGCTAGTACTACATGTTTGATATTTTGTGGTACTAACAGTGCACTCCTTGCTTTTGCAATAGTCATACCTTTTTCACATAACATTGTTGTCTCCTTATGTTGTTGTAATGTTGACCGTTTCATTCCTACATTCACAATTCTAAGGTATGATTGTAAACTTGCTCTAAACATAGTAGTTAGAAAATTGTCAGTGGTTGGTACTTGACGCACCCCCAGGCTCCTTGATGGACTCAAATGTGAGTCCAAACGGAAAACTGCGGAAGAGCAAGGAATCAAGGCACGCTCCCTGGGTCGCAGCACTTTGAGGGGTAGAAGGGCGTGCTGGAGCTCCGAGATGGGACTAGGAAGAGTGACAAGCATCAACTACTCATACGGACCTACACAAAACCAACATGAGGTGGTTAGTGCATAGTTGGAGCACTTTTGGTGCTAGGACGAGCCACGAGCAACTCAGACTCACAATACTCACCATGGCTCGGACTTGGGGGAAGCCACCACCTTCCCTCTTATAGTATACTCTATGCTTCTCCACGAGGCCCACATCCTAATGGTTTTTTGTCTCGGGACTCCCAAGTGGGAGTCCCGAAATTGCCAAAGTTGGGACTCCCGTGACTTTGGAATCCCATAACTTTGTGTGTAAACCTCCGATCGAGATGAGGTTTGAAACAAAGTTATATCCTTTTTCAAGACCTTTCCAATGGTATGTGGCATGCCACCTACACAGAAGGAAATCGGTTTGATTCCCGACTTTTAGTGGTCGGGAGTCAAATTGCCAATTTGACTCCTGACCTTTTTTTTGGCCATAACTTGTGTTTCAAATGTCCAAATGGGTGATGCGAGCCCATTTCAGACATCTAAGTTTCAATATCTTTCCAATGATATAAAGAACTCCTTGAGCCATTGGGTTTTGACCCTTGTAATCACTCTTTGAACATTCGGGAGTCCATTGGGACTCCAACTCCCAACATGGGAGTTCACTTGGGAGTGTGAGGGTTCTTTCCTTCACACTCTTTTGCATTCCTGGGGCATGAGAATGTGACTCCCGGGTTAGTCTTGGCCCACATCCCTATAAGCTTCTTTTGCTTTGGTCACGAGCCCAAGGCTAGGGTTGCGACAGTATTTGCAAACCATGAGCTAATTTCTAAATCCACTCATAGTAAACCTCCACCTTTTTAGTCTCCTCCTACTTCATGTTCTTTAGCTCCACATATATTTGTTTGTCATTTTGAATTTTTTGATGAAGTTTGCAAAATGCTTAAGTAAGCTTCGAAAAAATATAGTCAAGAAATTTTGACATGTAATTATGGCACTAGTTCGATGCCGTATCTCTTAGTGTATAGCTAAACGCATTGATGATATACTCTTCAAAAGTCTTTGCAAAATTAAACATTCTAACATGAACATTTGGATTAACATTTTTTTTGAAATTAGGATATTTAAAAGCTACCCTATTTGGCCTAGCATAATGGCCATATCTGTGATCAAAAATTGGTATAGTTACAGCAATTGGTTCTCGGTATCCTCCTCTTGAATGCACAACATTTACATTTTTACACCTTCTAATAACCATTGAGCTCATCAGTGGTTGATCTACAATCCTATTCCCATGAGTAGCCATTATTGGATTAATAAACACCATTTGAGGTATGCCAATAACTCTAGTAATAGCTGTTAACAGTGCCGAAGTTCAACTCGGATTCTTTCTTGCCAAGATTCCACCTAATTTGCTACCCAATTTTATTGTAGATCCAATTAGTACTCCCCTTCTGACAACATCTATGTTGGGCACAACAACCATTTCCACTGTTGTGGTTATTATATCTACATTAAGTGATTGAGTAGCTCCTACTCTAGCATGTTGTCTGTGGGTTTCAACAATTGTCGCTTCTGACACTATTGGTGGAGTTGTGTTGATTCGAAATTGACTTTGTTCCAGTTTGTGGTTACCCATTGGTATCTTCTATGGTGTAGTATGTGGATGTGAATACCCTTCTAGTTCTTTGCTCTTGGCCTAAATAGATGGACGAATTTGTGGTCCCAATTGGCTTCCCAACTCCATGCTTCTAAATCTATTATGGACTACAGGAATTCCTAATTCTTGTTTTTGTGGTTGATCCATTAATGCTCCTACCACATTCTGTAACTCCACATGCTTAATAATACCTACTTTGATGTGAAAAGGCACAAAAGGACAATCCATGATTGCATGTCCTTTTTCCTCATAGAATGCACAAACCCTTGAAAATAACATGATCAATCTAAATCCACAGATTCATGATCCCATGTTTCAACTGTCTACCTTGGTTGATCCAACTTTGGATTCCCTTGATGAGAGTATGATTGCGATACTTCATCTAACACATTCACTTGTGCCTCTACATACTTAGATGATCTTGGGTAATTTTCCTTTGTCTCCTCAAACACATCAACATTGTTGTTTTCATCCACTTCCCAGTGTTCAGCCGATTCATAGTAATCTAGAGATGTAGTCTGATACACAAACTTGGGTTGTATACCTCTTGTAACATCCCTCCCTCAACTAGTCACCGACTTTGGACTTGAGATTTCTTGCAGTTAATCAAATACTATAAAAGTCCTTGCCTCATCTTGATCTCTATAACTTTGAACCACAGATTGCCGTTGAGAAGTATATTGCATTCGTTCATTCGGATGAATAATCAACTGCATCTCTCTTCATGGAAATCATTGTTTAGAACTGTGCCCTCTCTGAAGACCCCTAGTCCATACGTCCCACCATACCACTTCTTGTGGTAGAAATGACATGTGCCCCATGGGCCTTTCTTCCGTTCTCAAATTCATCTATCCAACATCAAATTTTGAGATGGGGTTTTTGTAAGCCCTGCATATTCGTTTCCATTTTTGAATTTTTTTTCTATTTGTCTTTCAATAACTTGTTTGTTTGCCTTTAAGTCCAATTGTCACTGTAAACTTTAGGTCACCATCTAATTCATCTTGTTTCACAATTCTTTGTCATCAAAGTTTGTAGATCATTTTATAGTCCTTACGATGTCAACCGCGTAGACCTCTGATACTTTCTAATGTACCCTTTAAAATTCTAAATTAAAAAACAACATTATTTGTTTGAAGACTCTCATCTACACTATACAACAAAATTTGTAAAAAACCCTTCCCATTACTGAAAGAAATAACTAAAAAAAAATCCCCACCAAATGGTTGCCAAATGGTAGAAGTGAAATTTAAATTCTTGCAAAATATTTCACATTATTGTAATAACATGTTTGCATTTCACATGCCTATGTTCACTATTTCTATTTTAAGTCTCAACAAACTTAACATTACAATTCATTCCAACATCAAATTCATGGTTATTACATATAACCAAAATTTTCACTTTAGAATACATTATAAAAAAACTCTAAAAACAAAGTTACAATTCGTTTCATCATGATCTAACACTATAGAAAATTCACACAAAAGATGAACATAAAATTCATTGTAGAAGTATGTGTTTTTTTATATTACTAAAAACATGAATTCAAATTACAACATAATCCCATGTTTTGTTGAAAAAAATCCCAAAACAACACTTGAAATTTATGTTATATCAAAATATAATTTGTGGTTTTCTATCGTAAGTACGTCCAACTCTTCCTATTCTTTTCCAATTTTTTTTTTTTTGTCTCATCTTCTTTTTCTCTCTTTGTTTTCTAGAACTTTCTCCCTTTTGAACCATCCCAAGTAACATCATTATGATCCAAAACAACAAGAATTCAAAATTCAAACTAACAAAGTTCCCTGATTAGTCCCTATCCTAATTGCCTTGTTCATCCCAAATCACATACTCAACTTACCTCCTTAACAAGAACTTTCTAACAATGACCTAGCCACTTCAACCGCATCTTGTGCGCTCTAAATTACATGAAGGGACACGGCATGTAACTTTTGCTTGTTAGACATGTAGATTTTAGCCACTTTCAATTTTCCTTCAGTGGCAAGCTTCTACTTACCACTCATCTATCACCAATTTCAACTTTCTTAAGCTAGCTTCTTTTGAAGAGACAAGAATCTTCATGTTATCCAACTCAGATTTAGACCACTGTGGAGAAATAAAGAAGCTAGGGTTTGACATAAAACCTCTCCCCTTGATCTTTTACATAGGCCCTCACAATTTACAAATTGAACCTTCTTTTTTAATCTTTGACAAATTCAAAAATAAACCCCCTTCCAACCCCAAGGAGATTAGAACGCCTCTTGATGACTTCAATAATGTCAAAAAGTTCTATCCTATCAACAACCCCTCCTAAATCTTCTTCTCTTCATTGGCTATTTTTTAATCTTCAGACGATCCTTTAGTTTCTTGGTAGATGCAGCATGCTTTGCCTAATTAACCTTGATGTTTTTGTATTCACAATGAGACCTCGTGCAAACTATAATGTTAATTATTTATTCTTGATGTTTTAACGGTTATACACTCTTTGTCAACATTTCTTGATTTGGGTAGCCACACTGGGTTTTACATATTCTTCATACTTCCAACCATTTTTGTTCAATTTTGGCCCATAATGAAAACTAATATCTGTGAGTGTTGTGTGTGAATCTGAGAAAAACTCCAAAAAAAACCCTTCATTGCGTAAGCCTTGGTTTAGATGGAACCATTATGCATCTTGCACAACCTCCATATTCTTACCACTTGCAGGTCATCATTATGAAAACAAAATATTATCATGTGCAAAATATCCCATCACATACATAAGTTTGGAAATTCATTTACAACAAATGTTACAACTTTAACAAGTTCTTGAATGCTAATTTATTTTAGCTTACAACAATAATAATCATTGCTTGACCTAAGTCAAACATGGAAGTAATAAAAATATGTACAAATAACAAGTTCTTCCTCTGTGTCTTCAAGTTGTTTGCAAACCTTTTGAACTGGGTATGGAATCATAGTTGCCAATATTTGCATTGTCACTTATGAGAGGGCAACAATCAGAGAGCTCTTGAAATGATCGCACAAGATCATGCAATGACATGCACAGTGTGGGAAGGCATGTAATGACAAAAAATGAGGGAAGTTTGAAAAGTGCGCGAAACCATATTGCCTAGAGCCTAGGAAAACTACGTGCTTATGTGTCAACAAATTAAATTTTCAATTATTGGAGGGAAAACAAACTGTGAGCCAAATCTCGGCAATCCTGATGTTTAGGATGGGATACCTTGATCGTACTTGGACCTTGTTATGGATTATTTCAAATTAATCTATCAAAAAACTAAGTTTAATAGAAAGAATACGTCCGATCTTTGTCAACCATCTTGATCGTAGGGTCTCTAGTCCCATAAATAATCCAAACAAAATTTTAGTTTTCTTGCACATTATTCGCCATGAACCCTTTGAACACAAGCGTACCCACCCTTTTTTCTCAACAATGTGTTCAACTTCCTCCACAACGTGCATTGAACTTTTGTGTTTTCGAATTACATGTCACATACCATAATCATCATGACCTTACAATAGATCCAATCATAAACATGACAAGCCATGGTCATCCATCCTTGAACACACTTTACGTGATCAAACATCCTACACACATTTTGAAGTTTATAACTCGGTTGCATTTGCTAGACCAAATCAAATCCAGAGCCAATGCCATCAATGAACATCTTGAATAAACACTACTAGAAATCTTGTCCTTTGCAACGAGTCACTATGCAATTGGCATGCAACTGGTTGTCGTTTGTAACTATTTTAGTCATGGTTGCAACTACAAATTTGGTATTGTATAATTTTCGGGCCATATGGTTGTGTGTGCAACTAACATGCAACTAAATGTGTACAACATGGACACGTGTCATAAAAATAATGGCCTAAACTTATACATATTTAAATATTATATTTAATATATTTATATAGGCTATATATAATAGTATTATGTACCTCTAGTACTAAGGTTAACCCCATGCTAACTTAGGTTAGCCTAAATTAACCTAGGTTAAATAAACAAAAAAATTAAACTAACCATGGTTAAATTTATTAGATTAAACCGATTATGGCTAAATTAAATTAATTTAAACTAACTATGGCTCTATTAAGTTAGGCCAAATTAATTATGGCTGAATCAAGTTAGGCTAAATTAAATTATACTACATTAATTATGGTTAAATTAAATTATGTTAAATTAAACTAGGTTAAAATAAATATGGCTAAATAAAGTTAGGCCAAACTAATTATGGCTAAATTAAGTTAGGTAATAATAGTTATGGTTAAACTAAATTAGACTATATTTATTGTGGCTAAACTAAATTAAGTTAAATTAAATTAGGATAAAATAAATATGGTTAAATTAAATTATGCTAAAATATTTATGGCTAAATT
>Ga0116231_10012875_pt1 | contig 12041 bp, 12 predicted proteins | sample S1TSphgellanicum_2_FD_89695 | JGI IMG/M metagenome (GOLD analysis project Ga0116231, IMG submission 89695) | Host-associated microbial communities from peat moss isolated from Minnesota, USA - S1T2_Fd - Sphagnum magellanicum MG | ecosystem: Host-associated > Plants > Peat moss > Unclassified... | reverse complement strand
ATCTACGATCTGGGGGCGGGACGGATCGCCGCCATGGACGCGGCAGGTATCGATGTGCAGATCCTTTCGCATACTCCCCCGGATGTGGCGACGACGGAATTTGTTGAGCCCTCGGTTGCGATCGATCTCGCCACACAGGCGAACGACGCGGCGGCTGCAGCGGTCGCTACCTACCCCGACCGGTTCCGCGCCTTTGCCACTTTGCCCATGCGCGAACCAGCGGCTGCCGCTCGCGAGCTCGAGCGCACCGTCCGCGACCTGGGCTTCGTGGGCGCGCTGATCAATGGACATGTCAATGGACGTTTCCTCGACGACAAATTCTTCTGGCCGGTCTTTGAAACTGCGGAAGCGCTCGGCGTGCCGCTCTACCTGCATCCCACGTGGCCGCCGAAACCGGTGATCGAGGCCTACTACAGCGGCTTCGCTCCTGCGGTAAACTGGGCGTTCGCATCGGGGGGCGGCGGGTGGCACATCGATTGCGCGGTACACGCCATGCGTCTGATCCTGGGCGGGGTGTTCGACCGGTTCCCCAAGCTGCAGATCATCGTTGGCCACCAGATGGAAACGCTGAGTTGGTGGGCGTGGCGAGCGGACTACGTTTTATCGCCTAACCTTACGGGCCTTAAGCGCACCATCAAGGAATATTTGCGGGAGAATTTCTACGGCGGCATCCTCGCCGGCGAGTTAACCGATCAAACGGCTGGCGAGATGGATAGCGGTTGGAGTATGGCCAACAACGTCTATCAGGCCATGGTGAACGTGATCGGGATCGACCGCATTGTCTTCACCACCGATTATCCGTTCGGCAACATGAAAGCCGCGCGTCAATTCTTCGATCAGATGCCTGTCGGCCACGCGGACAAGGAGAAGATCGCCCATCTCAACGCCGAGCGCCTGTTTACGAATTACAAGGCCGGAAGCGCCACGAAGCCGGTCAATTTGACGGCTGCTGCTTAGCGCTTCGAGTAACAGTCAACCGGCCTTCGACAGGCTGACAGACAGATACAAGGAGCGCTAGCGCGCCCGAGCGACAAACTCGGGCGCGACATGGTGCGCAGTAAGCTGGAATTCCATTCGTGACAAAAGTTGGTCTTGCTACGCCTGGGAAGATCGGCGCGCTCAGGACGCCTAATCGCATCGTCATGGCGCCGATGACGCGGGGCCGCGCGGCCCCGAACGGTGTCCCTTCGGACATGGCTACGTGGATCGACCGCTCGTGGCGCCGTCGGCATCAAGATCGCGCCTGGAATGCCGTTCAACGATATCCACGATGTCGATCCGAAAGAGACCTACACCGAACTGGTGAAGGCTATCGCCAGCAAGGGGCTGGCCTACCTGCACGTCATGAGGACGACGATTCCGGAAACCTTCGAGTGGCTGCGCCCGCTCTACGCCGGCACGTTCCTGGTCAACGGCGGATTCACTAAGGAGTTCGGCAAAGCTGCCGAGCTCGAAGCCAAGAAGGCGGCGGAAGAGGCGGCCACGCCAGCGCGGGAAGCCGTGCCGGTGGAGTGAGACGGAGCGCGGGCCTTTACGCTCCCTCCCGCACCCTCCGCACCACTTCCACAATTTCTGTCGCCCGGTTGATCCACATATGATGCGCGCGCGTCTTGGCGTATCCGTTCGCTGCGATCTCAGCACCGAAATCCAGATCGCCAGCCAAATTCTGTAACCGTGCGGCGACGCCCGGCTGGGCGGGGGTCTTGAACGTGACCATGTCTTCGCCGTCGACGAACACCTCGTCGTAGAAGAAACTGCTTTCGGAGAAGACCGCCGCGCCGGCGGCCATGGCGGCGAATACCCGCTCATGCCCGCCCGAGACAAACCCGTTGTTGACGTTGATCACCACGCGCGTGCGGCGAAGGAGCTCGAGCGTCTGTTCGAAACTGCCCTCGCCCAGGTAGCTGAAGCTGGGATAGCGTTCGCAGACCGCGCCCCAGCCCTTGCCGACCGTCTGGATCGCTATGCCGGCCGAGCCGACGACGTTGAGGAAGGCGTTGCGGTGATAGGCCTCGGCGAACGCCTGGACGAAGCGGAGCACGGGCGCGATAGATCGCAGGAACTCTGGCGTCAACTTGACGCCGCCGGAGTCGAGCGCATCTCGCAGCGCCGCCCCGATCCACAACGATCCATCGGCGGCCATGCGCTCGGCGACCGCGTTCAACAGGTTGCTCACCGCCGGCGGCATCTCAAGCCAAGCCCGCTCCGGCTCGCCGCGATAGGTGCCGCTGAACAGGATTGGAATATCTCGCGCGCCATAGGCCTTGCGTGAGACATCGACGGGCGCGGCCAAGGTGTTGGCCCCCGGGGGCAGGAAGCCCAGGTGGGCGAACGCGCCAGTCGTATCCATCGCCTGCATGAAGGCCTGATGGGTTCGATCCAGGAAGAAGGCGATATATTGGGCTTCGGGCGGCTGAAGCCTGGAAAGGTGATGCACCGGATTGTCGACATAGAGCGACGCGAAGGTGATCCCAAACTTCTTGAACATCGGGCCATATTCATGGCCGTAGACGCCGCCGAAGGTGAAGACGCAGTCTGCGCCATCGACCACCGCGGCGCACACGTAGGCCGCCGTGCCAAACATCTCCATGGTGTCGACGACACGAACGTCTTCGCCAATCGACCGCAAGGCGTCGGCGAGTTGATCGACGTGCAGCCGGAGCGAGCCGTACTGCGACTGAGCCTTAACGAGCAAGAATCGCATATAGTCCTCACATCCGTTCTGCGACGGCGCGGGCGAGGCGACGCCCAGTCAAGCCAGACCAACCCTGCCTACGATCGAGCGACTATGCCTACCCTGGTAATGGATCTCGACGGCACTCTGACGATAGAAGATCCGCGCACGCCCTACGCCGCACGCCTGCCCAACTTGGGGGTTGTGGAGAAACTGCGGCAGTACAAGGCGGCCGGCTTCGAAATCGCAATCTACACCGCCCGCAACATGCGCACCCACGAAAAATCGATCGGGCGCATCAACGCCATGACGCTTCCGACCGTCATCGACTGGCTGAAGCGTCACGACATCCCCTTCGACGAACTCCATGTCGGCAAGCCGTGGGCTGGGCCGAAAGGCTTCTATGTCGACGATCGCGCCATACGTCCTAACGAGTTTGTGGGCTTGTCCCATGCCGAAATCCTGAAACTTCTCGCCCCGGCGAACAGCGACGGCGACGACAGCCCGAACGATGGCCCAAACGACGGATGGGGAGGATGACCAAGCCGATCGTCCTGATCCTCTCCGGCGCCTACATCGATCAGGAACTGGCGGCTGAATTGGGGGTGCTGCCGCCGGCCTTTCTGCCGGTGGGGATGGGGCGGCTGTACGATCTGCAGCTCGAAAGCCTGGCGTCTCTGGACGCCGAGCTGTTCATGACCCTGCCCAGCGGCATGGTGCTGGCGGAATGGGACGCCGCTCGGCTGGCGGAGGCGGGGGTCGGCGTGCTGCCCTCGCCCGAAGAGTTGAGCCTGGGCTCAGCGCTCCTGAACGCTCTAGCCGTGATCGGTTTCGACGACGCGCCGATCCGCATCCTGCACGGAGACACCCTGATCCAGGACTTGGATCTGGAGGCGGACGATGCGGTCTCGGTCGCGCCCGGCGGCGACGGCTATCGGTGGGCGACCGTGCGAGAAACCGACGGCGGCGTCGACGAGATCGCAGCCCCCGACCCATCGGCCACGACGCCCGCGCCGCTGCGCCTGTCGGGCTATTTCGCCTTCTCCAGTCTGCGAGGCCTAGCCGAAGCGCTGGCCCGAGCCCGCGGCGATTTCCTAACGGCTCTCAATCTTTACGGCGCGTGGCGCAGGCTGCGCACGCTGCCCGGCGGGCGGTGGCTGGACTTTGGCCACGTCCAAACCTTCTACAGGTCCCGGCGGGTGGTCTCCACCGCGCGCGCCTTTAACCAGCTTCAGATCACCGACATCGCGGTGCGCAAACGCAGCGATCAACCCGATAAGCTGAAGGCCGAGGCCTATTGGCTTAGCCACGCGCCGCCCGCCATTCGCCCCTATTGCGCCAGGCTGATCGAGGCCGGCGACGACGCGCGGGGATACTTCTACAGCACCGACTACGAATATATCCCCACGTTGGCCGAGCTTTACGCCTTTGGCCGGGTGAACCGGTCGTCCTGGTCGGACATCCTGTCGAGCTGCGGCGATTTTATGGATGCGGCTGCGGGCGGGGCGCCGGAACCAGGCGTTAGCGACGGCGCCGGCCTCCACGCCCTGGCGATCGACAAGACCCACGCGCGCCTGGAGCAGTTCGCAGGCCAGACCGGCTTCGACCTGGATGCCCCGCTCAGCCTGAACGGAAGCCCCTGCCCGTCCCTACGCCGATGCGCCGAGACGACGACGGCGACGATCGCGAAGGCGACACCCCGGCCGGCGATCATGCACGGCGATTTCTGCTTCTCCAACATCCTCTACAGTTTCCGCACCCGCCGTATCCGCCTGATCGATCCCCGCGGGTACGCGACGCCAGGGCGCCCCAGCCTCTATGGCGACAGCCTCTATGACGCCGCCAAGCTGATGCACTCGGCGGCGGGGCGCTATGACTTGATTATCGCCGACCGTTACGCTGGCTCGTCGTCGCTCGCCTACGATCTGAGCCTACGCTTCGCCGACGACGCTGAACAGCGCTGGCTCGAGCAAGCGGCGGCCGAGCGAACGATGGGCGGGGTGAGGCTCGGGGCGCCTGAGGTGATGGCCGTGACGACGACCCTATTCCTCTCCATGCTGCCGCTTCACGCCGATAAGCCGAAACGCCAGTGGGCGCTCCTGGCCAATGGGCTTCGGCTATTTCTGGACCTTGAACAGACGGGGGCCGCATGATCGTTATCCCCATGGCCGGGGCCAGCCGGCGCTTCTATCTGGCCGGCTACGACGTGCCCAAGTACCGGCTGATGCTGGAGGGGCGATCGCTGTTCGATCACGCGGTCGCGAGCTTCGAAGCCTATTTCGAGACCGAGCCCTTCCTGTTCATCCTGCGCGACGATGGCGACGCCCCGGCGTTTGTCGAGGCCAGGCTCAAGGCCTTGCACATCCGGCACGGGACGTTCGTGGCGCTGGGCGCGGCCACCTCTGGGCAGGCGACCACGGTCATCCTTGGCCTCGACAGCATCGGCTGCCCTGCGGACGAGCCGATCACAGTCTTTAACATCGACACCTTCCGCCCCGGCTTCCGCTATCCCGAGGCCGACTGGTTCGCCCATTCGGACGGCTATCTGGAGGTGATCCGCGCAAACGACCCCGGTCTGTCCTTCGTCCGAGCCGACCCGGCGACGGCTGAGCCGCGCGTTGTGGAGACCGCCGAGAAAAAGGTGATTTCGGACCTCGCCAGCACCGGTCTGTATCACTTCCGCCGCGCAGACGATTTCCACGCCGCCTATGAGCAGGAACAGATGCGCCCCAGCGCCGGCGAGCTCTACATCGCGCCGATGTACAACCACCTCATCGCTGCCGGAAAGGGGGTTCACTTTCGCCTGCTGGAGCCGCAGGAGAACGTGTTCTGCGGCACGCCGCAGCAGTATCAGGCGCTGTTGCGGGGTGGGGTTGGGTTTTGAGGCGGGGGGCGGATTAGCCGTAGTTGCGGTTCTCGAGCTTTCTATTCCCGCCTTCCTCAGGCTTGTACCGAGGATCGAGCTATCCGGCGCAGAGGCGCCTGACGGCGCTCAAGCGCCGCGGCGCGGAATGCTCGGCCCTCGACACAAGGCCGACGGCAGCGGAAGACGGAGCCTGCAAATTTGTGTATCGCAAAGCTCCCCCTTAAATCTCCGGCATCAACATCGCCCTCGCGGCGGCGCAATCCTTCTTCATCTGCACCACCATGGCCTCCAAGGTGTCGAACTTCTCGTCGCCGCGGATGAGCGCCAGGAGATCGACCTCGAGCGTCTGGCCGTAGAGGTCCTCGTCGAAGTCGAACAGGTTGACCTCGAGCTTCTCGTCGACGCCGTTCACGGTCGGGCGGCTGCCGAAATAGCCGACGCCGGGCACTTCGCGGCCGTCGGCTAAACGGGTACGGGTGGCGTAGATACCTGCGGCCGGGCGGACGTAGTCGTCCAGCATGATGTTGGCGGTCGGAAAGCCGATGGTGCGACCGAGCTGGTTGCCATGGACGACCACGCCCTCCACAGCGAAGGGGCGCCCCAGCAGCCGGGCGGCATGATCTGGGCGCCCTTCCCGTAAGGCCTCGCGAATGGCGCTGGAAGAGCATTTGCCGCCGTCGTCGTCGCGAATGGGCGGCGCGATCGTGACGCCGAAACCGAAGCTCTCGCCAAACGCCTGTAAGCGCTGCGGCGACCCGGTGCGGCGGGCGCCGAAGGTGACGTCGAAGCCGGCGGAGACATGGCGCACGCCCAGACCCGCCCACAGCACGTCCCGGGCGAAGGCCTCGTCGCTCAGATGCGCCATCTCGGCGTCGAAGGGGAGCACATGCAGGCGGTCCACGCCCAGGCTCTCCAGCACGCGGCCAAGCTGGTCGGTGTTCATCAACCGAAACGGCTCGGCCGCCGGATTGAACCAGCGGCGGGGATGGGGCTCGAAGCTGATGACGGCCAGGGGCGCGCGGAGCGCCGCGGCGGCCTTGGCGGCGGCGGCGATGACCTGGCGGTGGCCGCGATGGACACCGTCGAAATTGCCGAGCGCGACCGAGGCGCCGCGCGCCTCAGGCTCGAGGTTCCGCCAGCCGTGGAGAATGTGAAGACCGCTCACGTCAGGCCGCCGCTTCGACGGGGCGGCGCGGCGCGCGCACGACAGCCTGGCCATCCACCGCGGCTTTACGCCGAACGAGACAGACGGTGGCGATCGTTACATCGGCCGCCTCGATTCCGGTCACAGTCGCGCGCACAGTCACCTCATCCCCGATCCGGATCGGGCGTTTGAAATCAAGCGTCTGAGACAGATAGATGGCCCCAGGTCCTGGTAACTCGGCCCCCAGCAAGGCCGATATATAACCCGCCGCGAGCATTCCGTGGGCCACACGGCCTTTGAAGATCGTGCCTGCGGCGAAGGCCTCGTCCAGGTGCACGGGATTGTCGTCGCCGGTCACCGCGGCGAAGGCCGCCACATCTTCTTCCCGCACGACCCGCACCTGTTCTACGCTTAAGCCCACAGCCAAATCTTCGAGATAAAGGGTCCGCCGCGCTCTCGTGCTCATCGCTTGGTCCATATCCATCGCGCCCCCTCATAACGCGACCTCTTGGCAGGCGCGAGATGCAACGCACGTATCCTTGAGGGTCGTGGCGAACCCTTTTGCGTTCAGGAACGTTCATAGCCCTAGATGACGGGGCGCGGCTGAACAGCGGCCTAAAGCAACCGACCTGATTGGGGACTAAGGCCCGTCGCTCCAGAAACCGCGCAGATATTGGGCCTCGCAGGCGACCGCGAGGCCTTTTGCGTTGCGGCGTCAGCAGCCGCAGGGCAAGTGATAGATATAGACCTGGGGCGGCGACGCATAGCCAGGGTAGGCCGGATAGGGCGCCGCCGCCGGCGGCGCGTAATAGCCGCCGCAGGGACCGTCTGCGCAGGGCGACGGACCCGCTGGATAGCTTTGGGCAGGGTAGGCTTGCCCGGGGTAATACCCGCTTGCATAGGCGTCGCCGGCGTAAGGCGGCGCTGGACCGTTAGGCGCACCATAATAGGCGTCCGACGTGTCGTCTTGATCGGGATAGGGCGCGGCGTAGCCGGTGTCGGGCGCTCCGGCCGCATAATAACCGTCGCCAGCGTAGGGCTGACTATAATATCCGCCGCCGTAACCGTAGCCTCCGTCCGCCAGGTCTGCACCGAGCGCGAGGCCGGCCACGCCGGCGCCTAAGGCGTAACCGTAACCCCGGCCGTAGCCGCGGCCCGATCCATATCCGCCGCCGCGGCCGCCTCGGCCATAGCTGTAGCCGCCCCTCGGAGCGCCGTCGTAGCTGCGGCCTGGGGCGTACCCGCGGGGTCCGGCGGTATGCGACGGGCCAGGGGCGGCGAAGCGAGGCGCAGCTCGACCATAGGTCGGCGCGGCTAAAACCAGAGCCGGCGTACTTTCAGCGGCAAAGACCGCCGCCAGAGCGACCGCCGCCGACACCATTTTTGAACATTGGACGACCCTTAAAAGATTTGTGCGCGCGCGTGGGCTCGGCCGGCGCTGATCATGGTTAACCAAACGTTTCAGCCGTCCTTTGGGATGCACCCGGCGCGGCGCTCGATCGAGATTTCAACGTCCAGGCGAATTCCAAACTCTAGTGGGACGCTTTCGCCATTCCCGCCGTATTGAAATTGTTCCCATCGACCACACATAAGTCCTACCGCGAGCGTTCACGCCAGATTTGGGTGGGCGGCCTTTCGCGGGCGAAGTCGCTTCAAACGAGGACTTGGCCATGACGACGCGAACCCTGGTGTTCGACAGCCCGTTCTTGCTCGGTTTCGAGCACACGCGCGCTTTGATTGAACGGGCGGCGAAGGGCGCAGCGGAAAGCTATCCGCCCTATAATGTCGAACAAATCGCCGATAATCGGGTCAGAATCACCTTGGCGGTGGCGGGCTTTTCGCCCGATCAGCTTCAGGTGGTTGTGGAGGATAACCAGCTTATCGTGGCCGGCAAACGCGACGGCGAGGGCAAGGAGACCGGTCAGGCCGCCTACCTTCATCGTGGCATCGCCGCCCGGGGCTTCATGCGCAGCTTCGTTTTGGCCGATGGCATGGAAGTAGACCAGGCGCTGCTTGAGCACGGTCTGCTGCATATCGACGTAGTCCGGCCCCAGCCGGCGCGGCAAATCAAGCAAATCCCGATCAGGGCCGGCTGAACCGGCGGCCAAGACACGCCAGGGTCGCGGCGACGAGTGCATGATTTAGTTTTGCGCTTTGAAGCCTTCAACCGTGGCGAACGTTTATCGCAATTGGAAATGGACGCGGTCGATGATGACGCACGCTTTAACGAATGAAGCTTTCGCGGCCTTAGGGGCGCCCAATCTTGTCTATGTTCGCCCTGTTCGCGCCGCAGATATTCTAGCCGGGCTCCCGCCTCACGCTCATGCCCAGGTCGATGTCCTGCCCGAGCAAACGCTCTACGCCCTGCATGGCGCCGATGGCGTGCGTCTCGCGGTCCTTGCAGACCGGGATTCCGCCTACGCGGCCGCTTTAGCCCACGAACTGGCGCCTGTTTCGGTCCACTGAGGGCACAGCCGCCCGTCAGGCCGCCGACGCGGACGCTTCCTGCGCCAAGAGGGCATGAAGCGCATCCTGAGTCCGCGCCTGACGGAGCTGGCGGCGAATTTCTGTGCGGCGCAGAAGCCGCGACACCCTGGCTAACGCCCGCAGATGCTCGGTGTTTGCATCCTCAGGCGCAAACAGGGCGAACAGAAGATCTACTGGTTGCTCGTCGACAGCGTCGAAATCAACGGGCTGATCCAGGCGCAAAAACACCGCTCGCATCCGCATCAGCCCTTTCAGACGCGCGTGCGGTAGCGCGACGCCTGAGCCGACGCCTGTCGAGCCTTGAGCCTCCCGCGCCAAAAGCGCATCGAGAACCTCTGCGGCGGGTAGGGCGAGGGCCGGTCCCGCCAGGTCGGCGATAACGGCCAGAGCTTGACGCTTGCTATCGGCGCCCGCGCGGTGGGCGACGCAACCGGAGTCCAGCCACTCGTTTATGTCCATGGAGACGAGGTCCCGAAAACCAGTCGTGACAAAAATCGAAAAACGCCGTGAACCGCCAGTCTAGGCTCAACATGCGGCCGTCTCATATCACATCCGCGTGCGCGGATAAGCTCTAAAACCTAGGATAATGCACTGGATCGTGTGCGTTCAGGGTCGATCCAGCCGATATTTCCGTCCGGACGGCGATAAACCACCGATAGGCCGCCGTGCGCGGCATTGCGGAACAGTTGGACGGGCGCGCCGGTCAGATCGAGCTCCATCACCGCCATCGACACGGTCAACGTCTTCACGGTGGCCTCGGTTTCGGCGATAATCATGGCCTCAGGCGCGCCGTCTGCGCCGGCGTCGCCGCCGCCCCAATCCTCGTCGAAATCGTCGTCGTCTTCAGGCGCACGCAACACCACCACCGGCGCGATCTCCGATGGCGTCCGGGCGGCGCCGTTATGATGATGGTGGTTCACGAGACGACGCTTATAGCGCCGGATACGGGTCTCGATCTTGGTCAGGGCCGTATCGAAGGCGCTGTGAGCGTCGCCGCCCAAACCCCGGGCGACCAACTGCTGGCCCGACGCCAGGATCACCACCATGTCGACGCAGAACGCGTGACCGTCGCGCCCCACCACGACCTCGGCGCTGCCGCCGCGCTCGAAATATTTGCCGATCGCCGCCACCAACTCCGACGCGATTCGGGATCGGAGCGCCTCGCCCAGGTCGATCCGTCGGCCGGACACCTGAACGTTCATGGGAGGGGCTTGGGGAGAGGTCATGGAAGCCATGGTTGCATCCGTCGTCATCGAAGGTCACGTTATGCCTGCGGCCCGCGAACGCAAGCGTCTGTTCGCGACCCGCCGCCTAACCCCAACACGATCCGGCAGCGGAAGGTTCAGCCTGCGGCGATTTGTCGGCGGCGCTCGACGGAAGACGGAATGCGCATGGCTTCGCGGTACTTGGCCACCGTGCGCCGGGCGATATCGACGCCCGTTTCCTTCAAAATCTCGACGATGCGGTCATCCGACAGCACCCGTTCGCGCGTGTCGCGCTCCGTATCGATAAGCGCTCGGATCTTGTGACGCACGGACTCGGCGGAATGAGCCTCGCCGCCATCCACCGCCGCGATGGAGGAGGTAAAGAAGAACTTCAGCTCGAACACGCCCCTGGGCGTGGCGACATATTTGTTGGAGGTCACCCGGCTGACCGTGGACTCGTGCATACCGATGGCGTCCGCCACAGTCTTCAGGTTCAGCGGCCGCAGATGCTCCACGCCAAAGGCTAGAAAGCCGTCTTGCTGGCGCACGATCTCCGAAGACACCTTCAAAATGGTCCGCGCCCGCTGATCCAGGCTCTTAACAAGCCAGTTGGCTTGGGCGAGGCAGTCGGCGACGAAGGTCTTCTCCGCATCGCTGCGGGCGACGGCGGCGACGCGCGCGTGATAGTGCTGATCGACCAGAAGGCGCGGCAGGGTGTCGCTATTGAGATCGACCCGCCAATATCCCGCGCCGTCCTCGCGGACGAAGACGTCCGGTACGACCGGCTGAAGGGGCTCCGAACCGAACGCGGCGCCAGGCCGGGGCGTCAGCGCCTTCAGCTCGGCGATCATCTCCTTCAGGTCTTCGTCGTCGACGTTGCAGACGCGCTTCAGGGCCGCCATGTCGCGCCGGGCGAGGAGCGCCAGATTGTCCAGGAGCGCCGCCATGGCCGGGTCGAAGCGGTTCCGCTCCTTCAGCTGTAGCGCCAGACACTCCGGCGCCGAGCGCGCGAAGACGCCCGTCGGCTCGAAGCCCTGTAAGCGCGTCAGCACGCCCTCAACGGTGACCAGTTGGCATCCCAATCGATCGGCCACCTCAGCCAGTTCGATCCTGAGATAACCGCCTTCATCGACCGCATCGATCAAGGTGGCGGCGATGGCGTACTCCGCGCCGCTGATGCGGAGCGCCGAAAGCTGGTCGCGCAGGTGCTCGTGCAGGGTCTTGTCACGGGTCAGCGTGGCTTCGAACTCGTCGCTATCGGTGTCGAATGAGCCGCCGCGGCTGGCCTTGGACCAATCCACGACGCCGCCCACGTCTGCGGCCGGCGCGGCGGGGCCCGCGTCGCCGGTCGCGCGGTCGCCCGGCGAGGCGTCGGCGTAGAGATCGTCGTGACGGACATCCAGATCCGCTTCCGCAGCCCCCCCCGGTCCCGCGTCCACGTCGGATTCGCCGGACGCGGGATCGGCCTGGCGATCGGGTTCGGGTTCCCCCTCCTCGCGGGCGAGCAAGGGATTACGCTCAAGCTCACCCTCCACGAAGGAGTCGAGCTCAAGGTTGGACAGCTGCAGCAGCTTGATCGCCTGCTGCAGCTGGGGCGTGATGACAAGGCTTTGGCCCTGCCGGAGTTCTAATCGTGGACTGAGCGCCAAGGCGCCCTCCTGGCCT
>Ga0116231_10012874_pt1 | contig 12042 bp, 8 predicted proteins | sample S1TSphgellanicum_2_FD_89695 | JGI IMG/M metagenome (GOLD analysis project Ga0116231, IMG submission 89695) | Host-associated microbial communities from peat moss isolated from Minnesota, USA - S1T2_Fd - Sphagnum magellanicum MG | ecosystem: Host-associated > Plants > Peat moss > Unclassified... | reverse complement strand
GACGACGGCCGTCCAGTCGCCGAAGCCGAGGCGCTGGGTGTGGGCGGCGGGGTCTTCGGAGACGGCTTGCAGCTTGCCCTCGAAGTTCAGCTTCGCGACGACGCGCTGCATCGGGCCGAGGAGTTCGTAGTTGAGCGCGAATGGCTGCAGAGCCTCTTCGCTCATTTTTGTACCGCCGGTGGGGTCGTTGCTGTAGCCGGTCTGGTCCATGCCGAAGGGCGACCACACGATGGCGCCGCGGCCGAGCGACGCCCAGAAATAGCGCGCGTAGGGCTGGCCGTTGCCGGTTTCCGGCACCATCATGGGGTTGTCGGGGCGGGCGTAGAGGTCGAGGACCTTGGTGTATTTGTCGTATCCGGTGGAGTAGATGTCGGGGCCGATGGCGTCGAGGTGCGGCGCGCCGGCCTTCCACAGGTCGAGGACGTCGTCGGTGGGGCCGCCGCTCTCCCAGGTGACCTTGATGGTCGGCTTCAAAGGGTCGCGCAGCGCGGCGTTCACATACATCGGCAGCGGATATTCGGCCTTCCCCGCCGCCGCCACCTGGTCGATGTACGTCGCGATCGACCAGGCGTGGAAGAACTCGTCGGCCTGGTCGCCGAAGACCTCTGCCCAGGTTCCGGGCTGCTTCTTCATCGCGGCGACGAGCTTGGCAGGCACCGGTCCGGCGAAGAGCTTTTGCGCGGTCGGGGAATAATCGCGAACCGCGCCCCAGGTGCCGGACTCGTTCTCCACCTGCACCAGAATCACCGTGTGCTGCGGGTCAGCGGCCTTCAGGTGGCGCATCAGCGCGGCGAAGGCGGCCTTGTCGGCGTCCAGCGTGGACTCGAAGTGCGGCGAGAGCGAGTCCGTGTTGCGCCCTTGCTGGTTCACCACCCGCGGATATTTCGCGTTGTCGAGCTTGATCCAGTCGGGAGCGTAGTGGCCGCTGCCGTTCTTCCAGGTGCCGAACCAAAGCAGCGCCAGGCGCACATGGTGCTCGCGGGCCTGGGCGAGCAGCATGTCGACCTGGGCGTAGTTGAACTCGCCGGGCTTCGGCTCCAGCCGCTCCCAATAGACGGGCGCTTCGACGGTGTTGACGCGGAGGAACTCCATCGTCGGCCAGACCTTGGGCATCGAGGCCGGCCAGGCGCTGGAGTTGTTCACCTGGGCGCCCAGCGCCAGAAACGGCGCACCATCCACCATCAGCGCGTAGCGTCCGTCGCGCTCGACGATTCGAGGCAGGCCGGTGTTGTCCGTCTTGGAATCTGCGGCTTGGGAATCGGCGAAAACGGCGGCGAGGGCCAGCGAACAAAAGAGCAGCAAGGCGAGGGCGCGTCTGGAAAATCTCATTCCAGAATGATCGCAGACCTTGGCCCCGCTTGCATCGTCACCACGAGCCATTCCGAAGAGAACTGTCCTGTGACGCGGGCCAGCTTACCAGCACCGCGCTGATAGGCCTGATGCCGACCTGCCGCTTGGCTGCCAACAGCAAATCAGGTGACTTCATGCCCGGCACGTAGCGTTCATTTGACAACCAGAATTCATGCGATCTACATTCTGATCGTCGATTTACCCGCCCCCAAAGGGTCGATGACGGAGCTAGATGATGGCAACTGCCGGGGAGCTTGGTTTCAGGGCGATGTTTTTCAAGAGGGGCGCTGTGCCCGCGTTTTGTTCCTTTCGCAAAGCCGCAGCCTGCGGGTTCGCCTCGGTTCTATTGTGGCCATCCCCTTTAGTGGCCCAGCAGCCGGTCGGTCAGACTGACCCTCCCGCCAACTCCACCACCGTATTCAGAACCAATGTGCGCCGCGTGGTGGTCGATGTCGTCGTCACCGACTCCAGCGGCAAAGCCGTGCGCGGTCTCACCAAGGAGGATTTTTCTCTCAGCGAAGACGGCAAGCCTCAGCAGATCCTCTCCTTCGACGCCAACGGCTTCAACGCAGGAATGGACTTCCAACCGCCGAATCTTCCGCCGGAGCCGCCGAACTACTTTGTCAACCTGCCCACGACGCCGGAAAAAGGACCGCTGTATGTCCTGCTGTACGACCTGGTCAACATGGACAACGAAGATCAGATGGCTTTGACCGTCAACCAGCACGGCGACCAGATGTTCGCGCGCCAGCAGTTGATCCGATTCATCCAGAACAAGCCGGAGGGCGCCCGCTTCGCGATCTTCGTCCGATCCGACGGGCTGCATCTCGTGCAGGGGTTCACTTCCGACAAGCGGCAGCTTCTCGCGGCGGTCGATCCCAACCGCCCCGGACCGCATATCCCGCAGGTTTATCTGCTCGGCCAGAACCTCGACCGCGGCGATGCGCACGCTAGCCTCGATGTCATGAACTTCCTGGTTGGCTACCTCGACGGCCTTCCCGGCCGCAAAAACCTCATCTGGTTCTCCGGCGGGTTTCCGCTCAATCTCTTTCCCGGGCCCGACGACGTGCCCTCCTACGCCGAGCATGTCAAACGAACTCTGGATCTGATGACCCACGAGCAGATCGCGATCTATCCGGTCGATGTGCGCGGCGTGGTGACCACCGACTATAAGGCACCGACGGCAGACTTGGGCGGCGAAGGCAAAGAGGTCAGCCAGCGGTATACGGGCAGTTCCGCCAGCCCCGCCGGCGCCACGGCTCCTCCGGGGGCGCAGAACCCAACCAAAGAGAGCGCGGGCACGGGAGGCGGAGCGTCCTTGCTTACCAGCAGCCAGCACGCCGAGGAGGATCTCGCTCAAAACACCGGCGGCCGCGCCTTCTACAGCACCAACGATGTCGCTGGAGCGCTGGTCGACGCCACGGAAAACGGCGGCCAATACTACACGCTGACCTATTCGCCGACCGACAAGGATTACAACGGAAGACGGCGGAGCATCGAGGTGAAGCTGGCAACCAAGGGCTACACGCTGCAATACCGCCGCGCCTACTTCGGCACCGACACCGAGACGCCCGCCGCGCAGGATCCCCATCTCCTCAAGGCGGGTTCGGCCGCGCCCCCGCCGCGCAAGCTCGGCGACACTCTCTACGCCAACATCGAGCACGGCGCGCCGATCGCCCACCAGATCCTCTTTGGCGCGCAGCTTCGGACGCTCGGCGCGCCCGCGATGGGCACCCCGACGCAGATGGCCGAGTTGGCGACCCAACCCGCCTACTTCAAAGTCCGCCGCAAGACCGCGCCAGCCAAGCCGCTGCCGCCCATCGCTCTTCAACACTATGCGATCGACTACACCGTCATGGCGCACCAGCTCCAGACAACCGGCCTGCCCGTCAACCTGGAGCTGGCCGTCGCCGCCTACGACGCCGACGGCAGGATGCTCAACGCCATGGTGAGCGACGGCGCCGCAGGCAGCACCCCGGCGCAGGGCCAGCAAGCGCCGAAGTCCTACCGCGTGGAGCAGCAGCTCGACGTGCCGACGACCGCCGCTTGGATCCGAATCGCCGTCCGCGACGCCAACACCGACCGCATCGGGGCGATGGAGGTCAAATTGCCGCTTGCGCCGGACAATGAGTCCGCTTCTGCTTCGGCTCGATAGCGCTGCTCGGCTGATAGCTCGAATCTCGGATCGGCGAACCGGCCCTTCAGCGCTCGGCTAGATAGCGAAAGACGAAGTCGGCTGTGGCCGGATCCAAATCCGGAGTCATCAGGTGCAGCGGATTCGACTCCATGCCTCCAGAGGCCGTGACGCGGCTGCTGATCTTCGGGAAATAGGTCTGCTTGGGATCGATGGGCACCAGGAACGCCTGCGGGCCGGGGGCGGCGAAGGCGGCGAGGAAGTCCGCGTCCTCGTGGAATCCCGGGCGGAGCCGCTGAACGGGGATGTCGTAGGCGGCGAAGAGCGGATCCCACTTCGGAATGCCAAGCCCGGTGTCTCGGTCGCAGCCGACATAGCTGCCCCCGAAGTAGTTGCTCTGCGTCATCCGGATCGAGGCGTAGCCGTTGTCGTCAAAGAGGAAGATCTTGAGGTTCAGGCGGTTGACGGCGACGGTGCCGAGCTCCTGAAGGTTCTGCATGAAGCCGCCGTCGCCCTCGACCAGAATCGTGCGTCGGCCCGCGGCGGCGAAGGCCGCGCCGATCGCGCCGGAAAGACCATAGCCCATCGAAGCCAGGCCGCCGCTGTTGAAGACCCGCTGCCCCCGCTTGACCTGAAAGGTCTGCATCATGACGGTGTTCGCGCCGCCGCTGCTGCACGGAATCACCACGTCCTCGCCAGTGGCCAGGTCGGAAAGCCGGAGACAGAACTCGTAAGGCGAGAGGAAACCTTCACCGGTGAGGTTTCCGGGATCGTTGGCGGGGATGGCGGCGCGCACCTCGCGGCAGAAAGAAACCCATTCGCCGTAATCGCCGCCGAGATCCTGGCCGACCAGGTATTCGAGCACCGGGTTGGCGTCGCCGCACAGAGGCAGCCAGACCTTGGGATGCCCTTTGTCGAGCTCGGCGGGGTCGCAATCGACCTGAACCACGTCGCCCCCGGGAACAAACTGCTGCCAGTTGAACCCGGTCTGCTGCAGTCCGAGGCGGGTGCCCAGCGCGAGCAGCAGATCGGCCTGCTGCATGAGGATGTTGGCCGCGCGCTGGCCCCAGGTATTGGGCCGTCCGAAGAACATCGGATGATCCTCGGGCACGCGGTCGGTGCCGTTCCATGTGAGCATGACGGGAATGCCCAGGTCGGCGAGCGGATCGAGCAGGCGAGCGCTCGTCTCGCGGCTGATGCCTCCGCCCAGCAGAAGCACCGGGCGACGGGTGGAGCGCAGTCGATCCGCCACTCTTTGAAGGTCGGCTTCCGAAACCGACGGGCCAGCTCCCCCGACCGCAGCCACGGGTTTCGCATGCAACTGGTCGGGGTCTGCGATGGCTCCTTGGATGTCGAGGGGAATTTCGATGAAGACCGGTCCCTTGCGTCCATGGCTGCCAGCCTCGGCGAGCGCGGCGAACGCGGCCCGATCAATGAGCCGCTCCAGTCGCTCCGACCGGACGGCCACAGGAGCGGCGAGGGCGACGCCGTCAACCTCTTGGATGCCGCGTTGGCGCACCTGTCCACGAGCTAGGTCGGAAACTTTGACCTGCCCGCCGAGGACGAGCAGTTCCCGGCTCTCCAGGAAGGCGCCCGCCAAGGCGGTGACGATGTTCGTCAGGCCCGGCCCGGCGGTGACAAGCGCGAAGGCGCGCCCGCTGTCCGAGACCTCGTTGAAGTACTCGACGGCGATGCCCGCCGCGACCTCATGGACGACCGGGACGCATATGAATCGCTCGCTGCAGCTTTGCAGCAAATGCATGATGTTGCCGCCGGCAACGAAGAAGCAGTGGGTATAGCCGAGATCCGCCAGCCAGGCTGCGAGTTGGTCGCTATATTTCATTGGGGGTTCCGATCATTGTTCGCGTGAGGCGGCGGAGGGCCGACAAGCGTCAGCAACTCCGAGAAGCCGCGAATCGAGTAGGTTGCTGGAAAGGGCGCTCCATAGCCGTAACCGGCGTGCACGAAGCGCAAGCCGTTGGCCGTCGCGGCATCGCTGTCCTCGACCGTGTCGCCGACCATGATCGCGCTTTCGGGGGGGAGCTTGCGGCGGCGCAGCAGGTCGTTGAGCATCTCCGTCTTGCCGAGAGGAACCGCGCCCTGAGAGTCGCGAGAGACCGCCTCGACAAAAAAACCTTGCAGCGCGAGATCGGCGAGAATCTTTTCCGTAGGAACGCGGGGCTTGTTGGTGACGATGAAGAGCTGAAGCCCCCTCCGCCGCAGCTCGCGCAACGTTTGGACGACGCCGTCGAAAGCGACCGTGCTGCGCCAGGCCAATGTATCGTAGTCGTGGCGGAACCGTTGCTCGATCTGAGCAGTCTCATCGTCGGTGAGGGAGGGTTCGATGCGGCGGGCGATGACGCCGATTGGAGGCCCGATCACGCTCCGCAGGCCGCCCGCTGGAATGGATCTGCCTATGGAGCGAAACGCCGCCTCCACTGCGATCTCGATGCCTGGAACAGAATCCACAAGCGTTCCATCGAGGTCGAAGATGAGATTCTCCGCGCTGAGCAACGGCGGATCCGTGGCCGCAGCTCGCTGCGCTACGTGTTCAGGACCGACCACCGGCTCTCCAGCATATCGATTCGCTTGGCATCCTCTTGCTGAATCTGCCCGTAGTAGTCCCGCTTGTTCAACAGCCAGAGAAGCTCGAAATGAACCGCGTTGAGCAGCCCTTGCTTGATCTCATCCCGCTTGACGGCATCCGCGTCGAAGATCACCTTCCGCGTCTCGAAGCGCGTGAGATGGATGTCGGCCATCTCTCTCAAGACCGGAACCGAGTCGGCGGAAACCCCGCCGCCGACCACCAGATCCAGACCATGGGCCTTGCAGGCCGCCGCCGTCTGCAGGACGCACTCGGTCACTTCCTTGCCATTGATCGCGTCCCGCCCAAATCCGGCGGAAAGCGAAAAATCCACTCTTCCGAAAACAACGCCCGACAACTCGGGCGCCTTGCTCGTCGCGGCGACCATCGCGTCCAGCTGCTTGTAGGCGGCGATCGTCTCGAGATTGAAGAGGAACTCGGTCTCCTGCCGCTCTTCCTCGGAATAGATCTTGCCGACGGCTTCGGCGAACTTGCTCAGCGCGTACGTGCTTTCGATCATCGGGGCGATGATGTAGTCCACGCCGATCTGCTTGCTCTCGATCAGATCGCGAATCGCCTCGCAGCCGCCGATCTTCAGGCCCAATTTGAGGCCCGCTTTGCGACATATCTCGACCAGGCGCAACAGCTCGTCGACGCGAGTTCCCTCGGCCTCGAATTCCGCCTTGACCGCGAGGTATCCAAACTCCTCCCTGCCAATTTTCAGCAGGTCCAGCATCTTCCGTTCTCGATTGTTCATGCTACCTCAATGCGAAGTGAAAACGACCCTGCCCATCCGGCAAAGCTAGATTATTGCACGGCTTGCGGAGCGGAGGAAACGCCTATGGGTTGAATCGGAATGGAAAGGCCCCGGATTCCCGACCAGCATTCCCGATTTTGAACGGAGCGGAAGCCGATCCCGCCCGTCCAACGATTGCTGCGCTTGGTCGGCCGCTCGACTACGACAGCGTCGCTTTCATGGCGGTCTGGCGCAAGGCAAGCTGCCTTTGCCATGCGTCTCGCCCGAAGATCCAGGCCGCGGCCAACAGGCCTCCGAGCGCGGCGAAGAGCAGCGTCAACAGAGTTCGCGCCGGCCCGGATTTCGCGTCCGGCACCACCGCCGGATCGACCACCTGGATCATCGGCGCCGAGCGCGACTCGTCCAGCTTCGCGGCCTCGAACTGCCTCAGCAGCAGCTCGTAGATCGCCTCTTGGTATTTCACCTCGCGCTCGCGTCGGACGTAGTCCAGAGTCAGCGCCGGAACCTTCGCCGTGGGCACCTGGATGTCCCCCCGGCTGCGCTTGGCGCTCGAGTCCTCCAGCTGCGCCAGCTGGCTCTTGAGCCCGGCGATCTCGGTGCGAAGCCGGATCACCTCCGGGTTCTGGTCCGTCGCCCCCTGGCTCATCGACTCCAGCTCGATCTGCCGAGTGGAGATGGCAGCCCGCGTCTGCCCGATCGTCATCAGCTCCAGCTGGGCTTGCCCGGTGGGCTGGATCAACCCATTCTGCTCCTCGGTCTTGGCCAGCTCGACCTCGGCGTCGGCGAGTTTATCTTTCTGCGCCTCCAGCTGCCGCTCAAAAAAGGCCCGCCGCTGCGCGGCCTCGGTGAGAGCCAGCCGGTCGTTCTGCTTGCTCAGCGTGGCCAGGTAGGCATTGACCATAGCGGCGGCGCGGCTGGGGTCGTGGTCTACCACCTCCACCCGAACCATCGTGTCCTTGCCAGGGATGAACTTGCTATGCGCCGCCAACGCCTTTTCCGTGGAGCTGAGCTTTTTCGTTTTGTACACCGCTTGCAGGCCGAACTGGCGGATCATCTCGTCGGCCACCGAGCGGCTCTCCAGCACGCCGATATAGATCATGCTCGGATCCTTCATACCCGCCAACGCGCCCAGCGCCGAGCCGCCCCCCGCGCCAGCGCCCGCGCCTGACAAAACGCTGAGCTGCCCGAGCAGCGCCGAGGAGTTCGAGGACATCGATCCCGGCGGCAGAAATGTCGCCCAGGCGGTGTAGGTCGGCTTCAACAGCATCACCCAGAGCGCGCCGGCGAAGCCGCCGGCCAGAACTCCGATCAGCAGCAGCTGCCGGCGCGCCAGCAGCATCCTGATCGCCTTCCGGCGGCTGGGAAATCCCACCCACAGGGGCCCGTCCTCGGATAGACCACCCTCATTCGCTTCCTCCGCCGCCGCATACGGCGCTTCCTCGATCTGACCCATCGTCGCCAAGCAATCCCCATCCCGTCGCCGAAGCCGTCCGCAGCTCGCAACTCTCCCAGTATATCCAGCCTCACGGCCGGTCGCGGCGCGGTATCATTTTCTAGGGAGCCCCATCCGCGTGGTTTGGACCATTTTCGCGATCAACCTGCTGACCATCGCCGTCGCTTTCAAGAAGCGGATGCTCCTCTACGCCATCCTCAACGCCATCTTCGCGTTTCTCGTGACGGGCCAGGCATTTCAGATCCAGAGCGACCTTGAGACCCAACGCACGGTTTATTATCTCTTCAATTTCATCAGCGACGTCGGCTTTCATCAGGCCTTGTTGTACGTCTTCGGGGTGAGTTCAATCCTTTTGTTTCTCGCCTTAGCCTCCCGAGGCTATATAGGTCGCCCGCAGCGGAGGCCGCTCTACACTTTCGCGCCAACCTCCCGTTTCTATTGTTGGTTTTTTCTCTACCTCGGCTTGGTCTCGTTTCTGCTGATCTTTGTTGTTGTCGGGCTGTCGGAGTTCCTTCATTCCAGCCGTCCAGGTTTCCAAGCAGGGTCAACGATCTTTCTCGTACTGCTCTTTGTGGGGGTCTTGCCGCTATTGCTGAAAGTGATCTGTTGCTGCAAGGTTACGCGGGGTGATATGGCTTGCTGCCTGCTGTGCTTCCTGGTCACCGGGTGGTTCTCCAGAATCGCGCTCATCTTGCAATTGGTCGCAGTCTTCCTCGCTTTCTACTATGAACGCGGGTGGGCCGACGCCCCAGTCAGACCGTGGCTCGTGGCAAGGTTCCTACTATTTGGAGGAGTGGTCTCTATTATCTTCTTAGGGGTCGGCGAAATTCATGACGCGCAAAATTACGTTCAAGGCTCCTTTGGAGACTTGGTCGGGTTTATTATCGAGCATCCCGATAAAGGCCTGCTGTCGATCCAATACAACTATCGCCTCGGGATCGAAGGGATGTCTGGAATCGCCGGGATATTCACTCAATACTTGAGCAAGCCAGGTTCTGCCCGTTGGGACTACGGTGCCTCCTGGATCTTACAAGGCTTCATCCTGGATCTGCCTAGCTTCTTGAAGGCATTTGGGGGCGGCATCATCGATCTGGCGGGTAGTCTCGACTGGTATCCCTCTAGCATAATACCGTCGGGCGCCGAGCAATCTTTTATGAGCTTCGGCTGGTCGGCGCTTCTGCTTTATCCCCTTGCCGTCTATATAGTCGCGTGGCAGCTTCCACTGGCTGCCATGCGAAGTTCGCGCTCCCCCTTCTTCAGTCTCTTGAGCTATGTGCTGATGACTTTCACGATATCTATCGTTCGCGGCACCCTTTCTGGATGGATCGCGTTCAGTCTCCTGTATGGATTCACTGCGGCGGCGGCGTGGCAGCTATTCCGGCGCTACATTCGGATGCAGAACTGCATTCAATCCGTATCGATTCCTTCTTGATGCCGATGCGCAACTCTTCGAAAAACTCGGTCTACACTGTGCAAGCGTTGCGAACCTTTGCTGCATTGATGGTTGTGCTCTACCACTGCATCGCCCTCTGGCTTGGCCGGATATGCCACCAGCCCGGCGCGACTTTCTGGATGAACGGCGCGGCGGGCGTTGACATTTTCTTCGTCATCAGTGGTTTTGTGATGGCACTCTCGCTGGATGGCCTATTCAAGCACGCCAACCCGATTCGCGTATTTCTTCAACGCCGTGTCACTCGGATCGTGCCGCTATATTGGATTGCCACAACCCTGAAAGTGGCATTGTTGATCGTCGTGCCCGGCGTAGCAGTTCACCAGGGCCTCCGCCTAGCAAACGTTATCGGATCCTACCTCTTCTGGCCAGTGGCGAACCCCGAGGGACTGATGCTACCGGTTGTTGTTGAAGGCTGGACGCTTAGTTTTGAAATGTTATTTTACCTGATGTTTTCCTTGGCAATGCTTTTCAAACGTTGGACGCTTGCTCTACTTGCCGTCCTACTGATAAGCGTCGCCTCTATAGGATCGACCTTTAGCTTGCAATCAGCACTTTTGCTGGAGTTCCTCTTCGGCGTGGTCATAGCCCGGATGGCCATGGCCAGCCGTCTGCCCAGTACATTGTGCAGTTGGATCCTGCTCGGCGGCGGCCTTGCCGCAACTCTTACCCTATTCCCCAATCTCCCCTCCGAAACAGTTCATGCAAAATGGCGATTTTTCCTTTGGGGCGTGCCCGCCGCCATCTTTGTGCTTGGGGCTGTGGGGCTGGAGAGCGCAATTGGCGAAAAAATACCGAAATGGCTAATCTCTCTGGGCAATGCTTCTTATGGCATCTACCTCATCCAGGCATTCGTTCTACCCTGCGTCGCGATCGCCACGGTCCATCTGGGCCTCCATGGCAGATCCGCGCTCGTGCTGTGCATCGCTGCCGGAATTTTATTGAGCGCCGTGGCCGGTGAGGTGGTACATCGCTTCGTCGAAATCCCCATCTTAAGAAGGCTAAAGAATTCGCAGCAACGGGGAGTAGGTACGGCGACTTGAATATCAGGATATTTCTGGGCGTCTGCCTGGAAATGCCAACCACTTCCCAATTTAGGTTATTTTATGTCGATTCAGAAGGAGCGCGGTGTCTAAGTTCGGTAGCTCCCTTTTCCGGCTTCCAGAGAGGCGTAGTAATAAGCCCTCGACTGGGGCGCAACCAATGCGAAACGTCCGGAGATTCCCGTCGGAGGCATGATCATCCTCGCGGGATAGTGATGCATTGAGATGTTCGTGAAGAGTAGAGTGCCGACGATGCCGAAGACCGCCGAGCCGAAGCACGCAAGGCTGGCGATCCGTCGCCCGCGGTATCGGCTGCAGAGTGCAGCGAGCACCAGAGAGCAGACGATGAACCGGAAACCTGGATCGTAGATGCCTAGCGCCTCTTACGGAGAAAGCAGGCCGACGCCGAAAGCTGTTGCGCTGGTCGCCCAGAGGATAGTCTCAGGGCGGCGGTCGCGGAAAGCCGCAGCCGTGTCGCCCGCGAAAAGGTACACGAGAGCGAATCCCACCAGCGCGGCAAGTCCCAGCCTATCCAGAGAGCCACCGCGCGGCTACTCTAGTAGATGGAAAGCCGACGTTCGGATGGACGGTTCCCACAGACTTGAAATAGCCGTTGATCTTGTAGAGAAGAAACGATGCCGGTCGATAGGTCACGCCGGCGTCGGTAGGCACATCACTCTCGGGATTCCCGGTCAACACGAACCGACCGTACAAGTACCACGCGCCAAGCCCGACAACCGAGATATAGACCGATAGCGCTCTAAAGGCCCGCTTGGCGGCAAAATAGAACAGAAACGGGAGGCTGCAGACGGCGAAAGGAATGGCATGGGACAGGAAGATTAAATCCAGCAGAGCCGCCAGGGTGAATCTACGATCCGGACGGCGCAGGAGATAAGAGCAGAAGAGAACCATCAAGCTCACGGCAAACTGAAAATTGAGGAAGCCGTACCAGAAACAAAGATTGCAGACGCACAGCGAGGGAACGACTCAATTCACCCGCGAGTCGGCGACCTTCAGGCTGCCATAAAGTGTTTGCAGGAAAAAACCGAGAGCAAAAGGTAGACGATAGCCCAGAATCTCGCTACCAGCCTCCAGCGAAAAGCTCACAGAGTACTCCGATCCCCAGATCCGACAGCACGTTGGGAACCGGGAAGATCTTCACGAGAAACTGCGGGTCAGAATGGCCTGCTATAAAGTGCGACACCGGGACCACTTCATAGATCAACGTCGGATAGTCTTGCAGCAGAGGAGGGTAGGGACTGAAGGCTATG
>Ga0116231_10012873_pt1 | contig 12043 bp, 10 predicted proteins | sample S1TSphgellanicum_2_FD_89695 | JGI IMG/M metagenome (GOLD analysis project Ga0116231, IMG submission 89695) | Host-associated microbial communities from peat moss isolated from Minnesota, USA - S1T2_Fd - Sphagnum magellanicum MG | ecosystem: Host-associated > Plants > Peat moss > Unclassified... | reverse complement strand
TGAGGGAGGGGGGGGGGGAGAGGAGAGGAGGGCGTTGTGGGGGGGAGGGGGGGTTGAGAAGGAAAGAGTTGATGGGGGGGGGGGGGAGTTGTTAAAAGGGAGGATTTTGCTTGGCAGAAGCCAAAACCTCTACATTGCGTTGGTTATGTTGTCTTAAGTAGAAGGTAGAAGCAAGGAAACAACTCAAGTGAAATGAATATAACCTCATCTCCTACTTACCTCTTATTACATTAAGACCATTGCATTTACATGATAATTGTTCAAGGGAATAAGTTGGGAATAATTCGTGGAATAATTAAGGTACATAGAAGAGGAAAGGGTTGGAATTTGGTTAACAAATTGTGACACCACCTTAGATGTTCTCCAAAGGTAGGGGGGAGTGGGTGAGGTCAAGGTTTTAAGTATGCATTAATTTTTTGCTCAACAACATGGATTGTGAAATTGTAATTTAATTTTCTTTTTCAATTTGTGTGAATTCCAATTGTAAATTGGTTTCCTCTTGTTTTTTCCATTTTCAAGAAGCAAGGAAGTTAGAGCTATAGCATGAAGCTCGGATAGCTTTAGTCTTTATGACTAGTGCCATGGTTTTGTTTATTTATGTGTAATTCCCTTGCATTGTGAAATTATGTTTTGGTTTTGTCATGTCAATTGCATGAGAGTTGCAATTGTAATTTTGCGTTATTTGTTGCAGCATGGCAAAAGATGGATGAATGCATTATCTTGTGTGTTTTGTTGAGCTTGAGAAGTTAAAAAGGGATTTAATTATGATTTCCTTGTGTTTATTGATTTTTTCATTTTTGTTATATTTGTTTGTTTGTTTGTTTTGAGGAGGAAAATATTGGAGAGAACTTGTTTCAATTTTCTTATTTTCTTGATTTATGGCATCATTGTCTTTGTTTGTTTTGTTTAAGTTTAGGAAGCTTCGAAACAATTGCCCCTAATTTTCTTGAAATTTTCATGGTTTTTAATTTTCTTGTCCATAATTCCTTAAAGATTTGGAATCTCAATTGTGTCTTGGTACCCTAGGGTTTGAAAGGTTGGGAAAGAGAAAGAAGCATCTTGAGTTTGGATTGGTTGTGGCAAACTTTGAAAAGGAAGATAGTGAGAAAAAAAAAGGGAGAAAAGAAATACCTGCTAGGTTATCAAATTTTTACTTTGACATTTAGAGCACTAGGTAACATATTGTGTCAACACCCATGCCAATTCATCTTCTCACAATAGTGCAACAATAAAGCTTAATCAAACAACGTTTTTATTTTTTTCTTCATGCATAACAACACAATAATAGCCTATAGCAATAGTAGTTAAGTTACCATCGTCACAACCACCACAAATTACATCATTGGGGGTTCAGAGGTTTCTAATTACAACAACTTTTCCACTGAACCTAAATATGTTTGGGATTTTTTTTGAATTCCCAAGAAAAAAAAATTTGACATGAAAGGTGATGTGGAACACAATGTGGGAAATGACATGATTTTTTTTATAAATAATTTTTTTTGGAAATTAATCTTGGTCTTATATGGTATTGAAGTGATTTTTTGGGTATTAGAGTAGTACAACTTGGTGAAGTGAATGGGAGCTAGATCATTTTCATCAAAGTGGCATTAACTAGCAAACATGGAGATTTGGTTGTTTTGGCTTTCCTTTATATAAACCTCCAAGTTGTTGAATGTTGTATTATTGACATTTAAAAAGTTTTCCTTTTATGTTTTGTTGTAAGTCTTTAATTGAAGCTTACAACAATGGGATTATGTGTTGCATGAAATTGTAAATCTCATTTATATTGTGATTTGAAATTTAATTATAGGTTGTATTTAGAAGTGATGATTAGTTAGTTTTGTTGTTTGTTCTAATGGTGAAACCATGTTGATGATTGTTATACCACATTTAATGTTTCACAACTGGCCCCATTTTTTTTGGCTTTGTGAAATGTATTTGGTGGATGCAAGTGCCTTATAAATATAACATTGGGTTATAGCCAAATAGGTTCAACATCATGTTCAATTTAAGGTTTGGAATAAGGTTAAGGCCACCATGAAGGTGCTAAAGGTTTTGGAGGAAGGTAATACTTCAAGTGATACTAATGAATTTATTATGTGGGGGTTGTGGTTCAAACCACCCACATCACTAACTTTACTTAAGGAGAGGTCCTTGGATTTATATTTGTAGACATTTATTATTTTTGTCATCACACCCTTGTTGTGCTCAACATAAAAGAAATGTATGGAGCCACCAAGGGGCTATGTTGGTACTTTAGAATAGTGGGCACCATTTAATTAAAATATTTCATCTAGGAGTTTGATGATTGTTGTGTGCGTAGTAAATATGTAATCCATAACTATTCATGCCTTTTATGGCATGGAAATGCTACCTATGGATGATTACCATGAGGTGTGGATTGAAGAGTGGTGGCTATATTGGTCACCAAATTATGTCTCAATCATTAGGGGCACAATTGTTGTTCCAAATGCAACTCCAACAATTTTTGGTGGTAGTTTAGCAAATACCTTGGTATTGGGGACATTAGACCTTCCATTCGTGGGCAAAAAGTCTTGTGTGCATTTAACCTCATATGGAATTCTTTTAAGAGTTGAGAAGGAACTACCAAGGGGTACAAATGGAGAAGTTGTGAAATTTGTAGGAGTTTGAACACAAACTTAATGAAAGTTTACATGAGGCATATGTTCATATGCAAAGGTTGATTAATGTGATTCAAGGGGTCATGAAAATTCAAGCCGTTTAGGTTTGGTATGGAATTTTGGACAAGGAGTTTAAGTAAAGAATGTGGGATTCTATTGTATTACAAGCTAGTCAACTTGTTTTGGTAAATATGTTTATGTTATCATAAAAGATTGAGTTGAACATGGTGGAAGAAAAAATGGTGACAATTGGTTTTAACAAAAATAACCAACACATTTAACCAACTCAACCCCAAGTTCATCAACAATGTGAACATTAAAACAAAGTTGTTCCATGAAAGTCTAAGGGTTTTTTGAAAGGAAATTAAGTGCCATTGGCGTCATTTTTAGGACAACAATCAAATGCAAATTATTAGACTTTGGCAGGGAGTCACTTTAAGATGGATTGTCCACAAAAGGGCAAAGGACAAGCTTAGGCCCAAAATGTGTAGCTATAATGTGAGCATTGTGGCAAGTTGGGTGATAACACATTGTTACAATGTACATTATGTGTGTGTTAATATTGCCTTTCAAGGTTTGACAAGTTCCAATTTTTGAAGAAAAAATTAACTTGTTAAGAAGAATTGAGAAATCAAGGAATAAATAATCAAGTTTAATAACTTGGGATTGAAAGTCCCCACAACAAAAAATTTACAAGAAATTGGGCGATGTTTACTTCTCCAAAAAATTTTGAAAAAAAATTCCAATTGAAAAAATACAACAATGAGACAAAAAATGGGAAAGTTGTTGCAAGAAATGCTACTATTGTTGCCAATCTATCTATCACCTACTAACTACCACACGTGGTGTTATAATGTTGGAACAATATTTCCATTGTTTTTAATGGTCACTTACCTTGATGCATCCTTGGATTTAACTTAGCAGAAGGGTAGTTACCTTCTTGCAACCTTAGATCTAAAAAGTAAAACATTATTATTTTCTACTTCATTTCATGAAGGAAAAAAAAAAAAATAGTGCACAAAATGTTGCACATCAACACTCAAGTTCTCAATTTCATAAATCACACATGCACCAAGAGATTCTCTTCTTTTAACCTCTTTCAAACACATCTGTAATTTCTTCCTTGACTTCAAAAACCACACTAGATAATGAAATAGGGGGAATCCCCTTCAACGGGTGAATTTTCACTTGTTGCCCCAAATCACATCCTTTCTTACTTTCTTGCTTCCATCTTAATCTTTTCCTAAGTTAGCTCAAGTGAGGTGGCAATGTAATGCCACTTCCCCACATTTTGGAATCACTCGTCTAAATCTATTAATTCTAGGTTAATTTGCCAATTAACGGTGTGTGTTTGTGCATGTTTAACACAATTATTGCGATATGTTTTATGTTGTAGATAGTTGAATGTAGGTGCCCAGATGTTTTAACATACAATAGAAACAAGCTAAGGAAACACTTGACATACCATTCGGATTTGTACATTCAATTTTATGCACAATAGTTCTACACACTTGAGAACTTCTTGTTTGAAAAGGCCATAAACTTGTGGGGAACATGAAAACACAATACTATGTTGATTTTAAACATTAGATGATCTTTTATGAGTGGTAGTTAGATTATATTTCCCAAGTCCTTCTTTGTTGGGGCACCTTGTCCACAATGCATAATTCACATTTATATGTGAAGCTACCTTTTTTATCTCTTCTGAACCTCATGAATTGCTCATGGTTTTTTTTTTAACGATGTATTCTTGATTCTTTGTTAGGTCCTTTCAGGTTTGTTGGTTAGGAAGGAGTCCAACCATGTGGCATGGAGCAAGTAGTGAGGCTTGAGGTTTTCACTTGTATGCTATTGTATTTTGTTGCTTGTATTATGGTTGGGGTTGTGTGGCTATGGGTCCAGGAACACTACTTTGCACTATGCAAGTCTCTTTTGAGGTTGGGGTTCCAACTGCCCAAGTAATGACTTGCTCATTTGTGCAATGTGCATACTGCATATAATCTAGATTGCTTTGAACTCGAAAGTTTGAAGCTTAGAAGTTAGAGAGTAAAACTGAAGTTGAATATTAACACTCATTGCCACTGCACTTGTGCAGTGTGCACCCCCTTTTGTCCATTAATTGCCAATTTCAAATGTCAACTTGATTAGCCACATTGGCTATTAAAAAAAAGTACAAAGTTGCCAAACTCTTGTAATTGAGAAAAAAAATGGTAACCAAATAATTGACTATAAAAAAAAAATAGTAGCAAAATGGTTTATTAAAATAATGGCTCAAATGGCCAGATGACACATTTCCTCCTACTGACTGTAGCCCACTTCAGCAAATTTGAAAATTCCACGAAGGAAACATAGGAAAAAATTAAAATTAAAATCAAAATTGCACAAACAAAATGCTGGTGCCGGAGATGAAAGCTGATGATGTAAACCTGCCAAACTTCAAGTATTGCAAGAAGGAAGAAATGGAAATAAAAGAGGGTGGCTTTGAACTCATTGATTGTGCTACTAATTAAAACAAATGTCAATGTATGTACTAGCAAGTTACAAAATAGGTAATCAATGTAGAATGCATTAATACAGGTAATGATCAGCAAGGGGGAGCCATAATTCAACTATAACTGCATTGCACCCATGAGAGAGAGAGAGGGAGAGTGTGTGTGTGTATTGCACGATTATATACCCACTGTGAATCATACCCACTGTGGATCATTATCATCATCCATCAACCTGCCGGTTGATTTTTGTCTTTTTTATTAAAACCTCTCTTTGCGTTTCAGAGTTCAGAGTCCAGACCTGTTCCTTCATGAATGAACTATTTTCTAGTCAAGGAGGAATATAAGTGTGGTCATAAGTTTGTTCTCTGACCCATACCCAGATTTGGCTAATTCCTCTTGTGGATGGTCCACAGTATGGCTACTGATGGGAAGTGTGACTTCTTTATGGTTCTCTTCCAGTGCAGCTAGATTTATTTATTTTCCAGATCTTTATTGACTTTCCGAGGTGAACTTGCTGGTTATGGATGGTTGTTAATATAGTTGTTATAGTTACAGACATGAGGTAGTCATCTCTTACTGTTCAAGTTGCAGTTTGTGTAGGCCTATTTGAGTTGTAAACCAATCAAAAGTTGTAAGTGAAGTGTATAACTGTATGTTTGTTAGGTCAAATGCCTGTTTATGTATAATTGTATTTGTGTTAGGTCAAATAGGATGCTTATTACAAATTTGTTTTGTCTGGAGTCTGAGAGGCACAGTCCATGAAGTAGAAGAAGGAACTGGTTTGTGAGATTGGCCCATAGTGAAACAGCACCCACTAGCACACAGTGCAGGATGGATGGTGGATGGATGGTGTCCAGACAGCAAAAACCTTAGTAGCCACTGGGTGCTTTGCCTACGTAACCACTTACATGCTATACCTGATTACCTATGGTAATTAGTACTTAGTTAACTAACCCGCTTACATAAGTAGTTACTAGTTACCTAGGTGGGGGGAAGATGGAAGTAGGAGGGGCTTAAGATAGGTTACCAATGTGGGGCCTTGGTAACTCAGTTATGGATGAATGATAACTGTGTCATAACTCATAACAGGTTTCCAATGGATGGTGCACTGGTGGGTTTAGGGTTCAAAGTTCAAACCTTCCACCATTGACAGTTGCACCTACATAAGTTGCTGAAAGCTCACTGAAATATGTGAGTGGTTCTGGCTGTTGTTGGTTGGTGTTTTTTTAATCATTTTTGGTGATGTAGCTGAATTTGGTGATCATGTAAAATTTTTTTAGGGAAATTTGACTATAAACAGGATATCAAAGTAGAAATGTTTAAGCAACATTCACATTTCTGGTTGCATTCCAATCAGTGGTCTGAATCTATTTATTTCCTGCCCAAAAAAAAAAAAAGAGAAATCTTTGGAGGTTTTTTTTTCTATAGTAAATTCAAATAAATTTTCTTCTTTTGAGAAAATTTCGCCAAATTCTCAATACCATATAATTGGAAAAAGAAACCCCTAATGCCAATAGAAAAATCTGGGGATTTTTTCCAGATGAATTCTGGAAATCAAACTTTTTTTGAAAATTGGTGACTATGAAACCAAAAACAGACACGTTTTTAGCCATTTTGAAAAAAGAATCATCAACTGGCTGAATTGAGCAAGAAAAGAAAACCACAAGAACTTCCTGTTGTGAACCACCATGCCTTCTCAGTTTTGACTCTGCTTTGTTTGGATTGGGGTCTCCTTTTTGGGGTTCCATGATTGTTGATGGATCAAAATCAATATACCCTTAAGCATTGGGTTGTCATCTCCCAATGTTGAACTAAATTGAAAGTATGGAGAAGCTCTTATTATTCCTGAGATCTATGGTCTAGCACTAGTTCTCACTGGTTGCTGCAAATTCTGTAAATTATTGCAGGTCAGAAAATGAATGTACAAAAGCTTTGGCAGATTTTTTTTTTCTTGGAGCCTTTGAAATGGTTTGACCACAAGTTTAACCCATTAAGTTACATTGTTTGTGGCTGTGAAATCCTGATCTGCAGCAACATGTAGGACATCTGCAGTTTTTCAGCTGATATGATTGCAAGTCTCCAATCTTTGTGAACAGTAGCATTGTTCGCATCTATGCAAATTGTGGGAATGTTGACAAAGACCAGAAAGGTTTCAATGGGAAATGTGGGAGCACTAACAAAGAAGGAGAATGCTCAACGGGTTTGCTTAATGAAAGAACAAAGGAAAAAAAGCAAGACAACACAAATTTATAAAACCATGATTGTCTGAAGACAAAATGGCTTTGAAAAGCTCCCTTAGGTTTGAAGTCAGAGATACCTAGTCCTTTGCATTCAGGATATGCCATGTGCACATTCCAATCCATGTGATGAAGAGAAAAGCTTGCAACTGCTTCATTTTGGCCAGCAACAACTACTTAAAATACCTCCATTGCAGGATTTAGCATTGTGACATATTGGACATCATATGTATAAAGACTAGAACAAACTTTCTGTTGGCAATGCATCCTGCGACAGAGAGGGCTACAACCAGCTGTACCTTTGCAGCAGCAGCAGCACCGGAAAACATTCCTTCAAATTAAGGTGCTACTCTTGCTTTTGCTGGAGCAAAATGCAGACCACTGTTTCTTCCTCCAGTTTTTGCACCTACCTTCCCACCACCCAAACTTTGCCATGATGGTATGGATTCTTCCTGATAAATATTTTCTCTACTGTAAATTTCCAGGAGCTTCAAATTTCTCACTACTCTTTGTAGGGAAACAATGCTTGGAATCTCTGAGGAAATCTTAATTCTGTTGCAGTCATTAAGGGTTTCCATTTGCAACAAAACTCACCACCCAACTCTTCCAGATTACAGGGGATTAGCACACTCATCCTATGCTTCAAACATGCAATAATGGATCATCATAGACCAATTTCCTGTGAAATCTCAGGCCTCAGAGTCATGGTGATTGTTGTCTTACATTTGCATTAGACTCTCTTGGCTTAGCAGCCACTTCATTCAGAAAGGTGTCAACCACAAGACGACTGCTTATGTAGATTTCAAACTCCTGATGATGATCTTCTGCGCATGTGGTGCATGTCTCCTCCTCAACTATTGTGCAAATTTGCAGACCATACAGCAGTCCAAATATTGGTTCATGCATGAACATGTTCCTGTTGCTCCCAGGTCTATCCCTCTGTCTCTCTCTTAGCTCACATGTTCATATGCCAAAGATTTGTCTGTAAGGTTCTTGTAAACATCACCTAGGTCCCTCAACAATCTTGGAACCCATAACTAAACAGAGGACTGGCCAGACTTTCTCATTCCAAGCACCAGACTCCAGCAGTTGATGTTGAGTGCAAACCTTTATCTTTTGAATGCATAATAAATGTATATAGGAAGGCAAAGTATTGCTTGGGTTCTTTGCAACAATTGTCTTCATTGTTCTAGGATTGGCAAAGTTTTGCATAGATGATCTTGAGAATATGTCAGATTTTATACCTCTTGGCCGGTTATCTCCTTCTCCTGTTTGTACACAGGAAGTTGAGATTGGAGATGGTCAACTTGAATCTCCACTTCATTCTTTTGACAGCTCTGTCCCTTTCCTTTATTCATGTGGCTGCTATCACCTGCTCATGCTGGAGATCTGACTGCAACTGCAACAATTGCAATTGCAAAGATACCTGCAGTGGCTCCCCCCATCCCAAGACATTGTTTGTTTTTCCACATATATTTGGTGGATTTCAGGCACAGGTGCTTTTCCTTTCAATTTATACACAAGTATTTCAAGCTTATACCTTCACATACTCTCCCTTGTTTGATCTAGCATCCAGTTTAGTCAGCAGCCAGTTGAAAAGAAATTTCTGTTGATCTCACATGACGGCTAAAGTCGCCATTAAAAAGCAGAATGATCTTTGAATTTCCAGCATGCTGTTCTTCAAACACATACAAATGAATAGCAGATTGAGGGGCAAACTTGTCCATCTAAGTAACTCTCAAGCTCAAGGCCTGTTGCCTCCAAATCCCTCACCATGTCCTGTGCAACGCATTTCTGGAGCAACAAACAAACAGAACACCCACTTAACATTGAGCAACAGCAAAGACTCCATACTTTAACATATCCATGAGATTGCAGAGAGAACTCCAAAACAATATTTTGAAGGAAATATATTGTTTCAGTCCCAGCAAAACCAAAAAACATCTCAACAAAAGAGAGTGCAATCAAAACCTTAATTCTATGCTTGACAGTTATAAAGACACAATTGTCTTCTGTTGAGTACATTAAGAGTTCAATATCACATAATTGACATTATTCCCTTCAGAACAAGAATGAACAAATTGGCTTAGTACCCAGCAAGCAAATATATCTCTTTTATCTTTGCCTGCTGTTCAGTATGGAGCCGTATTTTTTCAAGATTGATGACCATATTTCCATGCTCCTCAGTCTTTTTGTTCATAATAGTTTGGAAGGCCTGGATCTCCTTATTGAGCTCTCCAACCTTTGGCCAACAACAGTTAAGTCAGCACATGCCTAAAGCACAACAAACATCAGAGCACAGATATCAGAGACCAGATTGCAACAGCAGAACTGCAGCATACAGGGTTGGCCACTATCTTCCCAAGGATGATAAAATTAGAGATCAGTTCCTTCATCCAGGATGAATATCCTTCATGTAATGTGCCTAAACATATTGTTAATGAAGTTGAACTGGGTTGATCATTGGGAGTTGGTCACCTTGATTACCCACTTTTCCACTTGCAGCTGAAGAGATCTCACTGCTTTGAGCAGAATATTGCTCTGCATAGTCACACACCCTCCTTTGACAAGCTAATGCTCAGAAGGGTACCCAGATGAGAAGGCTTTGAGCTCCTTAAGATGCTCATTCAGTGAAGCAAGAGAAATAAAGGGTCCAAACAATGGATGCACAGCTTATGGACTGTTTCTCCTTCTTCCATTTACACAAGTAGTATATACAGGAGAGATGTCAACCTGTTTCTGTATCTTCTCAGGTGTACAATTCAGTTCCTCCAATTTGTCAAAGTGGTCATTCTTTTCCAAGCACAGTCTGGCATTATCTTGTAAGCATTGTCAGTGCCTTGACCTTGTTTCTTCAATTTGCAAACCCAATGCCCTTTCCCTGTAAAGGCCAAAGCTCTTCAGTGCACACCTTGAATCCTTGGTCTTAAAAGTTTGGCACCCAGCTTTGTGATCACCATTGGCTTACATTGATGTATACATGGAAATATCATCACCCAATCCTGGCTATCCAAGCACCCATCTAGCAATGTGAACTGCAATAACAATGGAACTGCTATGACACCTCTCATGAATATTTCAGTCCTTCAGCTTGTAGCCAGCCTTTGAAAACTGTCTACATTCTTGAGAGATAAGATTGCCCTGACCCATGGGTTAGGTTGCCCAAAATTTAACATGAGTATCTGCACCTTCTTGGTAAGTGGTTCTATCTTGATCATCCCTTCTGCACACTCTTGCTTGCTCTGTCTGATCTCTTGCTGCAAAGGCCATTCAGCTCTTGCAATTAGGGTGAGCATGCAGCAAGCATATGACAGATGAATGCAATGGAGAGAGATAAAGGGCAAGGGAGGGGGGTGGGGGATTCATGTTGAAAGCTTGGTTGACAGATACAGATGGACTGACCTTTATGCATGCAAGAATGGGCTCCATTGCAGCAAAATGAACATGCTGCATGCCCTTCATTTTTCCAATATATTCTTCATGTAGCAAACTTGAATTCAGTATCTGATTCTGTTCCGCCTCTCTGCAAAATGCAAGATGCCATCAATACTGTAGCACACTTTCATCATATATGAACATGTGATTGCTGACAAAAACAGCAATTCCACACTTCCAGGATCCTTGCAGTCAGTCATTTGTAAAAATGCATGTGCAGCCAAAGAAGAAAAAAGAAGTCAATGGGTTATTGTCTATGGGGATTCCAGGATACTTCCAGAATGTAGCTCTGGCAAACCTGCCAGAAAATCAGAACATTTTGCAAGTATCAAGTATGACAATATTACCTTGCTATGGAGGCTTGACTTTCTGCCTCTTCAGCATCATCTCTGAAATTAACAACTCGTCTACAAACATTCTTACCAAAGATGATTCAGAAAAAAGAATGAGGCAGATGTAGATCTAAAAAAACAATCTAAAAAAGACTCATATGGCTAAAAAGTTTCAAGATTTTGAAGGAAGAGTTTAGTGCTTATTACTTTGAAGTTATGGAGGAACTCTGGACTTATCTTGTGTTTATTTGTCAACCCAACATATTTGAAGGTAAGGGTTCCACTCTAAACCAGCAAACAAATCAAATCAAAGGGATTCAAACGTCCTATGAAATATATAATTCAACATAACTTTCATTCTCACTTTCAATTCTGATAGGTTAACCTTTGTATACAGAGTTGAGAACAAAGGACTAAACAAAAAGGGAGAAATGGCTGCAGTTCATACTTCTAGGATTCATGAGGTTTCTATGGGACTTCCAACCTGCAGAAAGAAAGCAAAGACTAGAACCACACTTTCCTTTAAATTTATTAGCAATGTGGAAAGAACAATAGAGGCTTAAAAGCTTTTCTTAAGAAATTCCAAAAGAAAATGCGGAAAAACAACATTTCCACAGCTCCCAAACAGCTCTAGAGATGTCCAGTTCCCCTCCTTTACCAAGACCATTGCCCCTTTGAACATCGTGGACAAAAATGATGCACAGTACTGTATAAGGATAACCCTAAATGTTCATGAGGAAATTATGCTTTCCTAAGAAGTACAATCCCCATTTGGGCAATACAAGCCATAATGTTCCAACAATTTGAGCCTTAAGAGGTGCAATTCCTGTTGATCTCACATGAAATCTCTCAACTGCCAAACCATTATGACCTAATTCCAAATCTGGGCACAAATTTCACAGGTT
>Ga0116231_10012872_pt1 | contig 12043 bp, 7 predicted proteins | sample S1TSphgellanicum_2_FD_89695 | JGI IMG/M metagenome (GOLD analysis project Ga0116231, IMG submission 89695) | Host-associated microbial communities from peat moss isolated from Minnesota, USA - S1T2_Fd - Sphagnum magellanicum MG | ecosystem: Host-associated > Plants > Peat moss > Unclassified... | reverse complement strand
TCGATCCCGGTGGCGGTGGGGGTGGGGCGGATTCTGGCGGTGGATGGACACTGGGCGTCCGACGTGGTGGCGGGCGGGTTTATTGGGTGGCTGACGGCGGATCTGACGCGGCGGTTTTTTCCCGATAGCGATTATGGGCTGATTTTGTTTGGCGATGGGCAGCGGGAGGAAGTGGGGATTAGCGGGCGGTTCTAGCGTTGGCTCGCAGCGGATGAATTGAAGTCGGAAGAAAGCAGCGCTTTTTGAAAAAAGCGCGCAAAAACTTTTGCGAGCGGGCTGAGGCAACGCCGGTGTCTCTTTGAGCGCCTCCATCGGAGGCGCTCAAAGAGACACCGGCGTTGCCTCAGCCCGCTCGCAAAAGTTTTTTGGTTACTTTTTTTCAAAAAAGTAACTGCTTCCGTAACCTTCTTGCCCTTGCAGGCCGACGGGTTTAGGCGCGGAGGCGGGCTACGGTAGCGGTGGTGGAGTGGCCGGGGAGGAGGTTGGCGAGCATGATGCGGCCGCCATAGCTTTGGACGAAGGCGCCGCCGACCACGGTTTCGGGGGTGTAGTCGGCCCCTTTGACCAGCAGGCTGGGGCGGATGGCTTCGATCAGGGCGATGGGGGTGTCCTCGGTGAAGATGCAGACGAGGTCCACGGTGGCGAGGGAGGCGAGGATTTTGCCGCGCGCTTGCTCGTTCTGGATCGGGCGGGTGGGGCCTTTGAGGCGGCTGATTGAGGCGTCGGCGTTCAGGCCGACGATGAGGCGGTCGCAATTGGCGCGCGCCTGTTCAAGGATGTGGACGTGGCCGGGATGCAGCAAGTCGAAACAGCCATTGGTAAAGCCGACGCGCCAGCCGCGCTGGCGCCAGCGCTCGGCGGCTTCCGCCGCGGCGGCCAAGGTGACGATTTTGCGGGCGGCGCCGGTTTCCGGGTTGAGGGCGGCGAGCAGCTCGTCCGGGCGGATGGTGGCGGTGCCGACCTTGCCGACGGCGACGCCGGCGGCGATGTTGGCCAGGCGCGCGGCCTCCGGCAAATCGGCGCCGATGGACATGGCGAGCGACAGGGTGGCGATGACGGTGTCGCCGGCGCCGGAGACGTCGAACACTTCGGCGGCTTCGGCGGGGAAATGCACGGCGCCCTCCCGCGTGATGAGGGACATGCCGTCCTCCGACCTGGTGACCAGGACGGCGCCGAATTGGTGCAGGCGGAGCAGGGTGGCGGCGGCTTCGACGATGCCGTCCTCAGAGCTCACGTCCATGCCGGTGGCCTCTTGCAGCTCCTTGCGGTTGGGGGTGATGAGGTCGGCGCCGCGGTAGCGGCCGAAATCGCGGCCTTTCGGGTCCACGATCACCACCGCGCCGGCCGCGGCGGCGGATTTGATGAGGGTCTGCGGCGTCTCCCCGGCCAGGACGCCCTTGCCGTAGTCTGACAGGATCAGAACGGCGCCGGGGGCGAGATGGGCGGTGGCGGCGGTGATGAGGGAAGCGGCGTGATCCGGGGCAAGCGGCGCCGCGGTCTCCCGGTCCGCGCGGATGAGCTGCTGGCCGGCGGCGATGTAGCGGGTTTTTAGCGTGGTGATGCGGCCGGGGATTTCGAGCAAAGCCGGCTCGGCGTTGCGGTCCGCGGTGAGGAGGGTTTTGAGGTCGTCGCCGTCGCGGTCGTTGCCGATGGCGGCGATGAAGCGCGCATGGCCGCCGAGCGAGGTGACGTTGTGGACGACGTTGGCGGCGCCGCCGGGGACGGCGGATTCGCGGGCCACGGCGAGGACGGGGACCGGCGCCTCCGGGCTGATGCGCGAAACCTGGCCGTACACGAAACGGTCCAGCATGGCGTCGCCGATGACGGTGACGCGGCCTTGGGGCAGGCGGTGCGCGAGGAGGGCGAGGTCGGCGCGAGGGTCCACGGGCGAAGGTCCTTTGAAGTACAAAAGAGAATAAGGCGGAGACGAATAAGGAAAGGCTAAGGGAAGGAAGGGAAAGAAAGAAGCGCTTTTTGAAAAAAGCGCGCAAAAACTTTTGCTAGCTGGGGGAGTTGGGACCGGGATTGCCGTTAATCGCCACCTTTGGTGGCGATTAACGGCAATCCCGGTCCCAACTCCCCCAGCTAGCAAAAGTTTTTTGGTTCTTTTTTTTCAAAAAAGAACTTCTTTGTTTATAACGCTCGCATGATTCTCATAACAGGCGGCGCGGGGTTTATTGGGTCTAATCTGCAGGCGGCGCTGTTTGCGCTTGAGCGGGAGACCGTGGTGGCGGATTGGCTGGGCGCCGAGGGCAAGTGGCGAAATTTGCGGGGGCATCCGCCGCTGGAGATCGTGGCGCCGGAGCGGCTGGTTGAGTGGCTGGCGGGGCGGCCGAAGTTGGAGGCGGTGGTGCATCTGGGGGCGATTTCGGAAACCACGGCGGTGGACGGGGATTTGACGTGGCGGTCTAATGTGGAGTTGTCGCAGTTTTTGTGGCGGTGGTGCGCGGCGCATGAGGTGCGGCTGGTTTATGCGTCCTCGGCGGCGACGTATGGCGATGGGGCGGCGGGGTTTGATGATGAGTTTTCGACGGCGGCGCTGCGCCGGTTGCGGCCGTTGAATCTTTATGGGTGGAGCAAGCACGCGTTTGATTTGTGGGTGGCGCGGCAGGTGGAGAGCGGCGAGGCGGCGCCGCCGGGCTGGGCGGGGGTTAAGTTTTTTAACGTGTATGGGCCGAATGAGTATCATAAGGGGAAGATGATTTCGGTGGTGAAGGTCAAGCATGAGGAGGTGGCGGCCGGCGGGCCGGCGCGGTTGTTCAAGAGCACGGAGCCGGGGCTGGCGGATGGCGCGCAGGCGCGGGATTTTATCTGGGTGGGCGATGTGGTGGCGGCGCTGCGGTTTTTGATCGATGCGCCGGAGGTTTCCGGGATTTTTAATTTGGGGACCGGAACGGCGCGGACTTATGCGGATCTGGCGCGGGCGGTGTGCGCGGCGAATGGGGTGGCGGAGCGGATCGAGTTTGTGGAGATGCCGGCGGCGCTGCGGGGTCAGTATCAGTCCTTTACCGAGGCGCCGATGGGGCGGTTGCGGCAAGCGGGGTATAATGCGGGGTTTACGAGTTTGGAGGAGGGGGTGGTGAAGTACGTTGCCGCGTTCTTGCGCGCGAAAGACGCGTATTTATGAAAGTTTCGGGCTAAAATTTTAAGAAGATTCCTGGAACGGTATTATTCCAGGTCTTGACTCGCCTGCAAATCGTGGAGCGGGAGGCCGTGGATTTATGCTGCGGGCGTTTCATCACGAACATATCATAATTTTATTTTCGCGGCGGCTTGTTCGATCCGGTGGTGGCATGGCAGATGGATTTCGCGCCGGGGCCGGCCATGCGAAAAATTAGTGGGACAGGTACGAATATGCGGAATGATTTCAGGTTGCTGCGGGGCGCGCTTTGCCTGCTAAGTTTTGCGCTGCCGGCGTTTTTTGCCGGAGCGGCAACGATTTCGACCTATCACGGCGACACGCTGCGGACCGGCTGGAACAGTAAGGAAACGACGCTGAACGTGGCGAATGTCGGCGGCGGAACGTTTGATTTGCAGGCCATGACCACGCTGGATAGCCAGGTGGACGCGCAGCCGCTGGTGGTGGAGAAACAGACCATCGGGAGTCTCGGCGGGCATACGGTGGTGTATATCGTCACGGGCGGCGACACGCTCTATGCGATCGACGGCGTGACGGGCGCCGTGCTGCTGAGCCGCAATTTCGGCACGCCGGTGCCGCAATCGGCGCTACCCGGCTCTTGCAATAATAATGGGCCGACGGTCGGCATCAGCTCGACACCGGCGATCGATACGGCGACGGGAACGATGTATCTGATCGCCGATACGTTCGAGAACGGCAAGGCGGTATTCCGCGTTCATGCCGTGAGCCTGGCCACGCTGAAGGACACCGTGACGCCTGTCGTGGTGAGCGCCTCGGCGAAACTCGCGGACGGGACGACGTATAAATTCAACGCGAATGTCTCGCGCCAACGCGCGGCGCTACTGCTGGTGGGCGGCACGCTGTATGCCGCGTTCGGCAGCTATTGCGACCAGGAGGCGAACCTGTCGCGGGGCTGGATGCTGGGCTGGAATGCATCCGATCTCACGCCGTTGGCGGCCGCCCAGGTGCAGGATTCGGTGTCGAAACGGCAGAGCGCGTTTTTTCTGAATTCGATCTGGATGTCCGGCTATGGCCCGGCGACCGCAGCCGCCGGCGGCCCGATCTATGTCGCGACCGGTAATTCCGATGACCAGTCCTATGGCGCCGATGATCGCGACGAGAGCGTGCTGAGCATCGCGCCGGACCTTTCGTCCACGCAGGGGTTTTTCACCGACCCGAAGCAGCCGACGCTGGATTCGGAGGATGAGGATCTGGGATCCGGGGGCGCGATGCTGGCGCCTTCGCAGCCGGGAGAGGACCCCGACCTGTTGTTTGCCGCGGGCAAGGGCGGCACGATGTATATGCTCGACCGGACCAGCAGCGACGGGCTGACCCTGCTGGACAAATATTCAATCGGCGGGTGCTGGTGCGGCCCGTCTTATTTCGTGGGGGCGGACGGCGCCGGCCGGGTGGTGACCAGCGGCGGGTCGGTGTTGGATGTGTGGCGGATCAAAACCTCGGCGAGCGCCGCGCCGTCGCTGAAACGCGAAAGCCAGACGGCCATCACGAGCGGCCAGGACCCGGGGTTTTTTACCAGCGTTTCGACTGATGGGAAAAAATCCGGAACGGCGGTGATCTGGGCCGTTGCACGGCCGGAAGCGGTGCCGGGCACCATGACGCTCTACGCGGTTGATGCCGCGACGGGTAAGGTGATCTTCGCGGGCGCGGCGGGCAACTGGGTCAGCGGCAACGGCAACGCCAATATCGTGCCGACGGTGGCGAATGGGCATGTTTATGTGGCGACGTATCAGGAGCTGGCGATTTTTGGCCTTGGCAACCCGATGCAGGTGGCCGGCGATGCGGCTTTTGCCGCCAAGACGCGCGAGCTGACGGCGCAGGCGCTGCCCGGCCTGGCGCTGAACCCGGATGAGCACGCGGTGTGGGGCACGATCGTGGACGTGACGTATGATGAGATGGTGCTGAGAAATCGGGCCGGGCACTTGGTATGGGTGAATCTGGCCGCGGCGCGTGAAGCGGGCAATATGGCGGCGCCGGTGGCGGGCGAGGCGGCGGTGGCGATTGGCCGGTATGGCGCCGACGGGGTGCTGGTGGCGAGCCATGTGGAGCACGCCAAACAGCAGGCTTCGCTTTGGCCGCAGGATCAGTAAGGAGTCTCCCGGCCAGGCAGGGGGAGGAAGGGGTCGCTTTTTTGAAAAAAAGCTCCGCAAAAAACTTTTGATTTCCCCGGTTTTTGAGCGGCCATACTGTGGCCGCTCGAAGGCTGGGGGAGGTTTGCGGCGCGAAAGTCGCGGATGACCTGAAAGCGTCTTCGAATCGTCTTGTGGGTGGTTGGATTCGTGTGTCAACATGTCCGGAAGGAGTGCGGGCGCCGACGCCCGTGGGCCGCAAATGGCGAGGAACGGGTATGAGGATGTGGTCCAAATGGCTGTTCGGCGCGGTTTGGCTGGTGGGGATGGCTTGCGCGCCTGGGGGCGCGGGGGCGCAGGCGGTGTTGACGTATCATGATAATACGATGCGGACCGGCTGGTACGATGAAGAAAAGACGCTGAACGTCGCCAATGTCGGGGGCGGGAGTTTTGGGCTGCTGGCGACGGCTACGCTGGATAGCGAGGTGGATTCGCAGCCTCTGGTGCGGCCGCAGCAGACCATCGCGGGCCAGGGCGTGCATATGGTGGTGTATGTCGTGACCGGCGGCAATACGCTGTACGCGATCGACGGCGTTTCCGGCGCGGTGCTGGCGAGCCGGAATTTCGGGACGCCGGTGCCACGGTCCGCGCTGCCGGGCGGGTGCAACAATAACGGCCCGACGGTCGGCATCACCTCTACGCCCGCGATCGATAATGTGACCGGGCGGATGTACCTGATCGTCGATACCTATGAGAATAACGCGGCGGTGTTTCGGGTGCATGCGGTCAGCCTGTCCACGTTGCAGGATGTGGTCACGCCGGTCGTCGTGACCGCCTCGGCCAAGCTGACGGATGGGACCAGCTACGTGTTCAACGCGAATGTGTCGCGCCAGCGCGCGGCGCTGCTGCTCGCCGGCGGGCGGCTTTATGCCGGGTTCAGCAGCTATTGCGACCAGGCGGGGAGCACCACGCGCGGCTGGATGCTGGGCTGGCGCGAATCGGACCTGGCGCCGCTGGCGCATAATCAGTTGCAGGACGCGGTGCCGACCTATGATAGCAGCTTTTTCCTCAACGCGGTCTGGATGTCCGGCTGGGGGCCGGCGACCGTGGGGGCCGGCGACGCGATCTTTTTCGTCACCAGCAATTCGGACCAGAATACCTATGGCAGCGGCGATCGCGACGAGAGCGTGCTGCAGGTCTCGCCCAATTTGTCGGTGACGGATGGTTATTATACCGACCCGAACCGCGCCAATCTGGATGCGCATGACGAGGATTTCGGCTCCGGCGGGGCGATGCTGGCGCCGGCGCAGCCGGGGATGGACCCGAAACTGCTGTTCGCGGCTGGAAAATCCGGGACGATGTATATGTTCAACCGCGGCAGCGCCGGGGGGCCGAGCCTGTTGAGCACCTATTCGATCGGCGGGTGCTGGTGCGGGCCGTCTTACTACACGGGGTCGGACGGGTCGGGGCGGGTGGTGACCAGCGGCGGGTCGAAGGTGATCGTGTGGAAGATCATCACCTCCACCAGCGCGGCGCCGACGCTGTTGCAGGAATCCTCCGCCGCCATCACTAGCGGGCAGGATCCGGGGTTTTTCACCACCGTGTCGTCCAACGGCACCACCGCCGGCACCGCGGTGGTGTGGGCGGTGGGGCGGCCGACGTCGACGCCGGGGACGATGCCGCTTTATGCGATTGATCCGAATACCGGGAATGTTATTTATAAGGCGTCTGCCGGGAACTGGATTTATGGCAACGCGAATGCCGATACGGTGCCGACCGTGGCGGAGGGGCATGTGTATGTCGCGACGTATCAGGAACTGGCGATTTTTGGGTTGGGCGCGAAGGCGGGGGTGAAGGGGCAGGATGCGTTCGCGGCGCTGGCGCGGGGGGAGACGGCGCCGCCGGGGTTTGAGCTGGGAACGGATGAGCATGCGGTGTGGGGCACGATCCAGGATCTGTCGTCTGATGGCATGGTGCTGAAAAATCGCGCGGGCGGGCTGGTGCGGGTGGATCTGACGCTGGCGCGACAGGCGGGGAATGTGGCGGAGGCGGCGGATGGGGAGGCGGCGGTGGTGATCGGGCGGTTCGCGGCGGGGGGCGTGCTGGTGGCAAAGAATGTGGAGCATGCGAAGCCGGAGATGGGGCTTTGGCCGGCGGATCAGTAGAGAAAGAAGAGGTCGCTTTTTTGAAAAAAAGCTCCGCAAAAAACTTTTACTAACCGCGGCCGTTGAGCGGCCACAGTATGGCCGCTGAAGGGCCGTGGTTAGTGAAGTTTTTTGCGGAGCTTTTTTTCAAAAAAGCGACCTCTTTTTAAACTCCAGCGGCGATTTCGCGGGCGTGGCGGAGGACGGAGGCGATAGTGTCGTCCAGGGGGGTGGTGGGGTGCCAGTTGAGGAGGCGGGCGGCGGCGGTGGGGTCGCCGGCGGCGCGGGCGATGTCGGAGGGGCGCAGGCGGGCTGGGTCTTGGCGGATGGTTATTTTTGCCGGCGAGAGGGCGAGGAGTTTGTCGAGGATGACGGCGATGCGGGTGGCGCGGCCGGGCGAGGTTGAGGACGGTGTTGTTGGGGAGCTGGTCGAAATGCTGGATGGCGGCGGTGTAGGCGGCGCAGATGTCGGCGATGTCGAGGAAGTCGCGCTCGGAATCCAGGTTGCCGACCAGGATTTCGGGGGGCTGGAGGCCGGCCTCGATGCGGGCGATCTGGGCGGCGAAGGCGGGGACGACGAAATCCTCGCGCTGCGCCGGGCCAGTGTGGTTGAAGGGGCGCAGGCGGAGGACGCGCAGGCCCTCGGCGGCCAGGGCACAGAGCGCCATTTCGGCGGCGGCCTTGGTGGCGGCGTAGGTGTTTTGCGGCAGCAGGGGGGCGATTTCCGGTAGGGGCAGGCCGGGTTTGAAGCTGGCGCCATAGACTTCGGCGGTGGAGATGAAGATCAGGCGTGTTGAGGGGGCGTGCTCCAGGATCGCGCGGCCGAGGTTGATGGTGCCGTGGCAGTTGATGGCCCAGGATTTTTCGGGGTCGGCGCGGGAGGCGCCGATGGCGGAGATGGCGGCGAGGTGGATGCAGAAATCCGGTTTCTGGGCGGTGAAGGTGGCGGCGACGGCGGCTTTGTCCGTGACGTCCAGGCGGTCATGGCCGTCCAGGCCGGTGGGGATGAGGCGGGCTGCGGGGAAGGCGGTTTTGAGCGCGGGCAGCAGGTGCTGGCCGGCGAAGCCGTTGGCGCCGGTGATCAGGATGCTGGCGGGCGGCATTTACCGGGATTTGGAGAGGCGGGCGAGGTCGGCTTCCACCATTTCGGCGGCGAGCTCCGCCAGGGTGACGGTGGCGGCCCACCCTAGTTTCTGCTCGGCTTTGGCGGGGTTGCCGAGCAGAATGTCCACTTCGGCGGGGCGGATGCGGGACTGGTCGATGCGGACAAAATCCTCGGTTTTCAGGCCGACGTGGCTGAAGGCGAGGTCGGCGAAGGTGCGGACGGCGCTGGTGATGCCGGTGGCGATGACGTAGTCGTCCGGCGTGTCCTGCTGGAGCATCAGCCACATGGCTTGCACGTAGTCGGCGGCGTGGCCCCAGTCGCGCATCGCGTCCATGTTGCCGAGGGGGAGATGGTCGGCCAGGCCGAGTTTGATGCGGGCGACGCCGTTGGTGATGTGGCGGGTGACGAATTCGACGCCGCGGAGCGGGCTTTCGTGGTTGAACAGGATGCCGGAGGAGGCGTGCAGGCCAAAGCTCTCGCGGTAATTCACGGTCATCCAGTGGGCGTAGAGTTTGGCGGCGGCGTAGGGGGAGCGGGGGTAGAAGGGGGTGGTTTCGGATTGTTTGTCCTGCTGGATTTTGCCGTACATTTCGGAGGAGGAGGCCTGGTAGAAGCGGGCGGCGGGGTGGGCGATGCGCAGGGCTTCCAGCATGTTGACGGCGCCGATGCCGGTGACCTGGCCGGTGAGGAGCGGTTGATGCCAACTTGTGGCGACAAAACTTTGGGCGGCGAGGTTGTAAACTTCGTCCGGTTTGTGCTGGTGCATGAGGCGGACCAGGCTGGAGAGGTCCAGCAGGTCGCCATCCACCAGCTCGATTTGGCCCAGAATGCCGAGCCAGCGGAGGCGCTCGCCGATGACGTCGGAGGAGGCGGAGCGGCGGATCATGCCGATGACGTGGTAGCCTTTGCCGAGCAGGAATTTGGAGAGATAGGCGCCGTCCTGGCCGGTGACGCCGGTGATGAAGGCTTTGGGCAAGGGGACCTCGCGGGGCTGGGTGTAGGGCTGGTATGGCGGGAAATGCGGCGTTGTGGAAGTGGTTTTGCGGTGCAGCAATGGTGATTGGACGGCCGGGGAATGAGGATGTAAGGCGGAGGGGCTGAGTTTTGTGGAGGCGGGGATGCTGAGTGACGAGACGGAAGCGGAGAAATTTGCGGCGATGTTGAACCGGTCCGCGGCGCTGAAAATGGCGCTGGCGAAGGACGCGGCGCCGGTGCTGGCTGTGGTGGGGTTGTGCGAGCGGGCGATTCGGGCGGGGAACAAGTTGATTTTTTGCGGGAATGGGGGCTCGGCGGCGGATGCGCAGCATCTGGCGACGGAGCTGGTGATACGGCTGCGGGGCGCGGTGCCGCGGGAGAGCTGGCCGGCGATCACGCTGGCGCTGGATACATCCGCCGTGACGGCGGCGGTGAATGATTTTGGGGTGGAGGAGATGTTTGCGCGGCCGCTGCGCGGGCTGGGGCGGGAGGGGGATGTGCTGTTTGGGATTACGACGTCTGGGCGGTCCATCAATGTGGTGAAGGCGCTGGGGGCGGCGCGGGAGATGGGGATTGCGACGGTGGGGTTTTTGGGCGGGGATGGTGGGCCGGCGAAGGCGTTTTGCGACCATGCGTTGATTGTGCCGGATACGGAAACGGCGCGGGTGCAGGAGTGCCATATTACGCTGGGGCATGCGGTGTTGACGCTGCTGGAGGATCGGTTGGTGGCGTCTCGATGACGAAGAAAGAAAGAAGTTACTTTTTTTGAAAAAAAAGTAACCAAAAAAACTTTGATTCCCCCGGCCGTTGAGTGGCCATACTGTGGCCTCTCAAAGGCCGGGGGAATTGAGAGTTTTTTTGCTTCTTTTTTTGCAAAAAAAGAAGTTCTTTCTTCCTTGGAGATTGCGATGAGCGGCATCACGAACATCGAGTCCATCAGCCCGCGGCGCGGCGCGGCGGTGCTGTTGGAAATTCTGCTCAGCGAGGGCGTGGAATACATTTTTGGCAATCCCGGCACGACGGAATTGCCGCTGATGGATGCGCTGACGGAAACGCCGGCGATTAAATATATCTGGGCGCTGCAGGAGGCGAGCGCGGTGGCGATGGCGGACGGCTATGCGCAGGCGGCCCGAAAACCGGGGTTTTTGAATTTGCATACGGCCGGCGGGCTGGGGCATGGGATGGGGAATTTGCTGAACGCCAGCGTTAGCCAGACGCCGCTGGTGGTGACGGCGGGGCAGCAGGATTCGCGGCATACCATTACGGACCCGCTGCTGTTCGGGGACCTGGTGCAGATCGCGCGGCCGGCGGTGAAGTGGGCGCAGGAGGTGGCGCATCCGGACCAGTTGCCGGTGCTGGTGCGGCGCGCGTTCAACGATGCCTGCGCGGCGCCGGCGGGGCCGGTTTTTCTGTCGCTGCCGATGGATGTGATGGAGGAGATGAGCACCGTGGGGATCGCCGGCGTTTCGCGGATTGATCAGCGGAATGTGGCGGGTTCTCTGGATGAATTGGCGGAGCGGCTGGCGGGGGTGGCGCCGGGGAAGGTGCTGATCATCGCGGGGGATGAGGTTTACGATAGCGGGGCCGCGGGGGAGGTGGCGGCGCTGGCGGAGATGCTGGGGGCGCCGGTTTATGGGTCGTCCTGGCCGTCCCGGTTGCCGTTTGCGACGTCGCATCCGCTGTGGATGGGGTCGCTGCCGAATAAGGGGCGGGAGATTTTTCAGCTTTTGAGCGGGTTTGACGCCGTGTTTGCGCTGGGGGGCAAGTCGCTGATTACGATTCTGTATGCGGCGGGGCCGATTATTCCGGTGTCTTGCGCGGTGTATCAGATGTCTTCGGATGTGAAGGATTTGGGGCGGACCTATACGACGCAGCTTTCGGTGGTGGGGGATATTTTGGCGTCGCTGCGGGCGATGCGGCCGGTGCTGGCGGCGAAGACGGCGGGGCGGCGGGAGGTTTATGCGGGGCTGGTGGCGTCGGCGCGGGCGGCGCGGGATGCGCGGCGGGCGGCACTTTGGGCGGCGGCGGAGGCGCAGTGGGAGGCGGCGGCGGTGACTCCGCTGGTGGCCGCAAGGGAGATTTCGCGCGGGATTGGGGGGGACGTGCATATCGTGGATGAGGCGGTGGCGACGACGTTTCATTTGCGGGGGTTTTTGGATAGCGACCTGGTGGCGCAGTTTTCGTTTTCGCGCGGCGGGGCGCTGGGGTGGGGGATGCCGGCGGCGGTGGGGTTTTGCCTGGGGCTGGGGCGGGCGCCGGTTGTTAGTTTGGTGGGGGACGGGGCGGCGATGTACTCGCCGCAGGCGCTGTGGACGGCGGCGCATGAGAAACTGCCGGTGACGTTCGTGGTGCTGAACAACCGGGAGTACAATATTTTGAAGAAGTTCTTGAAGTCGCAGACGGGGTATTTGTCGGCGCGGCGGAACCAGTTCATTGCGATGGATTTGGTTGATCCGGCGATTGATTTTTTGGCGCTGGCTGGGTCGATGGGGGTGCCGGCGGTGCGGGTGACGAAGGCGGGGGAGATTGCGGGGGCGGTGGCGGCGGGGATTGCGTCGGGGGTGGTGAATTTGGTGGAGGTGGTGATTGGGGT
>Ga0116231_10012871_pt1 | contig 12045 bp, 10 predicted proteins | sample S1TSphgellanicum_2_FD_89695 | JGI IMG/M metagenome (GOLD analysis project Ga0116231, IMG submission 89695) | Host-associated microbial communities from peat moss isolated from Minnesota, USA - S1T2_Fd - Sphagnum magellanicum MG | ecosystem: Host-associated > Plants > Peat moss > Unclassified... | reverse complement strand
TTTTTGCAGTTTGTTTATTCATGCTTAGTTTAAGTTCAGGCGCTCTTTGATCAACTCCTGCTACAATCTCTGAAATAAAGAAATCTTTAACTGCCAAGGATAGACACTTTCCAAAACGAAATTAGCCATGCAAAAAATGAAAAGTGCCTCCTCTGAGCAATGCCGAAAATTGTGTTTGGTAACGCCATCACGCCTGCTGCCATTTCCTTTGTCTACTTCCTCCTCCCCATTTTGAACATTTCAACAGAGTAAAGGAATGAGAAGAAGTAGGGGATTTGATCCATGCTTCATCCCTGGTTTTGAGAATTCTTCGAGAATTTCTATCTAGCACAGCAATCTGAATTGTTCGGCAGATTCTTCCAAGGATGTTGTGTGATGAACGGAGAACAAGAAAACTGTGAAGAACAACAACAAGAATCAGTCACTTAGTTGGTGACAGTCTTAAATGCAAATTCCCCAATCTGCTTTTCACAGCATGTTCCTACCGCTAACCGCCAGCGGAACTATCTGGACCACATGTCCACCGCAGCCCGACAGCAGCAGCGGGACCGCGACCGCGAGCAGCATGCAGAGGCCCATGCCCGCTTAACAGACCAGCAACGCCAGCAACAGCGAGACTGCGACCACAAGCGGCACCGACAGGCGCGGGGTCAACAAGATTTGCACACAGTAGCCTGCGTCCCCCTTTTAGAATTTGATGAGGCCAATGTTCCGGTGCTTGACATAGGTGGTAGGACAACTGAGTGCCAACAATGCTGAGCTATGATTTGGCCTGATGAGGCTTCCCGGGGACACGCAGACCTTTGTTGTGCTAAAGGCAGATCTTGCAGCTATGAGGCCCTCTTCCCCATTTCTCCTCCTCAACCATTACGAGACCTGCTCACTTTTGAGCCTGCCCATGGTGCACACCTCCCCCCTACCACCGTATCTTTTTGCAAGCACATCCGGAAATACAATTCCTCCTTGCAGATGGCTTCTTCTCGCATTAACATTTAGTCACCCGCAGATGGGGTTAGTATGATTGCCATCAGGGGCGTTATGCATCATTTGCTGGGGCCGTTGGCACCTCCTCAAGGAAGCTCCCATCAGTTTGCCCAACTGTATATCATAGACAATGCGGATGCTCAGGTTGTTGCCCGTTTTCCTGCTCTTAGTCAGGGCAACGTAAACCTGGACCGTTGCACTTTACAAGAGCTGCAGCAAATGTTTTTGGGGAGCAATGTCTATGTTCAGCGCTTTGTGCAAGCCATGGATTTGTCCCCTCAAGACCTGGCTAACTATGAAATTGTCATCCGTGTTGATGGCAGCGTTAACCGCCGCCGCTACAACGCCCCCACATCCAACGAGGTGGCCGGCCTGATGTTTGGTGAGTGAATGGGGTGGTTGCATGGTTACTTTTTGGTGCCCCATTTTGTGTTGTTTTTTATGGTGTTGGTCGTCCTAATTACTACGTTCCTCGACAACACGTTCCTTCCATCATCTAAGCAACTGTCCTGGTTGTGCCCAATTTGTCTTCCCTTTTGTGCATGCTCACAGGCGATGGTGACCCAGACGGTGACCCTGAAGGTAGCAATCCACGAGATATCAGGGTGCGGGCTAAGGGCGGGGGGTTATGGAGGGATTAGTGATGCCCACTGTGCTTATGACCCTTTGCATTTTGTCTTGTTCCACCCACACGGAGAGCCCGGCTAGCACCCAAATATTATTAGTGCTACCCCTGCGGTTGTGGATGGGCTAAGCTATGAGGACGAGCAACATTAGCCATCAGAAAATGAGCAGCAGCCTAATGCAGAACTGGCAGGGGTAGGGGCAGGGGCCATTGTAAGGGTAGGGGCCGAGGCAGAGGAGCTGCCGTAGGACGCATCGCTCGCAAGGTTACTGCCAGGGAATATGCGGCTTACTTCATGCATGACCACAACCCTCTCACCAACAACACGTTCATTTATGGCAAGAGGCTATATCAAGAGTGGGTGGTTGACCAGTACTCCAAGGTTGAGGGGCAGCGGCTGCGATGGGTGCGCCTCAACCAGACCACCCTGCGTGTTGACCAATATAAAGGAATGGTAGATGCCATGCAACAAGACGGGGCTAACAACACCAACTTTGGGCGCATTGTGGTCCTTCCAGCCACTTTTGCTGGTAGCCCCTACCACATGAACCAGCTCTACCAGGATTCCATGGCCTTGGTCAGAAAATTTGGGAAACCTGACCTATTTATAACCATGACGTGCAACCCAAATTGGCCAAAGATTCTGCATGAGCTGAGGCCTGGGGAGGAAGCCAACGACCGCCCTGACTTGACATCCAGGGTGTTCAACATGAAGCTTAATGCCCTCCTCAAAAACCTTTTGCAGAATGGTGTTTTGGGCACTGCGGTGGCGGACATCCATGTGGTAGAATGGCAAAAGAGGGGCTTGCCGCACGGTCACATTTTGATCATTCTACGCAGCCAAGACAAGCCTAGTGACAACAACGATTATGACCGAATCATGTGTGCCGAACTTCCAGACAAATCCACCCACCCCGAGCTTTACAACATTGTGACATCTCGCATGTTACATGGGCCCTGTCGGGCCTTACATCCCTCATGTCCTTGCATGGTGAATGGGGCTTGCAGCAAAGGTTATCCCAAAATTTTCCAGCCCCAAACTAAGGACTCCACCGGCAACTACCCAACCTACCGGCGACGGGACGATGGCAGTACCTTCACCCACCCCACGTAAGTGCAACTGTTGGAAATTTGGCAAGTGAGTTACTATCCTGTGCACCTGACCATAAGTGTTTATGTCTATGGCTGCCCTAAAAACTCATTTCTTCCAGATTATTAAGCATCCCAAACTTGAATGAAAGGGTGAAGCCAAACCTGCGAAAAAAGGACACCAAGGTGACTAACAAATTATTGCTCCTGCCCCCTCCCCCTTGCAGCTCGGGCTTTGTCTTTGACAACCGTTGGGTCGTCCCGTACAACCCCTACCTGACCATGCGGTACCAGTGCCACATCAATGTTGAGGTCTGCAGCTCCATCACGACTGTGAAATACCTTTACAAGTATGTTTACAAAGGTCACGACCGTGCTTTGGTAGTGGTGCAGCCAGAAGCTGGGGCTCTACCGGCTGTAGCACCTTAGCCGATTGCAGGTGGGGCCGATGGGAACAATGTGCCTGCCACCCGGGATGAAGTCCAAAATTATTTCGATGGGCGGTATGTTAATGCCAGCGAAGCTTGCCATTGGTTTTTTGCCTTTGACTTGCACGACATGCACCCCAATGTTTACCGCTTGGCTGTTCATCTACCTAATGAGTAGACCACTTACTTTCCTAAAGGCACCACGGTTAGGGAAGCCATGATGCGCAACAACTCCACCACTTTGACTGGGTGGTGTGATTTCAACCGAAAGGCCAAATCTGAATATGTGGCTGCAGCCACTTTGGCTTGCAACAACAATGACCCTGCACCGCCACTGCCTGCTGCGCTGACCACACTGTACCCTAATTATCCCGAAATTGCTGTGTGGAGCAAATCTAAAAAGGCGTGGCACCTCCGGAAAAGGGCAGCGAAGCGGTGGGGTGCAGGCCGAAACAATCATGTCACATTGGGAACTGTGGGGCGCATGTACTTTGTGCAACCCTTAGAGGGCGAGTGTTATTATCTACGAGTTTTGCTTACCCACGTTGCAGGGGCCACATGCTTTGAGGACCTCAGAACTACCCACCGGCCCCACACGCCTACCACAGTTGTGCACCCCACTTTTAAAGTTACATGCCTTGCACGTGGCTTGCTGCAAGATAATGCTGAATGGGACCAATGCCTTTCAGAAACTGCTGGCGTGCAACTGCCCAGAAGCTTGTGGCAGCTTTTTGCCAGCCTACTGATTTACAACAACGTCACCAATCCTGGGCGGCTGTGGGACAAGCATAAGGGAGCCCTTACGGAGGATTTCCTACACCAAACACGCCAGGTGAGTGGCCAAAAGGCCTCCACAAAGGAAACAAGCCTACCTTTCGTTGGGTTGTGATGGTATAAGTTGTGCTCTGCTGTCTTCTTTGAATTGCTGCCTGGAAACTTCTCTATTGAATAGCCAATTGTTGGATTCAATTTACTAGAAACCTGATCCATCAACATCATTCCGCACATAAGCATGAATAACTATGCCCTTCTAGATTGTAACCCCCCCCCGCCCCCGATTGCGTCAAGCAGGTAACGCCCAACCGGTAGCTGGACCAGGCCATCCTTGACTAAGGCTTGCAAGAAGTGGAGCAACTGTTGCAGGCCCAAGGGGGGAAAACCCTAGAGGATTTTGACCTGCCTATGCCTGCATAGATGGCTGCCCCGGGGGACGCTGCTGTATCCGAGGAGTGGGCGAGGTACAATGTGACGTAACAAGCTCAGCAGCTTGTTCAAGATGTGCCTTTGCTAAATCAGCACCAGCGTTCCATTTACGACAATGTCATTGACGTGGCCCATGACCCCAGGCCGGTGGACAAAACCTTTTTTGTTGATGGGCTGGGAGGGGCTGGCAAGACTTTCTTCTACAGGTGCCTACTCAGCAGGGTGCGCTCTACTGGTGACATAGCATTGTCGATGGCATCTTCTGGCATTGCAGCCCTGCTTTTCGAGGGCGACTGCACAGCTCACTCACATTTCAAAATTCCCGTAGCAGGCCTTTGTGGCTCCTCTGTTTGCTATGTTCCCCTGAATAGTCCACAAGCGGCCTTGATTCGAGTTGCATGCCTCATTGTGTGGGATGAGGCACCCATGGCCCACAAGCATGTGTTTGAGGCTGTGAACCGCACACTCTAGCATGTTATAGGTGCTATTGACCATGCCTTAAAGGACATGTTTTTTGGGAACAAGGTTGTTGTCATGGGAGGTGATTTTAGGCAGATATTGCTTGTGGTTCCCCGGGGCACAAGAAGCTAGATTGTGGATGCCAGTCTCAAGAGGTCCGCAGTCCTTTGGCACCGTGTTAAAGTGTGTCAGCTACATGAAAACATGCGTGTTCAGAGGCTTTTGGCACAGGGCGGAGCCAACACCACGGCCGATGCCCAACAACAACAAGCTTGGGCAGACTACTTGTAGCGTATTGGGGAGGGCACAGAGCAAGTCTTTCCTGAGGTTGGGGAGGAGGCTGTTTTGATCCCAGAAGACATGTGCTACCAGGGTGACACCATTGATAGCCTGGTGGATGAAGTTTATGGCGACCTTGGTCGTTTCACAAACTCGCAATCATGCAATGAGCACATCATTCAGAGGGCCATTTTAACTCCTCTAAATGAAGACGTTGACAGCATCAACACCGCCATCATGAATCGGTTTGACCTCACCACACATGACGGCCCACCAGCACAGCACCGCACGTACCACAACGTTGATTTTGTTGTGCAAGGCGAACAGACAAGGGTTTACCCCACCGAGTTTCTAAACTCCCTCAACATGTCAGGGGTGCCACCCCACACTTTGACCCTGCAGGAAGGATGTCCGGTGATTCTGCTACGGAATATGTCAGGAGGCCTTACAAATGGCACTCGGCTTATTGTGGTCAAGCTGATGCAACACATAATTGATGCTAAAATTGCCACAGGATCGGACAAGGGTAGGCGCATTTTCATTCCCCGCCTCAGCATCACTCCTTCTGACACGGAAAGAATGCCTTTTACTCTCAACCGGCGACAATTCCCGTTGCGGGCCGCATTTGCCATGACTATCAACAAGGCCCAGGGGCAGACACTGCAGACACTGGGGGTGTACCTGCCCAAGCCTGTTTTTTGCCACAGGCAACTTTATGTGGCTTTCTCTTGGTGCGGTTCACGGCGGGGCGTCCGGGTGCTGGTCCGGGGTGGCACAAGGGTGGCTATGAATGGGGCCCCTGCTAGCGTTTACACCAGTAATGTGGTCTACCGCGAGGTGCTGCAGTGATTCTTCTTGTGGGTATGGGTTCTTTGGGTTCTCCTTTCGACTCCCATTTTTTATTCAGGGCTTGGGCTTTGCTTTCGTCCAAGGGGATGGGTTGGATTAGATTGCATTAGACTAAAATGGGGCTTTTATATATATCAGACATTCCCTCCATAAGATTTCCAGGCATGTAATGAATTATAGATAAAGTGACCATGCAGGCTCATCCTAACGACTCATGCCTATACCTGCAAAAGCCTAAGGTAGTCTAGAATGGGCTAGAATATGCCTTATTCTAACATTGATAACATTTATAACTCAAAACTACTCTTTGATAATTTTGTCTTTTTTTGCTCACCCCCCCACTCACTTTTGGAGGATTCCACAGTGTCCGAAGGTCACAGGTACTCACTAGTATTTTGTAATGTAGGCGAAGAGTGAAGGTGTGTATTTTGATTGATATTTAATGATTGTTGTTTATGAAAACATGTTCAAAACAATTGGTTGGGTATTTATGTATGATTCCTATGATTGTGTTGTTGTAACCTAACGATTGTAAGTTTTGAATACATAACATTTACATTACAATTCTTAGATGTTGGTTATTTAAATATTCATTTAGATCAAGAAGGATACTTTCATCATTTTTAGTTAATTGAAGTTTTTCTTGCTAGTAGCTAATGACATTATCATCAATTATGTCAATACCTAAATCATCATCTATCACAATAATAATTATTTTATTTTATTTTTGTTTTAGGATTTCAATGGATAATGTTTGTGTTTGTTTTTTGTTATATTGTGTTTTGAAATAGGTGTCACCATTTGTAACAATCCTTTTATGAAATTAGCTTTGCATATGTTTTGGATGGTAATATATAAAAAGAATATGGCTCCATCTATTGAAATATAATTGTGATAACCTTATGTGTATGTTGTGCATATCAAGTCACACATTTTTAGGTGGTTGCAAAAGTTTATGATTAAGTGATAAAATGTTTGTTCTTGTGTTTTGAAGTTTGTGAAATAGAAATTTGGGAAATTGCAATTAATATCTATTGATTATGATTGTTTTGGAGGTGTTTGATTATAATATGTAATGATGATATTGGAAACTCCTTGATATGGGTAATATTGGTATGACATTTTTAGAGAAGCCTTTGAATGTTATGTTTTGTAAACTTACAATTTTTTAAATAAATTTGTTAAAATTGACTAAAACATTAATGGGGATGCATTGTAAGGATGTTTTGTGTCCATTTGACATCTACAAAGGATATATTTTTGATAACCAATGTTTCCATTAACAATTTTTAGTATAAGATATAAGTTTTCTATGATAATCACTTTCATTCTTTTGTAGATTTTAAGAAAAATTGTTTAATATTGAAGTTTATTTGTGAACATTATTTGCCTTATAATGTAGTTGACAACAAATTACATATTGAATTTTTTTGGTACATGTTAGTTATGATAAAAAGTGGAACATTTTTGTTTTGATGTTTTTTGAATGGATATTTATCGCATGATGATTTGTGCCATTTTTAAATTCATTACAAGGAATTATGAAGGTTGTTGTTCTCCATGGATCATAAAATAAGTTGGCATTTAAATTAGATAGCAAATGTGTTTCTAATAAGTCAAATTTTAATTTTAAAACATTCTTAATTCAATTTTTTAAATGAGTATAATATTGAATTTCACTAGCTTTGTTAATATAACACTATTTGATTTAATGTAGTTTTCCCAAAAGCTTATTTGTGATTTTTTAGTTAATTTTGTGAACACAAAAATTGATTGGATGTTTGCTAAATATATTTATGTGTTATTGATTGGTGGAAATTATAAAAATTGTCACTTGAACATTATGTTGATTCCTCGAAATTATAAAATGTTAAATTTTACTTTTTTATAATTTTAAATGCATCGTAACAAATAGAATGTAACCTACCATTGATATTTTGTTAATAATGATGAATTGGATTGGGGTCCCCCACATGTTTATGATTGAATTGGGTTTGGTTAAATTGGTGTATTTATCAATTGACAATCCCAATAAATAATGCATTATTATTTCATTTATTAATAAAGTTGCATTTGCGATGTACAATACAATTCAAAGTTTTTCTTTTTCTTTTTCATTTTCATAGAAAAAAATTATTATTTTTATTATCTATTTTTTTAATAATACTTGCAACTCTTTTTACATATCGCAAAATTTGATCATTTGTCATACTTCCAATGAACTTCTTGAATGAAACAATTTGTAAATTATTTAATTAGTATTTTCTATCACGTTTTTAATGGATAACGATGAATGCATTCGGGAATCTAGCAAATTCAATCTAATCCTTCCTTTCAAAGATTTAAATAATGAAGAATCCAATTTAAATACATTTTGTTTACAATTTTAATTGAGGAAAGTCTAGTTTCACTCCATTTTTGCTTTTCCTTTTATTCTTGAATCACAAATTGAATGGGATCCCATGAAAAAATTGATATACAATAGAAAAACATAACATGTTGTTGGATGTTCATATCATTAGGTGCACAATACATGAAAACTTGAAACCTCCATTACTTCAACTTCATGTGCTTATCAAAGCTCCAAAATCAACATTACACTTTAAGAGAACTTTGGCATACAACTTTTCATTGAAACATACACATTGGAGAATCTTTTATTTTTGAAATCATAGTCTTGAACACAAGCAACACATGCTAGAATCTCATCAAGACTTAAAACTAGACAATGTGAAAGATGAGAAAATAATGAACACTATAAGTTTGAAAAACAACCTAAAGTCATGAAATAGAAAAATACCATTTTTTTGTTTTGTGAAGAAGGAAGGTCTTTGTGTGCAACAATTTTTTTCTCATTTTTCAATTCCTCTACATGCTTGTATGTAACCTACCTACCAACACAATGTGCATCATACAAAACTTTTTTTTAAAAAAATATTTGTGGATAAATAGATACATCTTTTTTGTGAACTAACCAATTGCAAAAAAAATTTACCCTTGGCAAAAACATCACATGTATATGAAATTGCAAAAAAAATTCCACAATTGACATCTTGAATGTAGTTATTATAACAATTTTATGGTAAAAAACACTATAGTACGTGGACCACTTATAGCAATGGAGAGTCCATTGGAAATTCATATTCTAATGAAGTTTAGGCCCAAAACCCCCTTTAAACTAGGTCTTTCATTAAGAAAAACAAAACGATGTTAAAGTTAATGTTCTTTTCCATTTTTTCCCTTATACCACCCTCCTAAAAACCTTTCTAAATATATTTTTAATGTAGGCAAGTGTTGAAAAAAATGTTTATGTACTTGTAAATGAACTTTGCAAAACATGGACATTTTGAGGTCATTAAATGGAATTATGAAAAGACAAGAAAATGTTCTTTCCATATTTTTTGGTTTTACAAGTCATAAACCTTGGAACTAACATGTCCCAAATTTAAATAATTCTCATACGTTGTAAGCAATAAATCCATAAGTGGACATGGACCTTAGACATATTTCAATTGAAAAGTCCATTATTGTTTGAATATTGATGGTTTTGGTTCAATTATTTCAAAGTTCAAATACTAATTCATAATGTTTCAACAAATTAAATCCCATATATTTTTTCATGTTTCATTCAAGGAACTATGTAATAATATTCGTCGAACCCATAAAAATGGGGATCGGGATGTCCAAAAAAGTTCATCTTAATGTGTTTCTACCTTCCAACAAAACCAAAACCAACACAAAAAATGGTAGCCATAACATTATGAACATTCATAAAATGTCAAACTATCATCTTTATCAAAAAATGTGGATTGGGATCAATTTTGATCAATTTGGTTTAAAATTCCATCCCAACTTTATCGTCATTGTCATGCATTTAAATTAGACTATTTATTACCATTTTTTAATGATTTTAACAAGTGGCTACTTACTATATAGGAAGCAAAGAAGAAGATACCAATTAACTATAATTCAAAATATAACCTTTGAAGCAAAAATCTATGAAAATTTAATTATTTTCTATTCAAGGTATGTGGGTATTTCTTTACCTTCTTATATGTCTTTAGTTAGTTGGTGGAGAAATTACAAATATTTTTTTCCTTATTTTTTATGTGTGTAATCAAGTACAAAATTCATTGAAAATGTAGGCGAACAATTTAGGTGTAATACCTATTGTCCTTCCACATGATTTTTGGTAGTTCATTCATTTGTGTTGACATGACACATTAGGTTTTATGTTTCAACAAATGCAAGGCAATGACCTTATAATCTAAAAGTATGTTTTCAATTTCACACATCCCATTAAATCCATGGTACTCTCAAATGTTCCTACAATAATATTTTGTTCATCTCCTCCTTTAATTTGAAACCTTTTTTTTACAACTCTAACTTCCACATGCCAAGAAATGAATATATAATTTTATTTTTTTAACACAATAGAATTAAAAACTAGTAAGAATTTGATACCAAGGTGAAAGCACACTACAAGGGGGTAAACTTGGGCACTTTCATCACATATGCCTAAAGTATACACTTCCAAAATGTATTGCTTTTAATTTTGGGTATCATTTTTGTTGTTTGGGCTTTATATTTGGATTTTCACAAATTTAGTGCTATTTCATATTATTTGAAAAAAAGGATTAAATTAAAGGAATACAAATTATATTTATGGTATTTGTAATATAAATATAAAACCCATTTTTTTGTTTTAAATTACACTTGTTTTCAATTTGAATTAATTAACCAATAAACATTTGAAATGGAACTTTTCAAAACAGTCCACCTCACATTTCTTGTCATCTTTCATTTGAAAGTGATTGTTTATCAAAAAACTTATATATCACATACTTACCATTATTGCCTTGAAAAAAACCAATTTGTGATCATTATCAAATTTCTCACATGGTTCACCAACATATTCCAATCATATCAAATCATAATGTTTGATAAATACTACAAATTTCATAGATATTAAAAGAGTTTCAATCATTTCTCGAGTATATTTTCATTTTTTAAGTATGATGTGACATACTTTTCTTTGTGCAAATATATTTTAACATCACATCGTATGAAATGAAAAAAATTAATTTGTTTGGCATTTGATTGTTTTGGGTTTTGATCTACCATAACATGAAAAAACATTGTGAAAATATTTCATAATAATGACATGGTTGACATTCAAACATGGTACCCTGAAAAATAATACAATGTGAAAACAATCTTGGTCCCCCATAATGTGTTTTCATTCATCGATTGCAACAAGAAAAAAATAAAATAAAAATTATAACTTTATTTAGTTGGCGATCATAATATTTTCCCAAAAACAATTTGTGTTGGTTTTTCAAGAATCCCTATAGTTTAGTCATTAAGTTGTGATGGAAAGGTCACTTAGATCAACAATCCCCAATGATATAATCATCAAACATATTTGGTCAAAGCAAAATAAAATATACAAACATATTTTTTTATAGTTTACTTGTTAAATGAATAAAAAGTAGTAATGAAACCCAACATAAAATCATCATACATTACTATATATATATTCATTATTGTGCATTTCAACTTTCACATTGTATTTAAGTAGGTTGAAAATAAGTTTTTAAAATGACAAAAGATTTTTTAAAATATTTTTTGCAACATACAACAGTTGTTTTCAATTCCTTTGTTAATGGGTAAATATTTCAAACTAGTTAGTACCATAAACATCTTAGTAATTTATAGTTACTAGTGGTAGACTATCCCTTACCAAAGGGGTGAAGTTAATAGGATTAAATAGGTCATGTTATAGAATGGTTGGGGGTAATCTACCTAATCATGTATGAAATTTCTAGAAATAGATTAAGATAAAGGCCTTATTTTCATGGGTTAATGTGGGCCTTGTGTGGCTTTGTGGAGAATAAAGGTTAAAAGGATATTTTGGAAGAATTTTATGGCATTCGATATTTTGGTAGTGGTGTAATGTGAAAGGGGGGGGGCTGTCTACTTATTGTGCAATCTGATCCAATCCTGGATTTTTGGCATAATTGTATCAACCGTCTTGTTGTGACGGCGCCCCATCATTGTTGCATGGGAATGCATGGCCGACTTGTTTCTAAGCTGTGTGGTCTGTGCAAGATTGGGCATGGCGACTGG
>Ga0116231_10012869_pt1 | contig 12046 bp, 7 predicted proteins | sample S1TSphgellanicum_2_FD_89695 | JGI IMG/M metagenome (GOLD analysis project Ga0116231, IMG submission 89695) | Host-associated microbial communities from peat moss isolated from Minnesota, USA - S1T2_Fd - Sphagnum magellanicum MG | ecosystem: Host-associated > Plants > Peat moss > Unclassified... | reverse complement strand
CTTTCGTCTCTTTATGTTTTTTGTTTTTTTTTTTTTTTTTGTTTGTGGTGTGGTTGTGGGGGGGGGGGTGGGGGGGGGGGGGGGGGGGGGGGGGGGGGGGGGGGGGGGGGGGGGGGGGGGGGGGTTTCACGTGAACCTGAATTTAAGCGGGGTGTCTGAGAGGTACCATACAGAAGCCGTAGGAAAAGAAAAATTGTGGCAAAGCCTAAAATTGGGATGTTGGTTTGTTTTTGTGTTCCAAAATTAGGGTATTCTGATTCCCCCTGTTCCAAAAACAACAAAACATTTGGATACGGAAGCAAAGCAGGGCATGATTCACAATCCTCAACTAGGAAACACCCCTTTCATTATTCCACATAATAACTTGGCATTAAAAAAATAATTTAATTAAAAAATTTCGTGATAACGGTCAAGGGAAAAAAATTCCCCAGATAATCATCAAGGGGGGAAAAAATAAATAAATAAATAAATAATAAGGAGGGTGTCTAAAAAAGCTAGACACCTTGTTGGAACTGATTTTTTTTTTTTTTTCTTTCAAAATGCCTCACATTTTTTCTAGGAGGCAATTAATACTCTTGTAAATAAAGTGGCCTCCCCTAACATTTTTATTTATTTTTAATAAAAAAAATTCTGCCATGTTTATTACAATATTGTAAATGTATTCCCAAGGTGGGTGGGGTCTAAGTATCTTTGCAACATTATTCAATTATTGTCTTGCATGTCCAGGAATCACTACTCACTTGTCCACAAATGTGAACAAGCTCCTATTTGGCTATTGGTTAGTAGCAACTAACTATCCTCTCTCTCTCTCTTCTCTCTTCTCTCTCTTCTTTTTTTGCATTCTCACCAATTTCAAGATCAACATTTGGGATTTTCATTTTTTGCTTGCAAAGAAATTATTCTCATTAATTTACTCGGTTTTTGTAAAGAAAACATCAACTATAGAAACATCGGTTACAAGGCATCAATGTACATTTTGCAAATGGTAGGAAAAAACTCACCACCCTAAACAAGAATAATAGATTTTCCTAGCCCTGAATGTGGGATGGGGAGGGAGCATTAGGGTTTCATACATGTCATGGGTGGGCTTCCATTTTTATTTTAATGCAAATCCTCATATACATTACTATCACATCAAGAAACAATTCATTTTCGTTGTTCATCATTACAATTGATTAATTTCATTATGAATCCAAGCATCACCCACATGTAGTTGTATCACTTTCAACTTGTTCAAAGTAACCTAAAGTATAGGCAACATGCTTGGTGATATCTTCACGATAAATCAAAGGTATTAGAACTAATATTTCTTATGTGTTCATGTATATGGTGTTACTTGACATTGAAACTAGCGTGGATGCCAAGTTGGTAGCCAATGTTAAATAAATGGTAGTGTGAGTATTAAATTCTCATTCGTGGTAGTGAGATGTTACAAAAATGAAATTGAAATAACTTTGTGATAAGTTACTTGCTCAAGAAATGATCAATTAGTTTGGTGTTAGAATTTGTAAACCTCTTCTTGCCCTTTTGAACCCTTTCATCACCTTTTTAAATGATTTTGTCATTTTTTGCAACATTTCAAAGTTTCGATGATTTTCCTCCATGCTATGATGGTGTACATGTTTGGTGGTTCTCCTCAATGCTATGATGGGGCTCATGTTTGATTACAATGTGGTTGCAAAGCAATTGAGAACCTTGAACATCAAAAGGATCAAAATCTAGGTGAGATGATTTTATATATCCTTTTTGTATTTATTGTTTGTAGTTTCATATTGAGGTTGAATCCACAAATTATTGATTTGATAAGAAAATTAAATATTGTTGTTTTGATCAATTTTTCATCATTTACAAATTTTAGTGTTAGCCATTAACATGATGCAAGGTCATAGAAAGAGGGAAAAAATGAGATTCAAATTCATCCTTGAAATAAGCTAAAAGAAAACAAGGCAACCAAATTTGGAACACCTTTAAACATGATGAATTTCTTGTCAACTTTGAGAAGGTATATCTAAAAAATAATATTGAAATAACATTTAGCAAATGGAGGAGGATAGTAGTTGGGTAAAAGTATGATGCATTCAACCAAAATGGAAATTATAGTCATTGTTTTTCTACAAGTGATGAAATGTAATTGAAGGTTACATGATAATTATATTGATTTTTTTATGGTTTGGATTCAAATATGTGTGATACTTTAAATGTGTAATGTAATGCATAAAATGTTTTTGAAATTATAAATAGTTACATTGTATATTTGAACTCTTAAATCTATAAATTTGTTGAATCACTATTGTACATATAGTTGGAATATTTCAAAATGGAATATCAACAACTAAGTTGTATTAAACAAAACATAGTGTAATCTTTGCATTGACTAAAGCCATGGGATTGGTTTTCCTAAAAAGATTAGGTGAAACTATAGTCAACAAAAATGAAGGTGCAATTAATAATATTGTGAAGGCATTGAATGTTGATGGAGATGCATTAAATAATGGAAAGGATTAAATGATAATACTAATGCATTAAATAGTTTAAATCAATTGATCTAGATAACTTCATTAATGACATTTGTATTATTTTGTATAGCGAAATGGTTATGCATGTGTACCTTTTCAATTGCATTGACACCTCAAGTAATTTAGCTCTCAATTGATATATGGTTGTTCAAGTCCTTTAACTTCTATATGATGTTCAAAAATAAAATCTTGATTTTATTTTCCACTCCTTTCAAGTCAAGTGGTCCTTACAAATCTTGAGTTTTGTGATTTATGATCCTCATTAATTTATCAATGTCAAATTTCTTTTAATCACAAATCAAGTTACGCAAAAAACAACATGTAAAAACATATGGTACTATTGCAATGCAAATTTTAGTTTCCCAAATAATTTCCAAAAGTTTTCTAAAAGGTTTTCAAGATTCCAAAGTCGTTTTCCACCACAAAATGACCACACTTGTGCTTCCCATTAAACATCTCAATAAAAAAGTGACAACCTCCTTTACAATGAGTCATTGGTCATGAAATACATGGGAACCCTTTATCACTAAATATATATGGTGGAATGCCATCTTGGCAACCCCTTCTATAGATCAAAAAGACCATGGAGTTGTGGTTTTTTTTTTAAAACTCTTAACAATTGTAATAGACAAGAATCATTTACACTCACATGCATACAAACAAATTGATTTATAATTTGTTTGTCATAATCAACAATAACTTATGCAACCATAGTGTAACTTCTTGTTTTATGAAAATAGTAATTTTGAACAAAGGGGCCTAAAGGTTTTGTAATGTGGATCCGTCTATTATTCCATGAATACTTAGAAGTCCACATAACCATGAATTGAATTTTTCCATGATTATTTTCAACCTTTCACCTATTGCCACAAAATAAGGTTTCTAAGACTATATGGATTACTTTAATCACTTCATGAATCACTAAGGACATTGTCGCTTTTCCTATGGCAAACAACTCATTGCATATGAGATAATTTGATCCTTGTGCAAGTTTATAAACAGCACATGACATTTTAATTTCTACTTTGATTCCCAAACAATATCTAGTGTTTTGTTTTTTCACATAAAGTTTTAGCTTCTCTAAAATGTAGAAGATTGTCTCTTTAAACATTTAAAAAATTTGCATCCATTAATCACTATGAAATTTTTTTAATAGAAAGTAAAAAGATCAAGTTGTGCTTCAAAGTTTGATCCAATCCCCAAACTCTATATTGAAAAGTGACATCAAAATTTAGGACAATCTATAAGTATGAAGTGTAGAAATAACAAGAAGGAATTACATAGTTTTTGTAATAAAGTCTACATCAAATCTAGGCAACAAGAGAGGAAAGTTTACTTCTTATGTGTCCAATATGTTTTGTGCCATGTCTATGAGGAGGGGAAAAAAAAATGTGAACAAAATTAGCTCCTCAATGATTTATTTTAATCCATGTTGCACAAAGAAATTGGCATGAACAAGACACTACAAACAAATCTTGCAATTGACATGAACAAAATTCAACAAATAAATTTCAATAATCATGCAAACAAAAAAAACAACAAACAAGTTTCATAAATAAACTTTAGATGTTTATTGCAATGATTGAAAATAAATGTGTGATCTAACTACAAAAGCTAAACTATAAACTTGAAGTGTGAACATTTGAAAGATAAAAATGTGGTAAGTCACAATTACCTTAACACCTACCACCATGTGTGCTATATGTGGGTTTCTATAAGGGAAATATCAAAAAAATTCAAGTAGCTAATAAGGAAATTGTTTTTGGGTATTCTACAAAATCAGATAGTAATAGATTGTTCGACTTCTAGAAAACAAAAATGGGGAAGAAAAAATTATTATTTCATTATGGCTTACCCTATGGTGGATGTCAACGGTTCGAGTCCACTTGTCTCCAGCCTACAATCTGAACCAATACAATGGAAATTCATAGTAATTTAAAATTTCATGTACTTCAAATTCTACCAACTTTGACGACTCCTCATTATCAATTTGAAATTCTTTGTTTTAAAAAACTATGATATTAGAAATACCTACTTGCTTGGCTAGGAGGATATGTTCCCTAGTTTGTGGCATAGGTCCATCAGCCCCTAATACTACTAAGAAGGGTACAACCAACCATATTGCCAAAAATCTATGTTGTATATTCTAAATAGGAACAGGTTGACCCCCCCTGCTCTCTTGTGGTACAATCCTCTTCCCGCCGAGCTCTTACTTTCTCCCCTGTCCATGGGAAACATAATAAAATATATATAGGAATGATGCAAATAGTTTATCACGAAGGATTATAATTTCTTCTAAAAAAAAGTTGGAGTTTATTTATCTTACTACATCAGACACAATCTTTTTTTTCTTTTTCTTTTTCCACTTCATCCAATCATATGAGTTAATCGTACAAAAAAAAAATGCAAAGTTGCAATAAAAACCAATTTTGTTGTTATCTTGGTGGTTATTTTTAACTCAAGCTTGTATTTTTTATTAGGATATCAAATTAAAACATGGTTTGCGGATAAACCCCTTTCATTTGTTGTTGACAGTTGTCTTAGCTTTGTTGAGCTTTTAATAAGATGAGAGGAAAAGACTTTGTATGTGTTTGAAAGGTTGTGATGTAAGCTTGTTTTTTTCCTTGTGTTTTTCTTAGGATCTTTAGGTAAGAAACATAAAATACATATGTGTATAGCATTATTCCTTGGTTCTATAAACACATGTAATTTATGTTTCAGAATGAATGTTTAACTTGTGTTGGAAACAACCTTGAAATTTAAATTACAAAAAATGTTATTGGGTTAAAAATTCAACCATTCAAGCTCAAATTGGATAAGACATATTAACCCATTTACAAAGCACACAAGATGAAAATTTTAAGGTCATAACATGTTTTTTACCCACAATTGTTTATGCGACAATCTTAATCAACCTTGATTTATTTCAATTTATGAAATGCCCTTGCATAAGGTGAGCATGTATAGGTCCGAGGCATGGTCACATGAATTTGTTTTGTTTATTACACAAGATAATGTTTTGACAATTGGGCATAACACCTTGTGAACAAATAGAATAGGACTTTATTTTGCACAAAACTTGTGATTCCAACAAAGAAAGGTCATAGATCATGTTTCTCTACTTGGCTAAATATTAGTTTATATTTTGAATACAACATTGTGATAAAGGCAAGTGCCTTGAAAAACTTCAACAACCAAACCAACATTGTTGTGGGTATACCACATCAAGCCCTCACCAATTATCAAGGCAATTTTTATATTTCTTAATTTCATAACCATTGTTCAAAAATAAAATAAAATTCAAGTAATTGGTGTTGGTTGGTTATGGAAAAAATATTCGATTTTGAACAAGGGTCTAATTAAGATAGGTTATACATAACTAACATGTAGGATCCCAAATTTGTTAAGAACTAAACAAATACCCTACCCATCTTGAATATATTCAACAAAGACCCAATGAAACATGTATGCACTTGGTATTTTTGATGAGAAATCAAGAACTGATCTATACCCTACCATGTTTTGTCCCAACAAGTTACTGAATCCTTAACCCTTAAATGTCATAGTGGCCCAAATTGGGCCCTCGTCCCATTGTTTTTCTTACTTATGATGTCTTAGGTTAAAATGACACCCTTATGGTATGGGGACACGTCATACCATCTTCCTCACCCTTGTAATGTCCCATTCATGTTTCTTAAACCACATTGGTAAATTTTTGCAAGCTTGAGCAATTCATAACATCTTTAAGTCCCAAATTTTACACTATGCCAAAACTTGACATCTATGACTAGGGACCAAACCTAATCATGCAATTGTATTTGCCATGTTTTTGCCTCTAGACATAAACATGTAACAATGAATAAGAGTCTAACTAAAAGTCTTTTTCAAGGTGATCAAACCAATTTTTCTTTTACAATTTGAAAATTGAAATCAATATTTGTGAATAAAAGTAAAATGAAATGGAAGGTAATAGCCATAAAAGCTTGTAAATAAACAAGCATATCATTAATGCACAATTTTTTTAATAATTTTTTTTCAATTAAAAATATATGATTTTGTCCCAAGGTGAAAGCATGGTAAAACATACACAAAAGTAGTGTAAGTAACAAAATACTAAGATTTTTAAATAAAAGAACTAACAAGTAGATGATTTTAGGGGGATAAAAATATTTTTTAAAACTTTTGTTCACATGGAATTCAAAAGCTAAATCATAATCATTTTGTAAAAAAAATACTTGCAAGTATTTGAATTAGACCTAAAATTTGTGACAATTTGAAAAATAAAGTTCAAGTATTTGAAAGTAGGTCAAATGTTTTTGCAAATATTTGGTTTTTTTTCAAGCATCTCAATATTGATGTGGTGAACACTATAAAATAATTCTTTTGGTTAGTGGAGTTTGTTTTCATAATTAAAACCATCCCTGACCAATTGAAAAATGACATAATTGTTGCGGATATTTTTGGGGTATTTTTTCAAGTCCAAATGATATGACACAAGTTCTTTTGAGAAATTAAAAGGAGGCTAAAAAACGCCCATGAAGAAAATTAAGATTTTCATTTGTTTTGAAATGTTAAAAGAAGGTTATTTTTAAAACTATTTTAAAAAATAAATATTATAAAATATTTTGCTTACACCCTATTATAATACGTAGTTTATGTATCCTTTACATAGGCCTATGTAAACCCCATCTACAACCAAGTAAACTTTAATAAACCCTAGGAATACCTACTTAAATCCTAGGTAGCCTTAGGTACCATAGGTGACCATTAAATAACCTACACTTAAATAACCTTTCAATAAACCTACATGGCTTTAACTATTTCCTAAGTAGCTTAAATAGCCCCTAGATAGCTTGGATACATTAAGGAGTTCTTAAGTAGCTTAAGTAGCCCATATGAAACCCTTGGATAGCTTAGATAACCCCAAGGTAGGCATGAAGCAAACCCTAAATACCCCCATAGGTACCTCATGTAACCCTTGTGAAGACCTATGTAACTCCTAGGTGGCCCTTCTGTAATTAAATAATCCCTCAATAATTTAAGAACCCCATATCATTACGCCAAAAATGCCACTTTATGATTCATCCTATATGATCACAAATGGATAACAATTTAAAATGGCATAAATAACAAGTCTGAATCAATCAGAAATGGCATAAATGACTAGTATAGTTGTTTAGGAACAATCATAAAATGGCATTTTTGGTGTAGCGTATGTAGCCTTTAAGTAGCTTACATAACTTAAACAACCCTTAAACAACCTTTAGGTAGGCCCTTAGGTACCCTGGGTAGCCCACAAGGAGCCCCTAAGTAGCCTACATAGCCTAGACAACCTTTAAATAACCTAAATAACCCTTAAATAACCCCTAGATTCCTTAGGTAGCTTAGGTAGCTGTTAAGTAGGTCACTAATAACTTAACTAACCCATATGTAGCCTAGATAGCTTAAGCAACCCCTAGGTAGGCCTTTAAGTAGCTTAGGTGGCGTAATCAATCCCTAGGTAGCCCCTAGGTCGGTAGGTAGGCCTAAGATACCCAAGCTACCCCTAGGCCCCTAGGCAACCTTTAAGTAGTTGTAGATGGTCTAGGTGACCCCTAGGTAGCCTAGGCAACCTTTAAGTAGTTGTAGATGGTCTAGGTGACCCCTAGGTAGCCTAGGCAACCCCTAGTTAGGTCCCTATGTAGCCTACATAGCATAAGTAACCTTTAGGTAGCCTAGGTGGTTTAGGTAACGCCTAGGTAGCTTAAGTAGCCTAAACAACCCCTAGGTAGCTTAGGTAGCCTAGGGTAGGTTGAATAAGTCACTTAAGTAGGTTAGAAAATAAGTTTATTAAAATATGGTTACATTTTATGTTACATTAAAAAAGTTGGTGCAATGGTAAGGACTTTGTGCCTCAATATGGAGGGGAGGGGTTTAAATCTTTGGTTTTGCAACTATGTACCCTAGTATAAGCAAAGTAGTTTACATGACTAATCTAGGTTAAGGTGTTTAGGCTATGCCACCTAGGCTCATAGCATAGGCAAGGTAGGTTAGGCCACATAGATTAAATCGGTTAGGCTAGGCTACCTAGCTTAGGTTTTGAAATGTGGCACCACATCATGTTGATAGATGTCATGTGACAAATGGTTAGATTAAAAATAAATAAATATTTAATATGTTAATTCAATGGGCAAGGTTGAAAAATTGAAATAAAATCATATGGTTTATATGACTATAATCTTGGTGACAAATGGAATTTTTGTCCAAGGAAAAAAATATGACTAGTGGATAAACAAGTTGTTCAAATTGTTTAACTAATCATGTAGTCAATTGTGACACTTATGACTACAAATCTTATCATGGATGTAGTCATGTATGCCATGTTTCAATTTAGTGTTACTATATACCCATGCTACAAAACAAAGGTTTGTGGGAGAAGGGTGAACTCCTATAAAAGGAAGACATTAAATACCCCTAACAAGCTTTGTCATGTGTCATAACAATGTTTTTAAAAATAGAAAAAGGTGCATCATCTTATGTAAAATCTCATGGTTATGTTGCAATGTTTGATTGTTTTAAGCCTAGATAAAGTTAAATAAAACAAGGCACAACTTGTTCCTAATGCCCAAAACTATGTTAATGGAAAAATTCATAGCTCTCATTTTGGAGGTGGTGGGATCAAATTTGTTGAATTCTATAGAACATGCAAGATCTTATTTTATTTTATTTTATTAGTTTTGCTTCTACAACAAGTGAAGCTTTATCATCTTTTGTGAGGTTCAAATAGTCAAGCTCATGTAAACCACTTAAGGCACAAAAAACAAGCCCAAACAAAATGCCAAACAAAGATCATTAAAGGGATATGAAGTACAATTCACCATGCAAAATGCCCAAAATGTAGCAAGGCCTGGGAATAGTCCCAAACAATTGTGATTTTTTTCTTTTAGAAAATAGTTAAATTTCTATGATTTTGTGTAGAGTTATATTGGATGCCCAACTTTGACCATCCCTTTCTCCTTCACCTCAATTCCATTTTGCACAATTGTTTTTCCACATCACTCATATGGATGCCTTCGATTTACCTTAGAATTTTGACTATCAATGAAGCATGGAATCTTGGTTTAACTTTTCAAAAACTTGTAATTTTAAAAGTCACTTTATCATTAAAAAAACTAAATTTTCAATGGTGGCAATTTTCCATTTATGAATCAAATCTCATATTTTAAAACCAAAAAGATCAACCTGAAGTCCTCTATAATTTTACTAAGTCAACATTTTAAAATTTTGATGTAATCCATGACTTTTAAGTGCATTTGTGAAGGTTGGTTTAACTTTTGGATGGGGACTATTTTGGTAAAATGTCAATTGAGAATTAAACATTGTAACCTTTGGATTCTCACTTTTCATTTTGTTGCATTTTAAAAATTGAAACGTTACATTTTACTCCCATTTCAATTCTAATTTGACTTGTGTGGGTCAAAATTTGTGAGAATTGCATGAAGAAATAAAATGGGGGAAGATAAAGAAATGTTTAACATGAAATGATAGACTTATCTACTTATGTGTAAGGTTAAGCTTGAGGGTGAGGGCATTATCAAAATAAGGGTGTGAGGTGAAGGTAGAGCACAAGCTTGACTTTGGTAACACTTTCACCATGAACTTTAAGGAATGTAAAAATCAATGCAACAAAAGGCAACAAGTGGGAAGAAGGGGCCGGGTGAGGCTTCACATTTTTTTGTAAACCTTGTCAAGAAAATGTCATGCACATTCATGAGAGAAAGGGATAATTGCGCATTGTAATGTGCCCTCCAACTACAACCTAAAAACTCTAAGAGGTTTTTATGTGTAGGGGTAGCTCCTTGGAGCAAGGAGTTCCTAAAATCACCGCCCTCAATGTGGGAGTGAAGGGCAGTCAATTTAGGGACTACTTATTTCAAGGGAGTTGCTTGATGTACTTTATAAAATTGAAGGATGACAAACTATAGCTCACATAACAAACGAGACGCATTTAACAATATTGCAAAATGCTTGAAGATTTGCCCGAACTCCCTTCCACCTCTTGGGAGGGAACCTATGCTTTAAAAAACCCACTCTTACTAGTGTTAGAAAACTAGATCAATGTTTTTATGGTTATGTACCACATTTATCACAAACCATTTGCCCAATTTGTCAAAGAGCCCATCTCACTTAAACCACAATCTAGTTCTACAATTGTTGGAGCAACACATCACAAGAGTGTCGCACTTGAAGTATTTTTACTTTTAAAACAAGATTAAGACAAAATTTTGCTTCATTCCCAAATGCCCAAATCATAGAACCACCAGGGAATTCCTTCATGTAATTTTAATTCCATAATTCATTTAGTCTCAACCACTTCTTTTGGCACTAGGTGCCTTCATATTATGCAAACTTTAAAAATAAATAAATAGCGAAGCTGTTAATGTGATTTTGAATTTGTTAGTCTAGAGGCAATTTTGTAACGATTTCTAAGGTGCCTTAAGATCCTAGTAGGAGGAGGATCATGCTTTATAAAGGCCCACTTTACACTAGGAGTCAAGGCCAATGTTCAACTCAAATCAAGCATTCCTCCTATTGATGCAAAAATTGAAATCAGCCCCAAGGGCTTTACACTAGAAGTCAAGGCTAAAATAGAAAAAAAAAAACTTTTCAATCTGCCCCAAGTTACTAATAAATGCTGAACTTTATGGCTGTGTATTGGAACCCAAGGCTGGAAAAAAGGGGTACCATTGAATTTGGGAAGCCAATTTGCAACCCTTGGGGGGGGCCAATGGTTCCAGCATTTATTAATATCATGACATCAATGTTCTAGCATTTATTAATGACTTGAGGCCAAAAAAGAAGCCAAAAATGCTCAAAGTTGGTCCCAATTGAAGATTAGTAAAGTGCCTCAAGATCCTAGTTGGAGGATCATCATGCTTTATATTTTTTATGTTCAACTCTATAGATGCAAAAGAATGAATTGAATTGAATTTGGTGTTTGAATTTTGGGTTTACTAGTAGGGTTGAAAAACAATGCAATGATAAAATTATTCATGTGTGCATTGGGTTTGGTGCACAAGAGATTCTTCTTCTCCATTTCAAGCAAAAGAAGAAGGATAATGACCAAAAGGTTGATAGGCTAAGTAAGGAATGAAACCCTGTACCTGGAATACACACATTCAGCTGCTACATTTCATGAACAAACATTCCCCCAGGAAGTCTGCATGCATGCATGCAAGCAAGCAAGCAAGCAAGCACAGCTGCATGCATGCTCTTCCTTTCCCTTTCTTCTCATGGGATTTTTTTTTCCATTTTTTCAGTCAACCTGGCCCCAAGGACCTCCTTCAGCACTAAAAAAAAGGTTATTACCCAAAAACAAATCTGAGGTTATAACAAAATCAAAGAAACACCCAACAACATTACTCATTCACATTGTGTTTTTTTTTTTTCTCTCTTTTTTTTTTTTTTTTTTTTTTTTTTTATTTTTTTTCAAGTATTTTTAATTTTTTTTTTTTTTTAAATTTTATTTTTTTTTTTATTTTTTTTTTTTT
>Ga0116231_10012866_pt1 | contig 12051 bp, 12 predicted proteins | sample S1TSphgellanicum_2_FD_89695 | JGI IMG/M metagenome (GOLD analysis project Ga0116231, IMG submission 89695) | Host-associated microbial communities from peat moss isolated from Minnesota, USA - S1T2_Fd - Sphagnum magellanicum MG | ecosystem: Host-associated > Plants > Peat moss > Unclassified... | reverse complement strand
CCCCCCCTCCCTAACCACTCAATAATGGAAAAAAAAAACTAACCCACTTCCCCTCCTTCCACATGTCAAATGAAGGAGAAAAAAAAAACATAAACTTGTACCCCCCGTCCCCCTCAACAGTAAAAAAATTAAAAAAAATAAAAATCAAGGCACACCCCTTCCCCTTGAACAATGAATAAAACTAATAAAATAATTCCCCGGGGCCTTCTCAACAGTAAAAAGTAATTTATGAAAGTTACAAGCAGTAAAAAAAGTAACAAAAAATAACAAAAAGTGAAAAAGGTCAACAAATACAACTTGCCATTACGTGAAAACAGCCTACCACTACGCACCCTTTTTTGTGGTCAAACAGCCTCCAGCCTGCGTCCTTATGGGCGTAGTGGCCAGATCATATGTATAGGAGGAGATGCATGATTGGGAGTTTGCACAACTTGTGCAACGTTGCCTCATGGTGGACAATTTTGGTGGGCATCCCTTCCACTACGAACATGAACTCCCGCATCTGTTTCACAATGACATTGGCTTGTTGTGGAGTCTCCATCTTCAATCATTGTAGGTGAAGGCGGAGATGTCGCACCCACCATGGGCATGTAACCCAAAACCCAAGGAGTTGGGTAGAGTACACAATGTGATGTCGTGCGGACGGAATCCCAAAAAAAAGACCAACATTATGTCAAAATGCTATGGAACAAAAAAATTGCAAGTATTTTGTATCTTCCAAACTTGGCAATTTTAAACAAAAATAAATTGGTCACTAGCTTCAAAACACTTCAAAATGGGGGGGTTGATCCGAATGGAATCCCAAAAAAAAGACCAACATTATGTAAAACTTGGCATAACTCCACAAATTTAGCAAAATTAATCTTCATCTCCACAATGGCATTGGCTATGCACTTTCTTGGGTTTTTGGTATCCCTAAGCACCTTTATAAACTGCATTGTCCAAACTTTCAAATTATGTGACTGCCAAGGAAAAGTCAACCAGGGACTAAAAAGTCAAACCCCCCCATATCTTCCAAATGGTGATAGTGTAAAGGAATTTTTTTACATCATTGGCTTCAGAACACTTGAAAATGGGGGGGTAGGTCATTTCCAAATATCTAAAAGATAACCACAATGGGGTCAAAATGCCCATCAAACACAAAAACCCCAAATGTCATATATCTTGCAAACCTGACATTTTTAAGCAAAAATAACTTCACCACTAGCTTTAAAACACTTGAAAATGGGGGGGTAGGTCACTTCAAAACTTTCAACATGTATCATAATTAACCCTTTATGCCCTCATTTATCCAGCCCCCCTGAAATTTCACACCCCCCATATCTTTCAAATGGTGATAGATTAAAGGAATTTTATTGCACCATTGGCTTCAGAACCCTCGAAAATGGGGGGGGTAGGTCACTTCAAAACCCAAAAAAAAAAACCCAATTTTGGTGGGAACACCCATGTAACCTTAAACCCTAAACCCATTTGCCCAAATTACTGCGCTTTAACTCCCGCTTTCATCCGCCTAAATTCCCATTACCTCGTTGGCTACGCTTTGACTCACGCTTTACCCTTCCTCAACTCCCTAAACCCTGTTTCGCCTCGTTTTACCACGCTTTCACTCTTGTTTATCACGCTTCAACTTGCTTTACGTCGCCTTATCGCATTTTAACCCTTGTTTTACGCCACTTCAACTCCCATTATGTCGCTTTACCATGCTTTAACCGCTGCTTTACCCTGTTTTAACTCCCCTTCGCCCAAATTACCGCGCTTTAACTCCCGCTTTACCCCACCTAAATTCCCATTCACCCTGCTTCGCCGCGCTTTGACTCCTGCTTTACCCTGCCTCAATTCCCTAAAACTTGTTTCGCCCTGCTTTACCGCGCTTCAACTCCTAGTACGCTGCTTTATCACGCTTTAATTTGCACTTTACCCTGTGTCAACTCCCATTCGCCCCAATTACTACACTTTAACTCCCCCTTTACCCGCCTCAACTCCCATTCACCCAAATTACCGCACTTTAACTCACGCTTTAACCCGCCTAAACTCCCATTACTCGGCTTCGTCGGGCTTTGTAACTTGGGCTTTACCCTGCCTCAACTAGATAAACCCTGCTTTGCCTTGCTTTACCGCGCTTTCACTCCTGCTTTACCCCGCTTCAACTCCCATTTGCCCAAATTAGCGCTCTTTTCATTTTCGCCTTTCCCCGTGCCTTGTCTCTCTCGTCCCCCCCCCTCTCTCGCGCACTTTTCCCTCCTTCTCTTTCTTGTTTTTCTCCCTTCCTTATCCCCTTTTGCCTCTCCTTCTGCCTCCTTTTTTCTTACCCTTTTCCTTGCCCTCTTTCGCACCTTTTTTTAAAATCTAAATTTCTATTTGCATTTCATAATCGCTTATTTGATTGCATATTTAAATATATATTTTCTAAAACATCCAGGTTGATGCATGGTTGGGTGAACCCCTTTCGGTGTCGTGCCCACCAATTCTACCTTGTGCTTGCCGTTGCCATGCCCACATCCCTTTATAGATTTCAAAATTTATTCAAATGGACTTTGTTTAAAGATCTTAACTTCAATATCTACCTCATGCACAAAATCATTTTACCAATTTGTAAAAATCGTAAAAGTCTTGAATTTTTGAAATCAAAACTTATGGATTGCGCTTCTCATTATTGTTTCTATGTTGACTCTGCTATGCTCCGTTAACTGATGGGGTGTGTGTTGGGGACTTGTAATTAGTAAAATATCATATCAAAAAAATGTACGAATAAAATAAATAATGAATTCAATCTAAGAACTATATTTATGGACTTTTAAATAACCTAATAATGAGCATTTTTTCATAAGTCCATATCATATTGGACGAAGAAATATTTTATGATTTTTTTTGTTTACATGCTTAAAAAAATATAAACTCTACCTGTGCCATCAATCATATGGAAAAATATGGAGGAAATCCATGTAAACTAGTGTAATTTCCAAAATTTGACCCTTCTTTTTCATAAACGGGGACTTTAGTTCTTTCACAAATCAATCCCCCCTACCCTACATCCTCCGGTTATTACGTAGAATAAAGAATCCTATTCGTTTCAATATTTTAACCTGACTGAATTATATGTTTAACGATTGAGTGATACAATTTGTGCTATTTTTCGTTCCATCCACAAAAATACGCTATTTAGTCCCATTGATTATGCTTTCACCTTGTATTTTTTTTGAATTCCAAAATAATGTGATAAATGCACGATGAGATTCTTTGAAAAAAAATGAAGAATGTGAAGTACAAACATGAAGTAATATATTGAGTATGATTCCTGAGTCATTAATTATTCTTAATTAAAAACTCAAATTTCTTATTGAATTCGTCCTGCTACGTATGAATTAACAACTCAACTATATTAGCTTTAATATTCCTAAGCAACCTATATCCCCTTCACGTTACTCCATGTAAGTTATATTTTTGTCCTTGAATTCTTTTTTTACTGGTAACGACTAATGAGCCCATTGATTCAAAAAGATTGAAATTGACTTCAACACGTCATTTTCTATTGAAATTGGACGTTCGAGGGAGTCACTCACATAAACATTCACATTTTGCAGAGTTGGGAAAGAGCCGGCAATGAATCAAAGTTCTCGTTCCAGGTGAGAGCACTACATTGGCAAGTTAGATGGTAGGCACGGCAATTTCTGAATTGATGCACCCAGAAGATGCAACTTGTGATTTCGTTTCTCGTAGCCCCGGTCCACATGACTTACTCCTTCCATGTGTGCGGTCCCCTCGGCTGCCGTACCTGCCAGGACTGGAGTAGCTCTTGCTCTCAAATCTGCAGCCAATCCGTACAGTGAACTTACACCCGGTGAAATGCAATAAACTCACCGAGTGTCCTTTGGAATTTGTTACATCCTCTCAGGACTTGGTTCGATGCTCACTTTCGCAACATTAACAATATTCTGAAGACGATCAGGACATGTCGGATGGTAACAGGCTGCTACGGCAGGAAGAGAATAAATTCAGATCCCATATCAAGTCTTTAGAGCCTCTGATCTTTATTCAACCTTCGATCGGTTGTGGACGTGAATTCCACCCTCCGGAGTTACCCACAGAATACACTTTGATTTCCATTCACCGAGTGGCATTAAGTATGCAAAGAGCCTAATTTGTACAAGACTGAGTTTTGCCGGAGACTTTCCCCCATATCACTGCAATCTGACCACCTTCCGACCTGTGAAAATAGCCTCTGTGGTGATCCTAGAGGATATGCGTGTGGCAAGACTAGCCATTTGTTGCCCGAGCCCGTGTAACCCGTAGCATTGCCGGTCTACAGTCGAATGGATCGCTCGATTGACTTCTTGTCGCTCATGTTCCGTCGGGCTCAACCTGGTGTCTCTGTGGGGTGCGTCGGGTTGGAGGTCCCATGGTATGTGCGCCCTTGTATGCCAAAATGCTGCACTCTTGAACCGGTTCCGCTATTGCAGGTGCTTCCGCTCGGTATGTACTCCTCTTGCCTTTTTTTTTCTGTCTGTTCGTTTTGCTGCGTTGACCGGAATGCGCCTCAAGAATTGGTGGTTTTCCTTTGGGGCTCTGTTGGTGGGGTGCGCGACGGGTTTGTCGTCCCTCCGCCCACGGCAAACACCCGTGTGGATGTGTGTCCCGCCTCCCGTGCCCGATCTAGCCGGCGGAATGCAACGCCTGGGTGTTCCTGGCATATGCTGTATGCGAGGCTGTGACCACCCTCTCTTTTGTTTTGTTATGTCCATTTGTTGCTCGGGCCCGTGCAACCTGTAGCATTGCCTTTCAAGGTCTTTGTCTTAAGTCAATTAGGCCTTCAAAGGTTGGTGATTCGAGGACGAGCGAATGTACTTGTGGTCAAGAACCCTCTTCCAGAGCTCCACCCACTTTGAGAATCTCGAGAAGTAGGGGAGTTCCCTCAGCTCAAAGTCTGGTGCTGTCAGTGAAAACTGTTTCTGTGCACCCAAAATACACGAGGGAGAGTGCCCACACACCGTCAACAAATGAACCTTCGACACCAATTCTGTCAAATCCACCTCTCGTTCACTGTACCCAGGACCAGGCAATCCAGGAGACAGAACTCCATCTCCCTTGAATGTTAAGACTTATCGTCGCTGGCAATTCCCATCTCCCTTGACACCTCTGGCTTCTCCATCGATTGCTCTTTCTTCCCAACGAGGTGTTTCTTGTACCCTCTTCTTGAATAGAATAACATTATGTATAGTTCGGTCTAGTGGTATTATATACGCATGGAAAAAGAGGCATGTATCATATGATCCCAAAGACAAGGCTATCTTGGATCCCATCTTTGCAGAAGCAGCAGCAACTAACAACCCCGATCGAAACCCAAGTCAGAACTTTGACGGATCAGATTATTTTGAAGCTTTGGTGAGACATGTTCCTTTGCGTACTACGTTCATAGTACCTGCTTTCCTGGTCCGGTCCTGACGCTAGGCTAGCTCATCCTTCCATCGACGCTGGGCCTTCGTGCCATCAGACTTATTTTTTCTGTTCATACTGCAATACTTACGCTGTATGTGCTGTTATATTTCTCTTAAGACTCCCAAACCCCCTCTCTTTTGATGGCTTTAGAGATTGAAGGATTGGACTCAAGTATAGAGATTGCAACGATGAAAACATTAGGTAGGCAGAGGCATATCTACAGAAGCTGCAAATTTCTGTAAGCACCTTGGTGCTCTTATCCAGCTATACTTGATCTCTGAAATCCGAGCATCTTCAATCAGCGAGGGTCCTTGTCTGCACTGAACAACAAAGAAAGGAGGAAACAGGAAAGACCGTGATAATCAATCGAGGTGCTGAACGAGAAAAGTTAGGGACGGGTGTTCCTTCGCCCTGAAAGCAGGTGCATTCGAGGGATGCTTAGAGACTACTCTTGCAGAAATACTGGGCAGAAACAGTACCCACATGGAAGACCATCACGAGGAATTTTTTGCAGCCATACACTAAGTTTGCGTACAATCACCACTACTATCGGATATGACATGGATTACACCCTCGTCCACTATAATGTGAAGGTGAAAACAACACCATTATCTCTAGCATACGTGATCTTTGAGCAGGCATGCCAAAGTCTCAGTCGATATGGTTCACGCATGGCAAGTATGAAAATAAGCTCCCTTAATGTGTGCCAGATGACAATCCTCAGCAGAAGAAATACGGAGTCAGTTCCTTTTGGTGCTCGAATCCTGTACAACTATCCTCATGGCCTGCTTGATTATCCGCGCCTCTTGTTCGGCATGTCATTCGAGTGTTCTATGATACGCGTACTCAATGTGAGAATAAAACATCTAGAAAATTTCCCCCTGTTCATGAACGACATTGTTGTCGATAAAAAGACTGCGTTCCATTGTGGGCTTCCTTTTGAAGGGACCCTTAAAAAAACTCCATACCTCCACCCCCCTCCCCCTCAACGGTAAAAAATAAAAAATAAAAAATCAAGGTGCACCCTTTGTTTGGTCTTTGCTGTGAGGTTCCCTCAACAATAGAAAAAACAGAAAAAAAAAAACAAGGTGCACCCTTTGTCTAGTCTTTGATGTGAGGTCCCCTCAACAGTAAAAAATAAAAAATAAAAAAATCAAGGTGCACCCTTTGTCTAGTCTTTGCTGTGATGTCCCCTCAACAGTAAAAAAAACAGAAAAAAAAAATCAAAGTGCACCCTTTGTTTGGTCTTTGTTGTGAGGTCCCCTCAATAGTTAAAAAAAAAGAAAAAGAAAAATCAAGGTGCACCCTTTGTTTGGTCTTTGTTGTGAGGTCCCCTCAACAGTAAAAAAAAAAAACAGAAAAAAATAAATCAAGGTGCACCCTTTGTCTGGTCTTTACTGTGAGGTCCTCTCAATAGTTAAAAAAAAGAAAAAAATAAATCAAGGTGCACCCTTTGTCTCATCTTTGCTGTGAGGTCTGTTGTCGGCCGGTGGGTTTCAACCGACCCCTCCCCCCATAATCAATTTGTAAAAAAACTAACCCCCTACCCTCTCCATAATGAAAAAAACATTTCCAAAAAACCCTATTAACCCCTTTCCCCCCTCCTCCTTCCACATTTCCAATGAAGAGACCCTAAAAAAAACTCCATACCTCCACCCCCCCTCCCCCTCAATAGTAAAAAAATAATAAAAAATAAAAAATATCAAGGTGCACCCTTTCTGTTGCAGGCCGGTGTGTTTCAACCAACCCCTAAACCCCCATAATCAATTTGTACAAAAAAAAAACCCCCTACCCTCTCCACAATGAAAAAAACATTTCCAAAAAACCCTATTAACCCCTTTCCCCCCTCCTCCTTCCACGTTTCCAATGAAGGGACCATAAAAAAAACTCCATACATCCACCCCCCTCCCCCTCAACAATAACAAAATAAAAAATCACGATGCACCCTTTCAAGTTCCCCCCTTGCACAATGAAACCCAGTAATTCCCCTGACCCAGTAAAAAATAATTTATCATAGTTACCAGCAGTAAAAAAAGGTACAAAAAGTAACAAACCTCACCCCTTTCGACAATAAAAAGTAACTTTCAAAATTTACGAGCAATAAAAAAAGTAACTAAAAGTGAAAAAGTCAACAAAAAGAGCCCGACACTGCGTGAAAAAAGCCCGGCACTCCTGTGTATTTTCTCTGGTCAAACAGCCCACAGCCCACGGCATTACACTTGTAATGCCCGGATCATACCTTAAGGGCTTGACCAAGCCTCCATGGAACACATGTCAAACTTCCAGCTTATTTTGGCGCCTCATCAATTCCACCATGTCAATTTCTGCCTGATTCTCAAGATGTGCAACTTCTGCCTCCAACCTGCACTTTTCAGGTTCATCAGATTCCACAGACACAGTAGTACTGACCTAATCACATGTTTGGTGAGGTAAATTTACTCTTGTGGAGGGTATCCTCAGAGAACTCTGTGATTTTTTGTCCATTAGCTGGACCAAGGACAGATAGTTGGAAGAAAGAATGAAACCATTGTCAACAGACTGATGACAACTGAATATTGCTTCAAACTTGGGGGGACTACGGCCTCCTTTCCACAGGCGGAGACTTGTGATAAGCCATAAAATTCTTGGCCAGATACAAGGTGGTAAACTGGAATATCTTCCCAACTAATGCAATCTGCCCAGTAGGCAGACACACTAACAAATGAATACGTGGATTCTAAGCACAGGCAACATCGGCATTTGTAGCAGGTATTCTCTGCAAGATTACCTCTGGATGTAGAGAGAGCGCTCACTCTCTTCATGAGCCTTCTCCTGTTGTAGCATGTTAACTTGTGCCTCCAGGGTTACCACCAGGACACGGCTGTCTGCCAGCTGCTGCACCAGCCTCGACATCTCGGCTTCATACAGTCCTACACCTATCAGGTTAAAAGGCCCTTCAACATCTTCCCTAAATCCTAAACCCAACATGAAGGAGGGAAAAAAAAAAACATTAACTTGTACCCCCCCTCCCTTTCAAGAGTAAAAGAAATTAAAAAAAAAAATTCAAGGCGCACCCTCTCCCCCTGAATAATGAATAAATATAATAAAACAATTCCCCTTGCCCCTCTCAACAATAAAAAATAATTTATGAAAGTTACAAGCAGTAAAAAAATAACAAACAATGAACCTTTAATAGTAAAAAATAATTTACAAAAGTTACAAGTAGTAAAAAAAGTAACAAAAAGTAACAAAAAGTGAAAAAGGTCAACAAATACAGCCTACCACTATGGGAAAACAGCCTCCCACTGCGGGGTCTTTTCTGTGGTCAAACAGCCTCTAGCCTGCATCCTTATGGGCGTAGTGGTCAGATCATATGTATAGGTTACTTGTGAAGGTAATCGACTTAACAAAACATTTGTTTTGGTGGCAAGCCATGGTGTTCATCTGGACACTGATGAGGATGAAGAGGGTTTGTCAATGGGTGTAATCAGGGGACCGTAGAGAATGTGCTAAAGCCCTTGAAAAATCGTCATCGGCAACTCAAATTGTATTGAAAAGAAACAGCTAGCAGTTTCTCTTGTAATTTCTTCCTCATTCATCAGTCTTCACATCACAAGCTCCTGGAAACCCTAATGGGCTCCTGGAATGAATTTTGCTGCTTATTATTTTTCTTTCACATGACATATGTCATCTATGACTTGGTCCTCGCTCACTGTGATTGAGAGAGCATTGCTGATGTAACATCAACTCATGGTTTCTGCATGCTCTGCTTTGTATCTGAACAAGCAGATCTGCACTGCATATTGACTGATTTGGTGTAGTAGTCATGTACTGAAATTGTGGAGATTTTTCTTCTATGTTGCGATTCACAAATTTACCATAGAACAGGATGAGATTGAAATATTAACAAGGCCATAATATGTCTAAAAGGGCATTGCAAAATCTTTGCAGGCCAGTTCTTAGGAAATCATGTTTACCAGTTATTTGGGCCTTTTTTTTAGTTAATCATCACCTGCTTGATGATGCCCACAAGAGGACCGAAGAATGTTATTGCTCTGGCATGAAGTACACTGTTGTGGAAGAGACCAACTAAGCTGGGGACATCACTTTCCTCTCTGTTTTTCAGGCAACCGTTGGTATTGACTTTCTTTCCGAGACTATGTACCTTGAGGATCGTTCTGTGCATCTGCAACTCTGGTGGGTTCTACCTCCCATCACATTATGGATTCTGGATAGATATAGTCAAGCAATTGTGGTGTGGTTGGATTACAATTATTATTGGTCTCCTGTTGCTCCTCCTCTGTCCAGCAACTGCATGGTTCTCGGAGGCATCATTATCTAGAAATTCTTCGGTGTTTGTTGTCAACTGGTTTTTCTTTTCTTGTTCCGTGTTTCTCTTTCAGTTGTCACCTGGTGGCTGGACTGTGTGAAGTTCAAATTTTCACTATGCTAATAGAGACAACTTGTCAATGTTTGTCCTCTCCATTCTATTCAAATTGACTCAAGTTGTAGTATGGAGAAAGTCTTAGTACTTATGAAAGATATCTACTCCGAAATTTTTTCTTGCTATCTTCCCCAGATTTTTGGCAAATTTTCTAACCATATATGCACTGGTGTTGAACTGAATGTAGGGACACAGCAGGGCAGGAACGATTCAGAAGTCTTATTCCAAGCTACATTCATGATTCATCAGTTGCTGTCATAGTGTTTGATGTTGCTAGTAAGTGCCTTCTATTTTTTTCTTATCCAGCTTGAGTGGTTAAATGCTTTTCTGTGGACTTATTATGTCCTAAAACCTGTTACTCCAATTCCTCTTGACCACAGGGATAAAGCAAACCTTTAATCCTGAATTGACCATTTTGTGGTTGATCTGGCTACACAGTGGTCTCTAGTTGGAGATCCAACGATTGGATCTCCACATGGCCAATACAATAGAATGTAGGACTTGAAACTATGTATCAAGTACTGCCATCAGATCTAAAGTCTAGTTGGATCTCCAGTTAGATTGAAATACATCAGTGAGCCCCTTGACCACCAATCCACCCTCTGTTGCAGAGGCAGGACTTTTAGCACATGTTCTGTGAATTAGTGGTGGACTCGCCCACTGATGGTCTTGAGAGAAACTGAAAGGAGAATTGAAGCAGTAGTGTGTCATCAACAGTATAGGTTGAAACTTACTACTTAGCTGATTTTTTCTTGTAAATGAGGTGCTGCAGCAAGTGGATGCACAGATGGTGACAACCAGCTGCTGCATCAAGACTGGATTTGTGTACACAACTTTGGAAGCACCCATGGAGAAGACACAAGGAATTGTTGTTGCCGAACAGTGTACCATGGTGTCATTTCAGGGCCTGAAAGCAGGAACCGTAGAGTCAATTTTAGACATATGGTCATCGGCATTGCGATCTACCTCTCTTTCAAAGCTTGCAGCATCTACTGGTGCATTCTCCTCATGTACACTACTGAGCAAAATATTTTCTTCCTCTCTGGGATGCTTCTTTACCTACTTGAAAACTGTAGCAAAAGCTGCATTGAAAATTGCCGGTGTTCTGTAATTGCAATGGGAGAGTTTCTTTTGTTGTTGTGTGCTACGTTGTGCACGTTATGGAGATAATCTTAACAAGGTAAGATCCTGTGCCAATGTTTTTTCTAGATGTGGTGGTTATAGTACCAGTTCTCTTCAAAATATTCTCTTAAACTTTGCTTGAAGTACTAGTATATCCTCTGGAGATGGTGATCGGAGGATAATGGCATTTTCTTCTAGTTGTAAGGTAGTTGGTCACTACCATAGATGCTGCTGTTGAAGGTCACTGAACATGTGTGTGACTTTTGTTATTGTTCAAATCGTTCCCGAACCTTCTTTATTTTCTATCTAGTTTCCTCTGCGTTTGCATGGTATTGGATCTGAAATCTCCATGACCTCATCATCAGGTCCATCTCTCAATTCTATTTTAGGTTGACTGAAATCATAGGAATAGATTGTAATCTCAGATCTTAGTTGCGGAAGAGGGGACTTTTTTTGTTTCGTTTTTCGCGTCTGTCTGCTCATGTGTGTTTGCTCGTGCGTGTTTTTAAAGGAAGGAAGGAAAGAAGGAAAGCGGGAGAGGAGCGAGGAGGTTTCAATAGGCGATGTTTTGAGGTAATATCAACCAGTCTCATTGGCTCTCGATGGCAATGTTTTATTTTGCCAGAATTTGAGACAAGAAATGGAACAATTTTCATGTTCAGGGCAAATAAAGTTCTTCATTGTACAATGAAAAACCAAGGAGGGAATCAATACGGTATGGCATTTTTCCAAAAAAATTCTGTATTGAATCATTTGAAAAGTTTGAAAGGATGATCATTATCATCGTTGAATCAAATTAATATCCTTATTGATTTTTTGTTTGAAATGTTATTTTTTTCTTTTTTCTAAGAAATCATCACCTTAAGTGAACATGTATGTTTTCCACATGGGCACCAAAGTTATTTCTTGGGGTAGGCAACTTTTAAACAAAAATAATAATTATGCACCTAAAGTGCATGAAATATTATTTTTGTTTAAGATGTACATCAGTTTTGTGATATTTCAAAATGATTCAACATGAATAATTATCAAGTACCTGAAGTGCTTGAAATATTATTCTTGTTTGACATATT
>Ga0116231_10012865_pt1 | contig 12052 bp, 11 predicted proteins | sample S1TSphgellanicum_2_FD_89695 | JGI IMG/M metagenome (GOLD analysis project Ga0116231, IMG submission 89695) | Host-associated microbial communities from peat moss isolated from Minnesota, USA - S1T2_Fd - Sphagnum magellanicum MG | ecosystem: Host-associated > Plants > Peat moss > Unclassified... | reverse complement strand
TGCCGCGCCCATCTAATCGTAGGTATTTTGACGGCTCCGGGGCGCGAGGCCAAGCGCGATGTTGCGGCGCGGCATCGGGCGATCCGAGCGGTTCCGTTCGCCCGCCCGCATGGTAGGGTCAGGGAGGATCGCGATCGGGGGATCGATGAGATTTCGCACCAGGCTGGGCGTCGCGCTGTCGCTGCTTGCATTCCTCGCCGTGCTGCCGTTGCGCGCACCAGCGGCGACGGAGGCGCGTGTCGTCAATGTCTATAACTGGTCGGACTACATTGATCCCGAGGCGCTCAAGCGGTTCGAGCGCGAGACCGGCATCCGTGTGCAATACGACGTGTATGACAGTCTGGAGACGCTGGAGGGCAAGCTGCTGGCGGGGCATTCGGGGTATGACGTCATCGTCCCGACGGCACAGCCGACGCTCGCGCGGCTGATCAAATCCGGCGGCGTGCAGAAGCTGGATCGCGCGAAGCTGCCCCATTTCGCCGGCCTCGACCCCGATCTGATGAAGCGCGTGTCCGGCGCCGATCCGGGCAACCTCTATGGCGCCATCTATCTGTGGGGCAGCACCGGGCTGGGGATCGACCCGAGGAAGATCGCCGCGCTCGCCCCCGATGCGAGGCTGGATAGTTGGGACCTGCTGTTCGACCCCGCCAACGCGAAGCGCATCGCGCCGTGCGGCATCACCATGATGGACAGCGCAATCGACGTGATCCCGACCGTGCTGCACATCCTCGGCAAGAGCCCCGACAGCACCGACCCGGCCGATCTGGCCGCGGTGGAGGCGAGGCTGCGAGCGATCCGCCCGTATATCCGCAATTTCGACAATGGCGGCGCCATCGAGGAAATGGCCAGCGGCGCGGCCTGCCTGGTGTTCGATTATTCCGGCGACGTGATACAGGCCAAGGCCCGCGCCGAGGAGGCGAGGCAGGGCGTGACACTGCGCTACGTCGCGCCGAGGGAGGGCGCGCAACTCTCGTTCGACATGCTGGCGATCCCGAAGGATGCGCCGCATCCGACCGAGGCGCTGGCCTTCATCGACTTCATCCTCACGCCTGACGTGATGGCCGGGATCACCAACAAGGTGAGTTACCCCAATGCCGTTCCCGCCAGCCGGAAGATGGTCCGCGAGGAGATCGCCGACGATCCGGGCATCTACCCCTCCGCCGCCGCGCTGGCCGGGTTCTTCACCGTCGGCCCCGTGGCGCCGGCCGCCGAGCGGGCGCGCGGGCGGATGTGGGCCCGGTTCAAGGCTGGGCAGTGAGCGCGACCGGTCCGGCCTGATTCATGCGCGGAACCGTCCTTGGGCCGGTATGGGCGTGGCTGCTGGCGTTTGTCGGGCTTCCCGCGATCGTGCTGGCGGTGATCGCGCTGGCGCAGCCGGCGGATGGCGTGCCGCCCTACGAGCTTGGGGCCGGTTTCGACGATCTCGCCACTGTGTTCACCGATCCGTATTACCGCGACGCTTTCCTCGCCAGCCTGCGCGTCTCGGCGATCTGCTCAGCGCTGTGCCTGCTGATCGGCTACCCGATGGCGCTGGCCATCGCCCGCAGCGCGCCGGCGCGCCGCCCATTGCTGTTGCTGCTGGTGATGCTGCCGTTCTGGACCGGGTTTCTGCTCCGCGTCGCCGCCTGGGTGGGGCTGCTGCGCGACGATGGGTGGATCAACGCCGCGTTGTTGGCGCTCGGCGTGATCGATGCGCCGCTGCCGCTGCTGCACACGGACGGCGCGATGATCGTGGGCATCGTGTACGCCTATCTGCCGTTCATGGTGCTGCCGCTGGAGGCGCGGCTCGCGCGCGCGGACCCGGCGCTGGAACAGGCCGCCGCCGATCTCGGCGCGCCGCCGTGGCGCGTGTTCCTTCGCGTGACGTGGCCACTGTCGCTGCCGGGCGTGGCGGCCGGGCTGGTGCTGGTGTTCGTGCCGGTCATGGGGGAATACGTCATTCCCGAATTGCTCGGCGGCCCGGGGTCGATGACCATGGGGCGGGTGATCTGGACGGAGTTGTTCGACAATCACGACTGGCCGATGGCGGCCTCCCTCGCGCTGGTGCTGACCGGCCTGCTGCTGCTGCCGGCGCTGGCGCTGCGTGCCGCCCCACCCAATCGGGCTTGAGCGCGGGTGCGGCGGTCGCGGTTCCTGGGGGGGTGCCTGATCGCGGCTTATGGGTTTCTCTATGGCCCGATCGCGCTGCTGGTGCTGACGAGCTTCAATGACAGCCGGCTGACCACGGTGTGGACCGGTTTTTCCCCGCGGTGGTTCATCGCCCTGGCGGGGAACGACGCGCTGATCGACGCGGCCCTGCTGTCACTTCGCATCGCCGCCCTTGCCGCGACCGGCGCGACGGTGATCGGCGGGCTGGCGGGCGTGGCCTTGGCCCGGCTCGGGCGGTTTCGCGGCCGGGGATTGTTCGCCGGCCTGCTTGCCGCGCCTTTGGTGCTGCCGGATTTGCTGATCGGCCTCGCGCTGCTGCTACTGTTCGTCGCTACCCAACAGGTGGTGGGGTTTCCCGAGCGGGGGGCGGGGACGATCGTCGTCGCGCATGTGACGGCGTCGCTCGCTTATGTCGCCGTGGTGGTGGAGGCGCGTCTGGCCGGGGGCGGGGAGGTGCTGGAGCAAGCGGCGATGGATCTCGGCGCCACGCCGCTGGTGGCGTTCCGCCGCGTCACCCTGCCGCTGCTGGCGCCGGCGCTGGTGTCGGGCTGGCTGCTCGCGTTCACCCTGTCGCTCGACGATGTGGTGATCGCGAGCCTGGTGTCGGGCCCCGGCGCCTCGACGCTGCCGATGGTGGTGTTCTCGTCGCTGCGGCTGGGCGCGACACCGGAGTTGAACGCGCTGGCGACGGCGATCCTGGCGGTGACGGCGGCGGGGCTCCTGCTGGCGTGGTTTGTGCAGCGGCGGCGTTTCGGCGCGGGGCGTTGAGCGCCGGCGAAAGTAAGGCAAGATGTTACACGGAGGACACGGAGAACCACGGAGGCCACGGAGAAGAAATCGTGGCGTGTGAGACATCCTGCCTTCTCCGTGTCCTCCGTGGATCCTCCGCGATCTCTGTGTCACACCTTGTCTTTCTCGGCGGTGCGCGGGCCGCCTACGGTGCCTCGGGTCTTCAGGATTTTTTGCCGTCGGTGCCGATTTGTTCGATCGATTGACGTCTTTCGGACGTGAAGGACGATGCCGCCCATGCCGTTGGCAGTGACACTCTGCCTCGACTCGGCCAGCGCCGCGCGGGTGGAAGAATGGTGGGAGGTGCTGGCGGCTCGGAATATCGATGCCGATCGGAAAGGTCTCGGCTACGCGCCGCATGTCACGCTCGGAATTTACCCCGACGATACCGAAGCCGACCAAGTGGCCGCCGCATTGCCGCGCATCGCGCCGATCTGGAGCCCGTTGCCGGTTGCCTTGGCGGGCTTCGGCGTTTTCCCGGGAGACAATTCCGTTTTATGGGCGGCGCCGGTCGCGACGGCGGAACTGCTGGACCTCCACAGGGCTTTGCAAGCCGCTCTGCCAGACTTGCCGGTCCATCCGCACTACCGCGCCGGCTCATGGATGCCCCATGTCACCTTGTCAGGCGGCCTTCGTGATCCGGGGCGAGCGCTTGCGGCGCTGACACCTCTTTGGAGCCCTGTCAGCGGCTTCCTGTCCCGCGTGGAGCTTGTGCGGTTCCGCCCCGTCAAGGTACTGGCAAGCCATATCCTCACGGGTCGCGCCGGGGACGGATGATGTCCGGCTGGCCGGCCAGGGCCGGATCGCCGCCGCCGATACGAGATGGCGCATGCGGTCGTGTGCGAAGAAATTCCTTTACAGAGACTAGACTGGCCGCGTAAGAGATGTCGAGAACAGACACCGAACAGGAGCCATGGCCCAACTCCCCGCCGACTTTCCCGCAATGCCCGCTGAGGATGCGAGTTTCGCAGTGGTCATCACCTGGCTCATCGAGCTGATCAGGTGGTGGTTCGCGCGGGACTCCTCGCGGGAAGAGGGAGCGGAGGATGGCGAGGAAGCGAGCGAGGGCCCGGGCAAGGCCTGGGGCGCCGGTGGGTCCCGCGCCGGCGGATCGGCAAGCGGCGCCGCGATGGAGGCGGGAAGGGCGGGGGGCGCGGGGGAACCCGGCCGCCCCGAGCCGGCCCCAGCGAGCCCGGCGGAAGGGCCGGATGGCGCGGAGGCTGCCGGGCCGGGGGCGGAATGGACGCCATGCCCGGCCGAACGGCACCACCCCCAACCTTCCGGGAAAGCGCCACCGGAAGAGACCCCAACCGAATGGCTCCGACCTCCGGCGCCTCCCCGGACGATGTTCCAGCCCCGCCGGCGATCCGCTCCGGATCGATCCAAGGCCTGGGCGCCGCGACGGCGCCCCGGTAGATCGGATGGCGGCCGCCGCGCATGCCCTTCCTGGCCAACCGGAGATCCGTCCCACTTTTCGACGACCTCGGTCATCTCCCTCGCGCACGCCCATTTTGTTACGATATCAAAACATAAATCCGACGGGGCTGTTGCCCCGACGGGCGCGGCCCCCTAGGTTGCCCGCTGTTTTTCCAGACCGAGAAGACCCATGCAGCTCACCGCCGAACGTCTCGACCGCGTCAGCCCCAGCCAGACGATCGCCATCGCCACCAAGGCGCGGGCGCTCAAGGCGGCCGGTCGCGATGTGATCAGCCTCTCGGCCGGCGAGCCGGATTTCGATACGCCGCAAAACGTGAAGGACGCGGCGATTCGCGCCATCCAGAACGGCGAGACCAAGTACACCGACGTGTCGGGCACGCCCGCGCTGCGGAAGGCCATCGCCGAGAAGTTCAAACGCGACAGCGGTCTCGACTACAAGCCCGAGGAGATCATCGTCTCGACCGGCGGCAAGCAGGTGATCTTCAACGCCATGATCGCCACCATGGACAAGGGCGACGAGGCGATCATTCCCACTCCGTGCTGGGTCAGCTACCCCGACATCGTGGCGCTTGCCGATGGCACGCCGGTGTTCGTGCCCTGCGGCCAGAACAACGGCTTCAAGCTGCGCGCCGAGGATCTGGAAGCGGCGATCACGCCGAAAACCAAGTGGTTCATGATCAACAACCCCTGCAACCCGACCGGCGCGGCCTATTCCGCCGAGGAGTTGCGGGGGATCTGCGACGTGCTGCTGCGCCATCCGCAGGTGTGGATCTTCACCGACGATATCTACGAGAAGCTCGCCTATGACGGGTTCAAGCCGGCCACCATCGTCGAGGTCGAGCCGCGCCTGCGGGAGCGGACGCTGACGATGAATGGCTGCTCCAAGGCCTATGCCATGACCGGCTGGCGCATCGGCTTCGCCGGCGCGCCGCTCGCGCTGTCCAAGGCGATGGACAAGCTGCAAAGCCAGTCGACCTCCAACACCAGCAGCGTCAGCCAGGCGGCGGCGCTGGAGGCGCTGAGCGGGCCGCAGGAATTCATCGGCGACATGGTCGAGGTCTACAAGCAGCGGCGCGATCTGGTGGTGGACATGCTGAACGCCGCGCCGGGCATCGTCTGCCACAAGCCCGAGGGGGCGTTCTACGTGTTCCCCTCCATCCATGGCTGCATCGGCAAGACCTCGCCCAAGGGGGCGAAGATCAACGACGACGAGAGCTTCGTGATCGCGCTGCTGGACGAGGAGGGGGTCGCCGCCGTGCATGGCTCGGCGTTCATGTATCCCGGCCATTTCCGCATCAGCTACGCGACCGACACCGAGAGCCTTCGCGAGGCCTGCACCCGCATCCAGCGTTTCTGCGCCAGCCTGAGCTGAGCGGCGATGCCTGAACTCGCGTCACGGCTCGCGCGCGCCCGGCCGGCGGCCACTGTGCAGATGACCATCAAGGCCCGCGCGATGCGCGCGGCCGGGGTGGATGTGATCCAGCTGACCATCGGCGAGCCGGATTTCGCCTCCCCGCCGCACGCCATCGAGGCGGCGTATGCGGCCGCCCTGGCCGGTGAGACGAAATATACCCCCCAGGACGGCACCAAGCGGCTGAAGGAGGCCGTGCAGCGCAAGTTCAGACGCGATCGCGGCCTCGATTACGCGCTCGACGAGATCACCATCGGCAATGGCGGCAAGCAGGTGATCTGGAACGCGCTGATGGCGACGCTGGAGGATGGCGACGAGGTCATCGTGCCGGCGCCGTATTGGGGCGCCTATCCGCTGATGACGCGGGTGATCGGCGGAACCCCGGTGATCGTCAACTGCCCGCAGAACAACGGCTTCCGGCTGCGCCCCGAGGATCTGGAGGCGGCGATCACGCCGCGCACCAAATGGCTGGTGCTGAACTTCCCGAACAATCCCACGGGGGCGGCCTGTTCGCCCGAGGACCTCGCGGCGATCGGCGAGGTGATGCTGCGCCATCCGCATGTCTGGATCATGTCCGACGATATGTATGAGCATCTGGTCTACGGAGAGTTCGCCTTCGCCACCATCGCGGCGGTGGAGCCGCGGCTGCGCGACCGGATCCTGACGGTCTGCGGCGTGTCGAAAACCTACGCGATGACGGGTTGGCGCGTCGGGTTCGGCGCGGGGCCGAGGGATCTGATCCGCGGCATGGTGGCGATCCAGGGGCATGTGGCGGCCGGCGTGTCCGGCATCACCCAAGCGGCGGCGGCGGCGGCGCTCGATGGGCCGCAGGACCTCGTGGCCGAGCGCGCCGCGATCTATCGGCGCCGGCGCGACAGCGTGGTGGATGCCCTCAACGCGATGCCCGGCATTTCCTGCCACCGGCCGGAGGGGGCGTTCTACGTCTACCCCAACATCGCCAGCTGCCTGGGCAAGACCACCGCCGCCGGGACCCGCATCGACAGCGACGAGGATTTCGCGCTCGCCTGCCTGGAGGAGGCGCATGTCGCGCTGGTGCATGGCGGGGCGTTCGGCATGAGCCCGTATCTGCGCATCAGCTACGCGACCGACGACGCCTCGCTGGCCGAGGCCTGCCGCCGCCTCGCCGTGTTCGTCGGCGGATTCCGATGAACGACGCGCCTGCCCAGTCCGCCCCTGTCACGGTGCGGCCGGGGCGGGATGACGACGCGGACGGCTTCATCGACCTGATCCGCGCCTGCTGGGCCGAATATCCCGGTTGCGTGTTCGACCTCGACGGCGAGGTGCCGGAACTGCGGGCGCTGGCGACGCATTTCGCCGTTTCCGGCGGCGCGCTGTGGGCGGCGGAGGCGGGTGGGCGTGTCGTCGGGGTGGTCGGCGTCGCGCCGATGGATGCCGGCGCGTGGAAACTGACGCGCATGTATGTCGCGCGGGAGCAGCGCGGAACCGGTTTGGCGCAACGCCTGTTGGCTGTGGCGGAGGCGCATGCCGTGGCGGGGGGTGCCAAGGAGATGCGCCTATGGTCCGACACGCGGTTCGACCGGGCGCATCGGTTCTACGAGAAGCAGAGCTATGTGCGGACGGGCCCGATCCTGGCGCTTGGCGACAAATCGAACTCGATAGATTTCGCCTTCGCCAAGCCGCTGACCGGCGTGGTGGTGCGCCGCCTCAACGCGGCCGGGGCGGCGTCGGCGAAATGGCGTCTGGCGACCATATTGCGCGAATGCGTCAATGCCGGAGCCTCCGTCTCGTTCCTGCCGCCGCTGGCGGCCGAGGCGGCGCTGGGGTTCTGGCAGCGCGCCGCCTCCGACGTGGCGCAGGGCAAGAGAGGCGTGCTCGCGGCGTGGCTCGACGGGGTGCTGGTGGGCACGGTGCAGCTCGATCTGGCGATGCCGCCGAACCAGCCGCATCGCGCCGATGTGCAGAAACTCCTGGTTCTGCCCCAGGCGCGGCGGCGCGGCGTGGCGCGCGCGTTGATGCGGGCGGTGGAGGAAGCGGCTGCGGCCTCGGGCCGCACGCTGCTTGTGCTCGACACCCGAGCCGGAGACGCCGCCGAACCCTTGTATCGTTCTCTGGGTTGGAACGAGGTGGGCCGGATTCCCCGGTTCGCGCTCAATCCCGATGGCACCTTTTGCGCGACGGTCATCTTCTACAAGGACCTTCCGACCGCGTCCGCGTCGCGCGCGGCGTAGCCGGCGCGGCCTAAGCGCTCGGAGAGAGTGGAGTGTGGTTCGTCACTCCCCCCTGACCCTCTCCCCTCAATCCGCCGCTAGGGCCAGGGTTGGCAGCAGATAGGTCACCACCCGGTCCCGGCCCGCGCGTTTCGCGGCGTAGAGCGCCGCATCGGCGGTCGCGACCAGATCGGCGGGGTCGCCATCGGTCTGCACGATCAGGGCGGCGATGCCGATGCTGACCGTCAGAAATCCGGATGGCGTCCCGGCATGCGGCACGGCGAGATCGGCGAGCCGGGCGCGGATTTCGGCGGCGACCTGGGTCGCGCCGGGCTCGCCGTTGCCCGGCAGCACCACCGCGAATTCCTCGCCGCCGTAACGCGCGCCGAAATCGCCCGGCCGCTTGAGCGTCTCGGCGATGCAGGCGGAGATCGCGCGTAGCGCGTCATCTCCCCGCTGGTGCCCATACTGGTCGTTATAGCTTTTGAACCAGTCCGCATCGAGCAGGAGCAGCGCCAGATGCGTGGTGCCGCGCAGGGCCCGCCGCCATTCCCGTTGCAGCGTCTCATCGAAGCTGCGGCGGTTGGCGAGCCCGGTCAGCCCATCGGTCGATGCCAGGACAGCAAGGCGCCCGGCGGCGATCGCCAGTTCGTCCTCAGCCTGTTTGCGCCACGTGACATCGCGAATGTTGGCGATCGCGCCCGGCGGCTCGCCCTGCGGGGCGCCGCCATCCTCGCCGCGGACGAGGCGCAGGCTCGCCTCGACCCACACCACATGGCCGCATTCATGACGGCAGCGATACTGCACGATCGCGCGCTCGGCGCCGGCCCGCAGCCGGACCATGGCGGCGTCGAGCGCGGGACGGTCCTGCGGTTCGGCGAGCAGCCGCCAATCATGGCCCAGCAGCGTGCTCGGCGAGCGGCCAAGCAGATCGGTGACGGCGGGTGAGACGTAGCGCTGCACGCCGTGACGATCGAGGCGCAGGATGATGTCGCCGGAATTTTCCGCCAGCAGCCGGAACTGGGCGGTGTTGCCGCGCGCCGCGTCCTCCGCCGCGATGCGGGCCAGGCCCTCGCGATGCAGCGCCACCGCGCCCGCCATCATCGCGCCGACCAGCGCGAGGGCCACGCCGCCGATGATCGCGGCCTGACTTCTCCACTCGGCGAACACCGCCTGCGTCGAGAGCGCCACCGTGACCAGCAGCGGCAGGGAGCCGACCTGGCTCTTGCCTATCACCATTTCGCCGCCTTCGGTCCCTGTCGAGGCCCGCGCGGCGCCGATCCGCTGGAACGGGCCCATCCGCTGGAACGGGTCGTCCGGCTGAAAAACGGCGACCGGCTGGCCAAGGTCCATGCCGCGCGGGTCCGGCCCATCGGCGCGCGCGGCCAACGGGGTCCGCGCGATCACGGATCCGTCGCGATGCGTCAGGATCACCGCGCCCAGCGGTCCCAGGTTCAGCCGCACGGTCATCTCCCGGAACGTGTCGAGCGGCAGCGTCGCCGTGACAATCCCGCCGAACCGGCCTTCCACATGGCGCAGCCTTCGGGTCAGCGCGACGCGCCATTGCGGGTCATCACCGGGGGCGAAGGGGCGGCTGATGGCGAGGCCGCCCTCGGCCCCGCGCTCGCTCCCGCTCTCGGACTCGCTTTCGGCCCCGCTCTGGGTGAAGTCGGGCGCGCGGAGGAACGGTGCCTTGCCCGCGAGGGATTCCCCCCTCGCGGGAGGCTGGCCCGTTGTCGCGACGATCCGCCCCGCCTCGTCGGTCACGGAAATGACGGTTCGGGGGTTGGACATCGTCAGCGCATCGAGAACCGCCCGCGCGCGCGGCGGGTTCGCTCCCGTCTCGCCGCCTTCCATCCCCACTGTGCGGATGACGGCGAGTAGCGATTGATCGGCCAGCTGAATATCGCTGTCGAGGGCGCGCGCGAGCGTGACCGAGAGGTTTTCCGCAGTCATGGCGGCACGGCGCCATGCCTCCTGCCGGGCCGTCCATAACGTCCATCCGAGCAGGGCGACGACGATCAGGCCGATGGCTGCGGCAGCCACGAGGATGCCGGGCATGGTCCGCTCGCCCGGCTGATCGAGATGCCGCATCTGTGCCATCGCGCACTCCCTTCGTTCGAGGGTCCTAGCGCGGGCACGGTGAAGGCCCGGTTAATGCGGCGGCGGCGGGCGGTTCAGAACGCGGCGCAGGCCGGCGCGGTGATCAGTCCCACGGATTTCTGCGCGAACCGGGCGCGGTAGATCTCCCTGATTTGCTCCAGACTTTGCCGTGTCCGGGCGGTGTCCTCTGCGACGATCAGCAGCACCTTGGAGCGCTCGCTCTCGATCCGGCCGGAAGCGGGCACGCGCCATTGGCCGGCGCCATCCAGCGCGGTCAGGCCGTCGGGGAAGCGCGGCGTGACGGTATCGGCGAGGAAGTCCCGCCACTGCGTGTCGGTGACCTCGCCGCCGCCTTGAACGGAGCGGCCGAACAGCAATTCGGCGACGAGGGCGGGCGCCGCGCCCGCGCCGGAGCAAGCCATCGGGGGGTAGGTCACCGGGGCGCAGCCCGCCGCCGCGATTGCCACGCCGAGCATCACGCCGGGGCCCCGCCATCGCCGCGTCATCGGTTGGCCAGACACGAACACTGCTCCATTCGGCGGCTCCTGTTTCGCCCGTGGATATCACAGCGTCATGTTCCCCGCCCGGGTCCGAACCTGCCATATTGCTTCGCGAACAGGGCAAAGAGGGATGCTCGCCATGGACCGTCGGATGGGCCGTGCATCGGCAAGCCTCGCGTGGCGATGGGCGTTCGCGATCGGTGTCGCCGCGTTCACGACCGTCGCGACGGCATGGGCGGACGCGCCGCCGTCGGAGCCCGGCCATCCCGCGCCCCCAGCCGGCGCCGCTCCGGTCCGAAATCGGGAGCTCTCGACGTCGCTGACATGCGCGGAGTTCATGACGATCATGCGTTCGGGAGACCGAACGTCCCTCGGGATCGCGATCCTGTGGCTGGACGGCGTGTATGCCGGCCGCTCGGGGGAGAGCGGATTCCCGGCGGGTTGGGCGCGGACGCTCGGGGAGGGGATCGGCGGCACCTGCGCGATCACCGTGAACGCGGGCCGGCCGGTCCTCGAGATCATCGCCGAAATCCGCCGAAAATACGACCAGTCCGTGCCGACAAAGTAGCGCCGGACCCTGTCGCCGCACGGGGCGGGGGCTATACTCGCGATGCAATCCTGGGAGTTCAGAGCGATGAGCGGTTTCGACGAGACGGCCAAGGGCCTCTACATCATCTCCGTCACCCCGTTCACCGACAGCGGCGAACTCGATCTGGCCAGCACCGACCGGCTGATGGATTTCTACCTCGAAAGCGGGGTCACCGGCGTCACCATCCTCGGCATTCTCGGCGAGGCGCCGAAGCTGACGCAGGCCGAATCGATCGCGTTCTCCCGCCATGTCGTGCGCCGCATCGCCGGGCGGGTTCCGGTGGTCGTCGGGGTGTCCAGCCCCGGTTTCGCCGCCATGGCGGACCTCACGCGCGCGGTGATGGACGATGGCGCCTCGGGCGTGATGGTCGCGCCGCAATCCACCGTGCGCACCGACGACGCGGCGGTGGCCTACTACCACAACGTCGCCGAGGCGATCGGCGACGTGCCGTTCGCGTTGCAGGACTATCCGCTGACCACGCAGGTGCAACTCACGCCCGGCGTGATCCGCCGCATCATCGACACGGTGCCCACCTGCGTCATGGTCAAGCATGAGGACTGGCCGGGTTTGGGCAAGTTGACCGCGCTGCGCAACGCGGCGGGGATGCGCCGGGTGAGCATTTTGGTGGGCAACAACGCGCTGTTCTTGGCCGAGGAAATGCGCCGTGGCGCGGACGGCGCGATGACCGGCTTCGCCTTCCCCGAAATGATGACCGGCGTGATCTCGGCGACCGTCGCGGGCGATCTGCATCGCGCCGCCGACCTGTTCGACGCCTATCTGCCGCTCGCGCGCTACGAGCAGCAGCCGGGCATCGGTCTTGCGTTGCGCAAGCACATCCTGGCGCAGCGCGGCGCCATCGCCTCGGCCGCGCTGCGCCAGCCCGGCC
>Ga0116231_10012864_pt1 | contig 12053 bp, 7 predicted proteins | sample S1TSphgellanicum_2_FD_89695 | JGI IMG/M metagenome (GOLD analysis project Ga0116231, IMG submission 89695) | Host-associated microbial communities from peat moss isolated from Minnesota, USA - S1T2_Fd - Sphagnum magellanicum MG | ecosystem: Host-associated > Plants > Peat moss > Unclassified... | reverse complement strand
TTCCTGACACCGAGTGATACCCATTACCCTGAGTTTTCCGGCCAATAGGATATCGGACTGAGTTCCAGCCAATAGGATAGCCGTGGACGGACGGACACACACCGATTCTTTTATATAAGTAGACATCACATTGGAAAACATAACCATATTTCCACCAATTTGCCAAAAGGGGAACATGTTCCATTTTGGAGGGGTTCTTTGAAAATGGAATATTCACATCTTTTTCATTTCTTTAAACCAAATATTTAGTTTCTTTAAATCTCCAATTCAAATGCCAATCCAAATTTTTAGTTCAAACATTGGGTTGATTTTAATTAGAAATTGAAAGTACATTTTTGAATTTTTAATTAAAACTATACAACATTGAGATTTATAATCAAATAAATTCAATATTAAAATTTAATTTAATTTATCTATAAATATAATAACATATGTATGTACAATGTGCATAAACTATTATATAAAAGATTCATTTTCAACTCACTTACAACTATAATATAATTACTTGATTTTTTGACATGACAATTTTTTTATTATTATTATTTTTTAAGAGGATAGTTACACAATAATTGTATATGAGTTATTTTTTAAATTTTAGTTGTAGGGTAATGTGGTTTCAACAAATGTGATTTTCATAGTATATGCTACAAAAAAAAATTAAGTTATGTGCCACATGATATGATAATTGCATCATTAAAATATCAAAAAATGCACAAATGTTTAAAAAAACAAACCTTTTCCCTTTTAGTTCATCTTGAGTCCCTTGACAATAAGCATATGTGCATGAAGGTCATTGATGAAAAGGGGGAGATCTATTAATTTATTATCATGTGTCATTTGCTTAATGGTTTCCCATCCAAATTTCATATTTTCAATTTTCAAATTCCAAGTTGAAATTTAATTGCATATTAATTGTTCATAATTCAATCACATGGTTGACTTGTTTGATTTGATTAATGTGTGCACATATTGGTTTGGCTCATTTGGTTATTTTGGTCTACATGTTTACTAAATATTAGTTGTTAAAATGAAAAAACAAAAAAAATTGTAATTCATCTATGGTCTAACAAGTTTATTAAGTGATATGATGTTGTAAGTTGCAATATAATGAAAAACCAATGATTTATATATATATAGTGGCAATTTAATGGCACAATTAATTGTATCAATGGGAGTCATTGTTAACAACAATTGTAAACAAATTAAAAATGTCATATTTAATGGGTGATGAAAATGCATACACATGGCATGATCATATATGTTATGGATGTACATTAGTTACAAAATACTTGCTAGTTGGGTGCTACATTTAAGTTAGTTGTAACGTAGTTGTCGCATGCTATTAAAATGTAACTCGCCAACAAAGTCAAACATGGTTGATTATAACTTTATCTACAATGTGTATATTCCACCATATGTGTCATGACCCTAACCTTGGGTTTGTAACCAAGGTAAGGGCTTGCAAAGGTGCGGGTTGAAAACGAAACCTAAGAGTCACATTTTATATTCCTGAGAATGTAGGAGAATGTGAGGGAATGAACCCACACACTCTCAGGATTTTCGAATTTTCATAAAATAATTTCAGGGGTTAAAACTCATTGGATTGAAGAGATCTTTATACCATAAAAAATATCTTAAAACGTAGATGTCTAAAATGAGCTCGCATGACTCATTTGAGTACTTAAAACACAAGTTATGGCCGAAAGAAAAGCTAGGAGTCAAAGTGTCAATTTGACTCTCGACCACTAAAAGCTAAGAATCACCATGACTTACTTGCGTTTAAGTGGCATGCTACATATCGTTGGAAATCTTTTAATGATGGCTACAACTTTGCTTCAAAACTCACCTCAATTGAAAGTTTGCACAAGAAATTATGGGCCCCAAAGTCTTCGGAGTCCCAATTTTGAAAATTTCGAAACTCCCAAATTGGGAATCCTGAAACAAAATGACATTCGGGTGCAGGCCTCATGACCAAGCATAAAAAATATTATAAGGGGTAAGGTGGTGGCTCCCCCAAATCAGGGCCATGATGAATCTTGTGAATTCGTGTATACTAGTGGTTCATTCGTGCACCAAAAGTGCTCAAACTACGCATTAAAATGTTGTTTTTTGGTTTGTGCAAGTTAACGTGAATAATTAACTTGTTTATTATTCATCCTAGTCCCCATCCTAGAATTCCATCATGCCTCTCTACCCCTAAAATGTTGCGAACTAAGGAGCGTACCCCAACTCCTTATCCTTTCATTATTTTCACCTTTAAACACGCAATTGAGTTTATCAAAAAATTTAAGGGTGCGTGAATATAAATGTCATTTTGCAATTAATTTGCAACTACAATATAACTTTTTAATTTTTTGATTTGATTTCTATCCCCTTTTTTCAAAAATTGACAAATTTTATTTGTTTTCCCCCATAAAAAATTTAAGGTATCCAAATCACACTCCAATTAAAACATCATTTTCATCTCCATTATCTTCACCTTTTTTGACCTTTTGTAATTCCATTTTTTTCCAAGGTTTTTAATTTTTCTTTGGGTGCAAATTATGCCACAACTTGAACACCCTCCTTTTGGATGTCTTATGGAAGTTTTTTCATTAAATGACTTCCTCTTTTGCATAATTTTTTTTCCTTTTTCCAAACTTACATTATTATAATTGTAGTGGATTGTTGCATGGCAATAGATAAAATGATGTCTTTTTAAAGTGATAAAAATATTTTAAAATAATTTGGATACTATGTAAATGTCATTTTGAGTCTTGTAAATTAAAGGAATCAAATGTTTAAAGTTTTTTTTTAAAATAATAAAAGGGAAGGCATAAAATCATACAATTGATTTCAAAAAATTTGTACAACAAAAACATCCCCCTTTCTATGAAAGTACATGTTCATTGGATGAACTTGATGAAAAACTGAATCATACAAAAATTTCAAAGTCTTGAAATTTTGAAAGAAATGACTACAAGGCAAAGGACTCATTTTTTAAACCATTTGATAGTAAAAAAATGTTCAATCGGTTCAAAATTTTAGCTTTAGATGCAGGTCACACGTGTAGGAAATAATCTTGCCAAAAAACATGTTTGGTTGTCCATTGAAACTCATTTTGGGATTTTTGGGGATTTTTTACATTTTTAACATTAAACCAAAATATTCATACACAATTATGTACGAATGTGAAAAATCACCATTAACACATTAATTATTTTATATTGGACTATTCAATTTTTATCACTTAAGTTTGTTTCATGTAAATGTTATGTCTACAAAATAGTTTTAAAAAATCCTTAAGTCTTTTTTTTCCTTTTTTGGTACCCCAACCGTGAATGGACCTTTGAGTCAAAAATAAAGGAGGTCATTTTTCAACTATGACTACTACATTGATTTTTATTATTTCATGTGAAGTTTGGAGTTAGCAATACCTTTTGTAGGGACATGTTGGGAGCATGTTATGTTTAAATGTTGCTAACATGCCATAAATGATTCGAAAGTTTATGTTAGCCTAATTTTTATTTCCATCAAGGAAACAAAGCCTATTTTGTATAAAAAAATCACAAGGACCAAAAAAAGTGGGAGGGGGCAGCAAGAGTGGCACAAGGCATCTAAAACTATTAAAGTGCCCCCATGGAAGCTCGAGACTCAAGTCAAAACTCAATTTTTTTCCCAAGTCATCTTGTTCTAAAAAACTTTGGAATTCAAACACACCATTTTGTTTTGCTAGATGGAAATCAATAATCATTGGCATTTCAAAGCCATATGCTAATCCCCAAGTTTGGGCTATAATTCAAATCTTTATGAATATTTTAAGTCTTGTGGTTTGTTAATGCGTGTTGAACCAAAGCTAAGGTTATTAACTTCTCTTATGCCTTTGTTGTAGCCATATCGCTTTTATGTCAAATGTAGTTAGAGTTCTTGACATTTGATTATAGTGACACCTAAGACTTTGATGGTGAACTTCAAGTCCTATGACAACGCATATAAAAATAAGTAGTACAAGTTCCAGACCGTTTCCTTTCATTTATGATTTCTTTTCAAACCAATAAAATGCACAATATGTTAGCAATGACATTAGACCCCTTTTACAACGGTTTGGGGTTGGTCATCCAATATGTTAGCAAGAATAAGGTTTATTGAATCAAGCGCAATAGACAAGTGTTGTTCTTGCTCATTGTTTGTGCATATTGTTTATGCATACAAGTTTTTGAACCTAACTAAAGTAAATGAAAAAGCTCTAACTTTACATCCCAAACTATTGAACCCACAAATCTGTATGATTTCATGGAAACTAATGAAGACATGGCCTTGTTAATTGTGAAAGGCCCATTTAGGATGTGGAGAGTCACTAAAGAGGAATGCCAAGACTCATAGGCATGTGGAAAACCCATGAACAATAATTTTTTATGTTGGATTTATAGTTTGACAAATGTTGGGGATTGTTGAGTTTCAAATTGAGGTAAAAGAATCTTCAACATTATAAATATTTACACAAACTTAAGATGCAATTAGTTGGGCATGAACAATCTTCATATGCTCATAAACATTTACAAAAATTGGCTTAATGGTGCTTGTGTTATAGGTCTTCCATCCATGGATAAAGATGAACATGTTGATGGTTTGCCATCCATGGAAAATTAATGGAGATGGAAAAAACATTATTGGATGAAAATGAAGATGTAATTGCATCACTTGGGCTTTTGGACTTGGAGGATAACAATAATAGGCTTTAAATACATCTTATTTCTTATTATTTGCATCTTTTAAATAATTTTTCCCTTCAAGTTTGGCTTGTGTTTGTCAAAGTTGTGTATTCAATTTGTTGTTTTTGGTTGTGATAGGTTTTGGAATTATTCTGGAATAGCCCATGCCTTAAGAATTGGACATGATGTACACACAAAAATTGCCCAACTTCATGTTTTATTTGTTTCCTCCTTATTACTCATTTTGAATTTTTGTATTTTGATTTTGGCAAAGTTAGGGTAGAATGGTGTTAATTTGGGCCCAACGGGCCTTGAAGTAAGGTAATGTTGAAAGCAAAAAAAGGTGAATTTGATGAGTTTTGAACAATAATTTTGGGGGTAGCACAATAACACATTTTGGGTTTTATGACTAGCTTTTATGACTATGTATTAGTTTAAAAGGGCATTTGCAACTAATGACTTTTGAGTTGTTAAACCCATGTTGTTTCACCCATTTAGTCACAAAGAACATATAGTTTCAAAGCTCAATCGTCCTATCTACTAAGATTTTTAAAATTTTCTTATAATATTGAAATTCCATGTCATCATTGACCTTGGTATGACATGTAAAGTGCATGCCATGTCGACTTAGTCATTTTACTCAACTAAAAGTTACAAAAGATGCCTTAATAGATGGGTGGTAGGTGTAAAAAATCTATAAACACATATTTAATTATGAGTCATCACACATGAGCAAAAGTCAACCTATTATAGCCTAGTTAACTTAAGCTACCTAACCTAAGCTAAGTGGCCTAGGTTAAAAACAAACTTTAGCCTCCGAGGCTAGGTAACTCAAACTAGGCTACCTAACCTAGGTTAAATGGCCTAGGTATCATAAGTCACAAGAACTAGGATTGATTAATGTAGTTGTATGTAAACCCAAAGCTAAACCCTTTGTTTCCACTTTGGAGTTCAAATCTTCATCCATTGTATTATCACATTTTTATACTAAGTCTATTAAACACAAAATTATAAAGATCATTTTTTTTAGCTTCAAATTATATGAAGCCACCCTAAATTAACATAGCCAACCTACCTACTACCCTAGCCTAAATTAACCTAAACTTTCATGACCAATCAATAAATGTAATTTTATTGAAATTAGTGTCATGAGTCATTAGGTTGACTATTGGTTGTTAAGACATTCTTAGTTGCTTCCATAATCATGTTGGACATTGTAGTTGCATTACCAAAATCAATGTGTGGTTGATTCAATTAGAGGTCATGGAGTCATAAGAGGGACATGCAACTCATATGTTTTGTTTCACTTGAACTTTCCAAATGTTGACAATGATCAATTATGCCACAATGACCAAATGAAACTAAAGTTTCTATTGGCTTTCCATTTCATCCAAATTTCTTTCCATTTTAGCTAGAAGCCCAATGGGAGGACCTAGTTCCATTTTCCAAGCATGTTGTACAAGAGTTTTTGCATCGAGTTAATTCCCTCCCTTTGGTAAAAAACACATTACAATGGATTTTTGTGGAAGTCATAGTGGTAATTTTACAAAGATTAATCAAGTCTTGTTGTATCCAACTCAAACACATTCGAGAAATTTAATTTTAAAAAAATGAAAAAAATTCAACTTATGTTTCAATTGCCCAAAATCTTAAAATATTACATTAAAAACATCAATATTTAATTAAAGGTGGACTTTGCAATGTAGGATACATATAATGTCATAGTCTAAAATATTATTGTTATAATTCTTTTATTTTTAGTGGAGTTGATGAACATGCCTACAACTTTTTTCCACCTCACATTGAAATATCATAACACATAAGATGAAAAAATCAAGTAAGAAAAAGTCTTTCATTTGTTTTAAAATTCAATTAAATGAAATCTTTAAAATTGTAAAATCCATTTAAATATTTAAATTGATTTTTTAAAAAGCCATATAAAGGTGTTTAACAAAGGTTTACATTAGGGTGGTATGAACTAGGAAATGAAAAAAAAATAAAAAATTTCAACATCATCATTTAGATGTTTTCATTAAAAAATCAATAGATTTGGATTTTTAAAATGGACTTTGAACTACCCATTTTGGTCCATCCTAATGTGCTTTCACCCCTTTGTCTTCCATTGTATCTCATGAATGTTTCCTTTCCATTCCATTGCTAAAAACTCAAGATCAAAATTTAGGTTGTCCAAAGCTTCATGAAACATTTTAAATGTCATTCCCTGAAAGCCAAATTTAATGCAAATTTTTATTCTCCTTAAAACATTCCCTTTGACCTTTTATTGGCTAAAATAGTGTAAGCATGATTTGACATCATATACAAGGGTGTCATTCTAAGTATCACCATATTTGGAACTAGGGTCATTTATATTAGGCCTAAAGTGCTTAGGGGTGTAGAAGATTGCAACTAAACATGTAATTAGATTATCATATGTGCCCAACCACTCATCACAATTTGTTTCTTGAATGGGTTCCTTTAACATTTTTCCATACATTATGGGTACATTATCCACTGTCTAATGCCAAATGATATTCTCATTATTCTCAACTAGATGAATTTCACATTTGGCTAGGTTTGCCCATGTTATGAAGTTTTTGCTTTTTGTACTCCATAATTTACACAACATAGCCCAACTTTCACTAGACCAAAACATGATATTCATGATTTGATCATTTTATTACTAATGCTGAAACCTAATCATGTAATCATATGTGATGTGTAAAATGTCTTGTAATAATTATTAAAACTACATGATTATAGTCATTTTTTCAGTTGGTCAATATATTTATAACTTGAGATGCAATTAATTTGAAGTAATCCTTGGACCAAGCAAATAAATTATGAGTGATTTTTTATCCACCTAGCCTATTGCATATCACATTTGTTACAAATATAACCAAATATTGGTCACAATGATGGCATGGACTTAAAGTCCTTAAATGTATATAAAGGTTTACTAGGGATATATTAAAAATATATTGTGTAAATGTATATATCTAGGGATATAAAGGTAAGTTGGGGGTCAATAATAGGTAGGTAGGCAACTTACCTACTTACCTAGCTTAACAACTTACCTAACCTACCTAATCTACTTACCTAGCTTACTTATTTATTTGGCATAGGCTCCTTACCTACATACCTATGTATCTATTTAACTTTATTACCTACCTATCTAAGTAGGTAATCTAGGTAGGTAGGTAAAATAAATAATAAGTAAATATAACCTACCTACATAACCTATGTTAAATAGGTAGTAATTAGGCTATGTAGGTAGGTAGGTAGGTTATAGAGTAGGGTAAGGTAATTAGACTACATATTTATACCTACCTACATATATATTATTTTACCTAGGTTTAGGCTAAACTAGGTAGGTTGGATAATAGGTATTAGGAAAATGGGTTAATAAGTATTTTATTATTGTGTGGGACAAAGGATGTGGGATAGTGGTGCAATATTGTTTCCTTTTCCTGAAATTTATCCCATATCTTTTGTCAAAAACTTCAACTTTGTAAAGTACATAATTAAATGAAAGAATACTCTACACATGATACATGAACAAAAAATATTCCTTTAAGTGCAAATATCACTTGGGATGAATTAATAAAAAAGGCTTGTGACTACAAAATTAAATATGATCCTACTTACTTAAGCTTACCTACCTACATAGGTTTTTAACTTAGGTTTCTAAGCTACAACTTAGTCCTAGGTTAACAAATAGGTCTAACTAGATTTTCCATGTGATTTTACTATGGTTAAACACATGCTTACCTTCATAAACCAATAAATACATATTATTTAATTATATTTCTTGGTTATAATAATATAAATTATTGTCTTTCTCAACTACATAATCATAAAATTCACATGACCAATTGCATAAATTATTATGATAAAAAAAAATACTAAGTAAAAAAACCACAACTCCATTTTACTACATAGTCATGTATTCATTAATGCCACATATTATTACAAACATAATCATATGTGAAATAAAATGTACACCACATTTTGGCCCTATGACCATGGCCCAATTTAGGTCAAGAGCCACCACTTATACCAAGAGGGCATGTGTAGCATTTATCAATTTGAATTGAAATAATTTTTTTAGGTTGGAATCATAGGGCTTGAAAGCTTCAAGCACTTGTTTGCATAACAAGGTACATAATAATAATTCCTCTAGTTCAATCAATTTTAACCCATCTATGTTCTTGTGTACGTAATGATTCAATAATTAACCTTAATTTTGGTATAATGATCTTTTCTTGCCCACAAAGTTTTGTTAGAGATACGTACAACCTTTCACCACATTTTTTATGCCACCCCAAATACTAATAAAAAATCAAAGAGTAGTTGTTAACATTGAACTATTAACAATCACTACCCAACTAGCTAATGGCAAATAAATTGCATTCCAAAAATTGAGCTTCTTATGGATTCATTTTTGAAATTAGGAAATTGTCAACCTTGTTGACATCAAGGTCTAGACCAACATCGTGCCCATAAATGGTTTGGGATTAACACTTTGTGTAAATGTAAATCCCATAATGAAATTTATTTACACTTCATGTAAGTGTTTAATATCCATTTAGATTTGTGTAGATGTACAACACAAAACATGTAAGTGCAAGTGTAAAACCATGTAAATTTATTTTATGCCATGTAAAATAGTGTAAATGTAAGTGTAAAACAAATACACTTGTATGATTTTATATGGTCATGTAAAATAGTGTAAGTGTAAAACAATATAATTTTTTTGTGGGGAAGGGGGGATTTCATAATGTTTTTGGCGATAGGCCAATCAGATGGCCCATTGCAAAAAAAAACCCCATCAAAACATGCACCCACAATTAATTAATATGGATTTGCAAGAAGGTATGGTCACTACAGGGGTATAATAAATATATAAGAAAATTATTATATATATATATATATATATAGCACCAAAAGACTAAGTTTGGTCATAAGCATGAAAGTGTAAATTTGACAAATATTTACATTGGCCTTGTGTAAGTGGGAGTGTAAAAAAAATTATATACAAATCAACAATGTAAGTGTATAAAGTTTGGATGTGTAAATGTAAATGATTTACACTTCATGGGATTTACATGCCATATATATGACTATTGACGATTACACGCACAACACTGGTCTAGACCAAAAGGAATGTGTAAGAACTTGGATAAGTTTCTATCCTTAGGCCATTTCCATGCAAAGATTTCAATCCAACTAATTTTTTTTTCTTTTCCTATATAATAGTTCCAATAAACCATTTATTTCTCCAAGACGTTTATACTTAAAAAGAAATTTAGTAGATTAATCACATTCCAAATATTTCCTTCATCTTGCCTAATTAAAATAATTGTGTCATCAACATATTATGATAAAAAAAAGAAAAACCTTGTGAAGCACCCCCCTATCTAATCAATTGAAACATGAATACCATAATACCTTGGTGGATTCAACACATGAATTTCAAATAATTAATTTAACTTTACTAAAACACAAAACTAGAGAACCCCCACTCAGCCGATAACATGTTATGGGGTGAAATGATGTGGAACGAAATTTAGGATGAAGATAAAACCTAATGAATGAAAAGGGATCTGTGTAGCCAAAATGCAAAAGGTGACAAAAGAAAGGTAGTCGATGAAGGTTTCTATTTCTTTTTAGTTGTTGTGAGTGTGTGTGTTTGTTTGATGCAGGTAATAGGGTCATAAAAGTGTGTGGTGTGCTTTGTATGAGTAATGTTCAAAGACAATGAGGAAGTTAGGCTTTTGGTTCTGTGTGAGTGATGGTCTTTTGGATATGGCAGGATTTGTGGAAGGATTGATGTTGGTGTAACCAAAAGAGAAGGTGTCGAGACAAATCAACAAATGTGACTACCATCATGGGCATGAACAGAGTGGTTTCTCTGCAGATCTTCTCAGGCAAACCACAAATCGCTAACCCTTTCTTGCTAAACTCATCACATAATGCGCCTACCTACCTACACAAATCCTTGGACAGCAACAGTTCATGCATCCACAAATCGGCAGAGCAGACAAACATAAATCACAGATCACACCTTGCCTTTCATGTAAATTTCCAGAGAGCACAAGCTTTCTAACTTCCTTGTATTCATCAAAGATCAGACACTTATGAAAGTCTAGCCCTTACAACACTGCTTGGCCAAGTTGCTGGCGCAGCGAAAAAAATTGCAACAACCTAGCCAAGTTTTTCCAAAAGAAACAACTCTTTACACAACTCAAAACAACTCTACCACTCCATCACCTCCCCTTGCTGATGACCTCGTCTGGATATTTCAGCTCCCCTGTTCACCCTCGCCTCCTGTCCTCCCGTCCTCTTGTCCTTTCGCCGCCCGCCTTCCCTCATCAATAGAGCTCCATCCCTCAGCATCATTAGCGCCGCCTTTTCCCTGTACTCCATAATAGCCCACAAAGAGAGAAAACCTCCCCATGCAATGTCCATAGCAGTAATGGAGAGATTTCGGCTGTGGAAATGACGGCTAATAAATCAAAAAGCAAACCTTAAAAACATGCCGTGTTCACACCAATGAGGTGACCTGTTGTTCGGTCACACATGTAACCCCTCCGTTCTTAAAAAAAACTGGGTCCCTTAGCTTCATTCAATTTGGTTGAACGTGATAGATCTGAAGATCTCTATGAGGCCTTTCCCATTCGCGTCCATCTGCATCCTGGACGAAGCACACTCGACTGTCGTCTTCAAAATCAAAGTTCCCCTCTCCATCTACGTGCCCAATGAATTGGCATGGACCTTCCCAGCTCGCAGCCAAGGCTTTCTTCCTTTTTGGTTTCTTCATTTTGACCATCGTTTCACCTGCAACAAGACCTTCAAAAGTGTGCTTACCTTTTCTGGTAGCATAGGTCCTCCTCTGTTTCTGCTGCGCTTGTTCCACATTGAGTAAAACACTTTCGTGGATGCTCGCTATAAGCTTCATTTTCTGCAGAAATTGCGCTGCAGCCACTTCAACATCAACATCGTCATCAGTTACAGCAGTTAAAGCGTGCAGGTAATTGTCTACCCTGAGACGGGGTGTGCGACTAGTGAAAATCATGAAGGGTGAGAACTTGGTGCTAGACTGGATCCCACATCTGTATCCAAACAATATCTTAGCCAGATGTTCATCCCAACAATCTATGCTTTCGGGTGCTGCAACAAGAACGATAATGTCGTGTTTGATGGTCTTGACCAAACGCTCTGCCATCCCATTACACTGAGGCCACTGGGGCGCAGTGTGCTGATGTTGGATGCCATAGTCTTTGCACATAACATCGAATTCTGCAGCCCATTCTCCACCATTGTCAGTCAGTACAAACTTGGGGACTCCATACCTGCAGATTA